>OGNW01000297.1_pt1 | contig 49101 bp, 61 predicted proteins | sample 1573591 | NCBI WGS metagenome assembly OGNW01 (sample SAMEA2581894, study PRJEB24529) | metagenome | biome: Human gut stool | place: China | collected 2011
AAGGAATTAACAGATTAACTTACGATATCTCTTCTAAGCCACCTGCAACAATAGAATGGGAATAAAAGAAAAATCTCGCAAACGCTGGAAAAATCAGATGTCAAAAAATAAAAAAGCTCGTTTGGGCTTAAATTGGACTTAATCAAAATTAACTTGCTTTTATGAGTGGAAGACATTCCACTCTTTTTTTAAAACAAAAATAAAAAAGGTGGTTAAAAGTGACTAGAGAAGAGTTTGAAAAACGCTTAAAAGAAAGATTAAAAAACGCTACTAATGACTACAAAAAGGAACTTGAAAAAATAAAAGAAGATAAAATTGAAGATACGCTAGATTTATACTTGCGTGACAAAAAAATAAAAATTTTAAATTTTAAACTAATCAATAGAATAATGTCAGAAAATAACGCAGATATAACAAGTGTAAGTCCAAAAAATATTAAAGGAATTGCGAAATATAATGAAATTTACGATGTGGAATTTGAAATAAATTTTAACGAGTAAAAGAGGCGATAAAATGATTAAAGAAAAGTTTTTAATGGAGATTTCACTAGATGCAAGAGTTGAATATATAGTGTATACTAGAGGGTATTATAAGTTGTCGTTAAAAGAAAAATACGCCTCAACTTATAAAAATGGCAACCTAACTAGCATCTTTTACGTTACAAAACAAAAAGAAGTAAGAGAAATAATAGATAAAATTGTAGAAAGAGCATAAATAGTGCTCTTTTTTTTATGAAGTTAGCAAAATAAAAAACTGTACTATACATAGTACACTTTTTTTATGCCCCTCTTTTTTTTAGTGTAAAAATATGATATTCTATTTATACAAAGAAAGTGGAAAGGGGGACAGCACAAAAAAAGAATTGACTTTTTTAGAAAGTATGTGCTAATATTAAAATGCAAATAGAGATAATAAAAGAAAAAATGAAAAACAAAAAAACTAGATGCAAAAAGTGTGGGAACTTTCTATTTTCAACTACTGATGACGGTTATTTGAACTTTAGAGAGGGCTTAGGTATATCAAGCAACGGCAAAGAGTTTAAAATAAAATGCAGTTGTGGAGAAGTAACACGAGTAAAATTAAATTGACAATTGAATGTACGGTAAAACTCAAAATAGGGAGTTGAGGCTTGTAGCGATACAGGTCTTAACTCCCTTTATTTTTTGTAAAATTTTTGGTTGAGCTAAAAAATAACTTGGGCAGGCTCGGGAAAGGGGTAGGTAATTTTACAAAAAAGCAGAAAGGGTGGTGTATATAATTGATAGTCGAAACAGCAAGGCTCGGAAAAATAGGAATAGACAGAATAGTTTTAAATAATTTTCAAGTCGATAATTTTTCGGGGCTGGAAAAGAAAAAGATTATCAAGCACGGCGAAATAATAGAAAGATTTGAAGACAACAGCAAACACTATTCTTTGACTTATTCAATAATAAAGAATGATAGCGGAGAGTATAATATCGCTACACTCGAATTTAACCCAAGCAAAATGAAAGAGGGTCATAATTTGTACAATGCGTCAATAAGAGATTTAAAAATATCTCTTGATAAAATTGTAAAGGATTTGGAAAGCAAAGGCATTTTTATAAACTTGGAAGACGCAAAAATCAAAGAATTAGAGATAAACATTACATTAGATACCCCGTTTTTAGAGTTGCAAGAAGTAATAATGTTGATAGGGCGAGCGAATTATCAAAAGGCTTTAGGGTTATATAGTTTTAACCCCGAAAACATACCAAATAAAATCCGCAGGGATAGGAACCTCTATATAAATACCAAAAATACAAATTTTGTAAAGGAAAATAGGGGCAAAGTGATTAAAATATACGACAAGACTTTTGAAATGCTTTTAAATCAAGGTATAGAACTAGATAGAGAAGTAACAAGAGTTGAAGTGCTGTTCGGGCGTGATTATTATAAGTATGCAACTGAAAAGAGGCAACTTGATAATACCTTGAAAGTTTTTTTAAACGTCGACATTATAAAGGATTTATTCCAAGAGGCTATAAAATGCGAGGTAAAAGAAAAACCGTTCAAAGAGCTAGAGAAAATAAAAAAAAACCTCTCTTATGAATTTAAGAATTTCAAAAGAAATGAAAAAGTAAAAAGAGAAATGAGAGAGAAAATAAAAGCGCAAAATAAAGAGATACCGGAACATTTAAAAGAGGAAAGAGGAATATACAAATATTTGGAGCAAAATAGCTGGATATTTGATTTTAGATTTTTACTAGAAGTTACAAAGGAAAATATATCATCTAAGCATCATAAAATCTATGAAAAACAAATTTTGAAAAAATATATAAATGTTAAAAATTATGATATTTATATTAAGTTTTTAAATAAAATTTTCGATGATTTTTTTTTACCAACTAAAACATTTTAGTTGGTATGTCACGAAAGCTTGCAAAGTTATAAAAAATAAATGTTTGCAAGCATAAAAGGCAAAAAATAGAAATAGCCTTTTTTGCTACGGTTTATTAAGTGTGAAAAATGGTACTTATTTATATATTTTTTTTATCTCTATTTAATAAAAAATAGGAGAGTGATAGAAATAGCTTTGACGAAGTCGAAAGAGTTTGAAATAAGAATGAGATACGAACTCGGGGAAGACTTGAGCAAATTAGCAGTTGTGTACAAGGTGCCTCTATCAACTTTGAAAAAAAGAAAGAAACTTGCAGAAGTAAAGGGGGACGCTTGGGTCAAAGGCTCGAGAAGTAAAAGTGCTTACGAGAAGTTTGTCGAGAACGATGAGAAGTTCAGAAGAGAACTACGGGAGAGAGTGAGCCAAGAGGCGCGGGAAGAACTGGACATATTGCAAGAGCTCATCAATAAGACGTATAAAAAACCGGGTGCAAAATTAGTTGATGATAATATCGAAAAAGCGGTTAGAGTTAGAGCTGACAGAATAGAAAAAGTATTGCAGTTAAGACGTAATATCGAGGAAATACCAACGGCAAGAGAAGAGCAGGAACTAGAGAAAATAAAAATAGAAAATGAGCTTAAAAGGCTTGAGTTAGAGGCGAAAAAACTAGAAATTGAAGAGTTAAAGGAGTTAAGTAGGTAATGATACTTAAACAATGCCCGCGTTGTAAAAAGTTGCACTCAATAAAAGAAAGATGCCCGAATGGGTGCTTTGATTATATAAAAAAAGAGAGTGACAAGTATTATGATAAGTATTTGAGGAAAAATAAAGAGATTTATAACAATAAGTTATGGGAAATGGTAAGACAAAGATGTTTGAACTTGAGTGATAATATATGCCTTTATTCGTTGTATAAATATAATTTAATAGTCCCGGCAAGCTTAGTGCATCACATAATCGAAGTCGAAGACGACAAAGAAAAGAAGTTTGTTTATGACGTAGATAATTTGATAGCGTTAAGTGATAAAGCCCATAGAGAAGTCCACGCAAGATATAAAAAAGAGGATATATCGCAAGTACAAGAGGAATTAAGAAAGTACAAAAGACTATACCAAGAGGGTAGGGGGGTATGAAAAAGATTTTGAGGAATGGTTAGACACCGCATCATCTAGTTAAATTTTTGCAATTTTCCCAATAGAAAAAAAAGGGGGTTACCTTGAAAAATAGTTTTTTAATTGTATATATAACTCTAGCGTTGACGATACTGTCATATTTAGCTGGAGCAATAAACAAATAATAGTGAGGTGTAAGAATGGGAGCTAAAAAACCACTTGAATTACAAACAAAGCATCTTACAAAAGCGGAGAGAGCAAAAAAAGAACTTGAAGAAAGTATAGTGTTTGACAAAGATGCCTTAAATAACAAACCCGAATGGCTTGTTGATGAGATAGCTTGCAAAGAGTGGGACAGGCTGGTAAATGAGTTTAGTAAAAATTCGCTTATATGCAACTTAGATTATAACAATTTAGGTGCTTATTGCAACGCCTTTTCGAAATGGGTTAAAGCTTCGAAAATGGTAAAACTAAAGATAGTGATAGGGAAACAGGCAAACCCTTATGTTTCTTTGGAATTGAAATATTCGGAAGAGATGCGAAAGTATGCTGTACTTTTAGGAATGTCGGCAGAGGGTAAACTTAAATTAAAAGGTGCTAAAGTCGGAAAAGAGGAAGACAAAGTGCTAAGTGAGTTTGGGGATATATGAGTATTTTAGAAGAGTTGAAAAAATATGCCCACGAGTGTATAAACGACGTGATAGTGAGCAGTAAAAAACACAAATGGGCGTGCGAAAGGTTTTTAAAAGACTTGGAAAACCCAAAGTTCTATTGGGACGAGGAAGAGGCACAAAGGATATATAAATGGTTTACTTATTTAAGACATTCAAAAGGGGAATTGGCAAAGCAACCGATTATTTTAACCACGTGGCAAAAGTTTGTGATGTGTCAAATACACGCTTGGAGAAGACAAGAGGACGGTTTGAGAAGATTTAAACAAGCTTTTATTATAGTAGGACGTAAAAATGCCAAAACACAAATGCAGGCTGGAAATGTGTTGTATGAAATATCAGTTGTGGCGACTAGAAACAGAGAAGTTGCGGAAACGTATTGCGCAGGGACGAAAAAAGACCAATCGCTTTTATTATTTAAAGAGTGTAAAAATATGTTGAGAGGGAGCTTGTTATCGCCAAGATTTAAAATAACAGGAAACCAACTGACACATATAAAAACAGGGTCGTTTTTAACCCCACTAAGCAAGCAAGACGGAAAAGACGGGGACGGAACAAACCCGGCGGTGCTTATATTAGACGAATACCACCAACACAAAACGACTGAATTTTATGATTTGGGGCTGGGAAGTAACTCGAAAGAGCCTCTTTTATTTATCATCACGACCGCTGGGGTCGACTTAGATGTGCCGTGCTACACTCAAGAGTACCAATATTGCTCGAGCATCTTAAATCCTAATTTAGATGTATCAAATGATGAGTATTTTGTTGATGCACACGAGGCGGAAGAGGGCGACCCGCTAGACGATTTGAACACGTGGAAAAAGGCAAACCCCTTGCGTGCGTATTATGACGAGGGAGTAGAGAAACTACAAACAGCCTATAATGTAGCGAAAGAGATACCCGAAAAAATGACCGCGTTCAAAACCAAGTGCTTAAATATGTGGCTGAATAAAAAGGCGGACAGCTATATGGATATGAGCAAATGGAAAGCCTGCGAAGTAGATAAAATACCTTTTGACATAAAAGGTCAAGAGGTATATGTAGGGTTTGATATGTCGGCAAAAATAGACTTGACATCGGTAAGTTTTGTAATACCTCTAAAAATTGAAGATACAGCAAAATATGTGGTGTACAGTCATTCGTTTATACCGAATTATGAGAAATTAAAGGAACGTATAACGGTCGACAAAATGCCATATGATAGCTGGGTAGAAAGAGGCTACATCACAGTCACAAACACGCCGATAGTAGACCAAGAGGCAGTAATTGAGTACGTTTTCGAGTTTTGTAAAAACAATGATTTGAAAATAAAAAATCTATGCTTTGACCCGGCTAATGCATCAAAACTGATGATGGATTTAGAGAAAAGGGGCTATGAGTGCGTCGAAGTGTATCAGAGTTACCGTTCATTAAATGAGAGTACCGCAGGATTTAGGGAGCAGGTATATTCAAAAAATGTTTATTATACTTATAACCCTGTTTTAAACTTTGCTATGAATAACGCAATGATAAGAACAAGCGGGGGGCTTATAAAAATAGATAAAGACATAACACGTAAAAGAATTGATGCCGTGATAGCGGTTTTAGGAGCTTACAAACTAGCACAGTACCACGAGTTTGTACTAGACTTGAATAAATACAGGACGCCTGATTATTTAAGAAAATTATACAAGGGGGGCGATAATACTGAATGAAATTGACTGATAAAATAAAAAGAGCTTTTAACAGGACAAAAGAAACGAATACCCCTAAAGGAACAAGGAAAGAGATAGGGCTAGAAGACTTACAAAACTATACCTATACAATTGGGGGCATAAATTTAAAAGATGTAGCAAACTCGCCGGACTATTCCGAAACGATTTATTTTATTTGTCTGAAACATTTATCAGAAACTTTGAGTAAAATGTCGTGGGAGAAAAGAAAAAATACAAAGGAACAAGGAAGAGAAAAGATATTTGATAATGAGCTAGACTTATTATTAAATGTTAAGCCCAACCCGTATTTGACAGCCTCGCAGTTTTGGGCTACGGTCGAACTTAATAAACTACACTTTGGCAACGCTTATGTTTGGATAGAAACAAACGAAAAAGGTTTTATAAAAAATCTTTGGCAGTTGCCGTCGCGTAATATGGAAGTGTGGGTCGATGATAAGGGGATTTTTGAAAGTGACGAGGGTATTTGGTATGTGTGGACAGATGTAAGGACAGGCAAAAGATACAGGTTTTGTAAAGATGAAATTTTACATTTTAAAACATCGTTTTCGTTTGACGGTTTGGTCGGTATGCCTGTTAGAGAAATATTAAAAACTCAAATAAATACTAATAAGCACGCAGAGGCGTTTTTAAATAAGTTTTATCAATCCGGAATGTATGGGTCAAAGTTACTTGTGCATTATACAGGACAAATGGACAGCGCATCAGAAAATGCGTTAGTAGAAGAGATTGAAAGATTTACGGCTAAAACTAGCAACGGAAAAATAATGCCGTTACCTCTAGGATTTCAAGCTGTTGTATTGGATATGAAATTAGCAGATGCACAATTTTTTGAAAATAACAAAGTAACAGCTTTACAGATAGCGGGAGCGTTTGGAATTAAACCGAACGTCATCAACGATTACAGCAAGTCATCGTATAGCAATAGTGAAAGTCAACAACTAGACTTTTATGTAAATACGTTACAACCACTTTTTAAAAGTTACGAACAGGAAATGACAAGTAAATTGTTGCGTAGTGATGAGCAAGAAAACGGTATGCGTTTAAATATCAATGAAAAAATATTATTCAAAATGGATAGTAAAACACAATCAGAGGTCATTACTACATACCTCAATAACTTTGCTATGACAGTAAATGAGGCACGGGAAGAACTAGATTTACCATATATAAGCGAAGAGAAAGGGGGAAATAAATTAATAGGTAACGGAAATGCTATCACGCTTGATAAAGCGGGAGTGCAATATAAAGAGGGAGAAAAGGGGGTGTAAAATGAAAGATTTTAAAGTATTAAAAGCGAGAGCGAAAGCCGACAACGTTATTGAAGTAGATATATACGGAGATATTATCGCGACCAAGAGCGAGCAAACAAGCTATGAAGACGTGACGCCTTTGTATATCAAAGACTTTTTAGCGTTTGCGGGCAATAGGGAGTTAGAAATTAATATTAACTCACTAGGCGGGGACGTCAACGCCGGAATTGCTATATATAATATGTTGAAAAACTATAAAAATACAAAAAGAGTGTACGTTCAAGGAATAGCCGGGTCAATATCATCGGTAATCGCTATGGCGGGCGATGAGATATATATGGCAGATAATGCCCAACTAATGATACACCGTGCTTGGTGCATACAGGCTGGAAACGCACAGGAAATGCAAAAGGCAGTTGACTTTTTAAATAAGCTTGACGGCATTATAGCTGATGTGTATATGACAAAAGTTACAAAGAAAGACGTGACTAGATATGACATTTTAAATATGATGTCAGATGAAACGTGGCTTACAGGCGTAGAGGCGTCAAAGATATTTGATATAAAACTCTCGGGAGCTCAACAAGTTTATGCTAAGGCGGGAGATATTAGCAGGTTGAAAAAGATGCCGGATAGTGTAAAAGCTATGTTGCTAAACGAGCAAAAGGAAAAAGAAAAACAACTAGAAATTGAGAAAGAAAAATTAAACTTATTATTATTAACAAAGGGGGCATAAAATGAAAAAAATAGATGAGGTAAAACAAAGATTAGAGCAATTAAAAGCACAGGCAAAAACTTTACTAGATACAGAGGGGACAACACTAGAGGCAATAAAGGATATCAAAAATAAAATAAACATAGAGCAAGAGAAACTTGAAACGCTAGAGGCTATGAATAAAGTGCCAACAGTGCCAACAGGGAGCAAACTAGAAACGGGAACAGAAGAAGAGAAAGAAAAACAATATAAAAGAGCTTTTTTTAATATGGTAAGAGGCAAAAATACACTTGCTAATGATGAAATTTTAACAGCTAAAAATCAGTTATCATCATCATCGGGAGAAGACGGGGGGTATTTAATACCTAACGACCAGCAAACAGCTATCAACGAATTAAAAAAACATACTTTTGCATTTAGAGAATACGTAACAGTTGAGCCTGTATCAACAAGCACAGGTTCAAGAAATAGAGAAAAAAGCGAGGAAGACGAGGGATTTCAAGATATAACAAACGGGGGAGAAATAGCAGACGTGGCATCGCCTAAGTTTGTCAATATACCATATTCGATTAAGGATTATGCCGGAATATTGCCAATTCCAAACAACTTAAAAAACGATAGTGATGTCAACTTAGAAAGATATATCAATAAATGGTTAGCAAGAAAAACAAATGCGACAGAGAATAGAGAAATATTAAAAATACTAAACGCTATTTCGACGCCTACACCGGTTAAAACGGTTGATGATTTAAAAATGGCTATCAATACAAAGATAAATGCTGTATTTAAACCGACGCTTAAAGTTTATATGAACTCAGATGCGTTCACTCATTTTTCAAGAGAAAAAGACACGACAGGCAGATACTTGCTAGAAACTGACCCGAAAAGAGCAACAGGAAAAATGATTGACGGTGTACCTATAATAGAAGTACCGAACGAACTTTTAAAAACATCGGGACAAAAAGCAAAAATATTTATAGGAGATATGGAAGAGTTTATCACTTTGTTTGATAGACAAGCGATGACTATACTATCAACTCAAACAGGCGGGGACAGTTTTAAAACGAATACAACAGGACTAAGAGCTATTACTAGATTTGATGTCCAAAAATTTGATGATAGAGCTATGATAGCGTGTGAATTAGATTTTTCGGCGCTGGAAATGGTAAGCGAACTCAACGAAAGCGTTGATTTAAACGCTTTAATTACTCAACTTGTAGGCGAAGAATTGAAGAGAAGAGAACAACAAGCATCGCAAGCAGGACAAGCGCAAACGTCGGGAGAAGATAAAATGACAGGGACTACAGAAGTTCAAGCAGCAACAGAAAAAACAGCAGGAAGTAAAACAAAATAATTTCGCAAGCTTGCGAAATTAAAAAAGAGGTGTTAAATGAGTGTAACACTAGAAGAGGCTAAAAAATATTTAAGAGTTGACGGCGATGACGAAGACGAAACAATCAACTTTTTAATAAATTTTAGCAAAGATGATATAAAAAACAGCACAGGCGATGACGGGTCAAACCCGTCAGAAACCTATAAAATGGCTCAATTATTAATAATTGCAAATAGATTTGAAACTCGGACAACGGAAGAGAAAGATATTAAAGACAATAAAGTCTTAGATGCGTTGATGCTTAAAATTAAAATGGGAGTGAAAAAAAATGGCGCTGGCGAGCAGACTTAAAAATAGAATAGAGATATTCAGACGGGAACGTATAGAGGGCACATTAGGCGACACTTACGAAGATAAATCCTTAAAAAAAGTTTGGGCAGATATAATGCCAGCTGGAGCTGGAAAAAAGAGCCAAGAGGCAGAAACTGAAAGAGTAGAAAACAAGTTCAAAATTATAGTAAGAAAAACCGATATAAAACATACAGACTTTATAATGTTTGAGGGCGAAAAGTACGAAATAGAGTACATAACAAGAAATTTTAATGATAATAGTTACCTTGAAATATTTGCAACTCTTACAAGGAGGTAGGGCGATGAGCGACTTTGATAATTTTGAAAAGAGCTTATTAAAACTCAATGAAGAGTTAAAAGGAAAAAAAGCAAAAAGTTTTTTAAAATCACAGGGTAAGAAATTACAGAAAAAAACTCTTGAAGTAGCAGAAAGAAAAACAAAGAAAAGGACGGGTAATTATATCAGAGGTATAAAATCCGGGAAAGTTTACGAGTTTGAGGGGAGTTATTCAACAAGAGTATATTCGAAAGCCCCACACGCACATTTAATAGAGTACGGGCATAAGATAGTAAATAAAAACGGAGAGGTAAAAGGATACCAAAGAGGGTTAAATGTCTTTGAAGATGCCAAAAACGCTTTTGAAGATGAGTTTGTAGAGGCGGTAACGAATTATATTGATGAAATTTGTAAAAAAAATGGTTTTTAAAGGGGGTTGGTATGCTTACACTAACAGGAATAGCGGAGAAAATCATCGCAAAAGCAAGGGAGCTCAATTGCTCAATAATGAGCAAAGACATTAAAGAGGGGTACGATAAACAAACGTTATACATTTACTTTGATGATGTGAATAGTAATGATTATATGCAAAAGTATATAGAAAGAAAAATAAGTGTAGCAACTGTTTATTTTCCCGCAGATGATAGAAAAAACACGCTTGAAATACTAGAAATGCAAGAAAAATTGACGAGTATGTTTGTAAAAGGTAGCAATTTTCCTTTAAACGATGACGTTTACGGACAAATAACAGAAACAAAAAGTAACACTCGTGACGGAGTTCTAACTTTTGACTTTGATATGTATATATTTGAGGCTTATGATGAGCAACCGCACGAATTAATGGAAAATTTAGAAATAAAGGGGGAGTAATATGTCAACTACAATTGGCTTACCTAAAATAGATATTGTGTTTAAAGCGCTAGGGGCGTCGGCGGTAACACGTGGCGAACGTGGTTACGCTGTTTTGATATTAAGAGATGATACAGAGGGAGAGCCTAAAAAATATTATAAAACGATAGAAGATTTTGGAGAAGATGAGCAAGCCAAGTTTACAGAAAGTAACATTCAACTTATAAAAGACGCTTTTGAGGGAACACCTTTAAAATTACAAGTTTTTAAATTAGCGAGCGAGGGAAACGCAGAGGATTTATTAAAAGTTGTAGGTGGGGCAATTCCGCGTAATTGTTGGATAGGAACTACTGATGCCGAAATTCAAACGTCGTTAGTCACTTGGGCGAAAGCTAAAGTAAAGAATGATAAGAAAAAATATAAAGTAATAGCGTGGAAAGCGGTAGGCGCTGACGATATGCACGTTGTAAATTTTACTAATGAAAAAGTCACTTGGGCAGATGAGAAAAGGGGAGAAGTGACAGGGAACTTAATTATTCCGTATTTGTTAGGATTTTTGGCTGGTATTTCGATTAATATGTCGGCTATCGCTTACGAATTAACGAAATTTAGTAGTGTTGTAGAGCCGGAAGAGCTAGAAACGGCAATAAATGGTGGAGAATTTGTTTTATTTAACGATGAGGGAATTGTAAAGGTTGCTAGAGCTGTAAATAGTCTTGTTACAACTGGGCAAGATGTATCAGAGGATATGTGCTATATAAATACCGTTGAAAAAATGGATTTGATTTATTGTGATATTTTTGAAACTTGGGATAAAAAATATAAAGGTAAATATCCTAATATTTTAGACAATCAAATGTTATTAATATCGGCAATAAATGGTTATTTCAAAACGCTAGCAAGGGACTACATACTTGACCCAAATTTTGAAAACACCTCAATGGTTGATATAGAGGCGCAAAGAGTAGAGAATTACAGTAAATACGGGCAAGAAGTTGTCGAGGGCTGGGACGACCTAAAAGTGAAACAAATGACCGTAGGAACGAAAGTGTTTTTGAAAGCTAATATTAAAATTAGTGGAATTATGGAAGATTTTTCGTTCTTAATTTATATGTAAGGAGGATAATATGGCGAGCAGAAGAACGGCTTTTTTTAACGGTAACAAAGGCGAGATATGGTGTAATGGCGTTAAAATAGGAACAGCAAGCAAAGGTAAAGTCGTAAAAAAATTAAATTACGAGGAAATACCGGCAGAAAGTGGCGACGGAGTAATAAGAGTGCCAACTAATCATACGATAGAAGTTACTGTAACATTTAGAAGTACGGGAGAGGAATTTGATATTGATATGTTTAACTTAGGGGAAGACGTATCTATAATAATGTCGAATAGCAACATCAATGACACAACTAGACGTCGTATAAAGTGTGACGGGCTAACGTGGGACGAGCAAACTTTGATTGATTTCGAAAAGCACAAAGTGCAAGAGATAGAGCTATCAGGACAAGCTGAAACATATGAAATATTAGAATAAAAAGAAAAGGGAATTTTCCCTTTTCTAAATAAAAAAAGGAGTTGATAAAATGCCGATGACATTAGAGCAGTTTATACAAAAGGTAAGAGAAAAAGAAGAGAGTAAAATTAAAATAACAACTTTGCAGATAGAAAATTTTGGAGAAGTAGAGTTCGAAAGACCTAACACAAGCGTGATGCTAAAATTTCAAAAAGAAATAATGGCATCTTATAACAGCGAAATAACAGAAACCGAAGACGAGGAAAACCAAGAGGTAAAAAAAATAAAAACATCGGATATTGAAATGGATAAGTTCGCAAAGGCATCAAGCGTATTTGTCTATAATTCGTGCTCTATGTTAAGAACGAAAGAAATTAGAGAAATATATAAGAAAAACCACCCGGAAGACATTCCGCTTGAATTATTTGGAATGAACGAAGTTATAGCAATAGCGGTAGATGTTTTTAATAAATTTGAGGGGAGAAAGGAAGTCACAGAGGTTGAAGAAGATGTAAAAAACTAATTGGAGATAGTTCAAACCCGGGCGAGCTGTATTGGGTTTGTTACTATCTCGAAAAAGGTTTTGAAATAAATTATTTATTAAATCTCAACGAGATAGAAAAGTTATTTTTTATACAAAGTATGTATAACAACATAAAAGAGCGGGTTGACTATGATACAGAAAAACTCAAAGCGCTCGCGAAAATGATAGGGGGGTAAAATGTCTTCAAGAGTAATCAATACAATACTTAGCCTCAAAGATGATATGTCAAAAAAAATGCAAGCCCCTTTGATGTCCGTCAGAAAGTTAAAACAAGAGTATGAAAATAACAAAGAAGAGTTAAAAAAGTATGAAAATGCGCAAAAAAAAGCCTCACAAGCACTAGAGAACGCTAAAAGTAAATACAATGAAGTGGAAAAGAGTGTTTTAAGCAATTCGCAAGCTTATCAAACGGCAAGTAAAACAATAAACAGTTTGAAAAGTAGGAACGAAGAGATAAAAACCTCGATAAATAAGCACGAAAGCGAGTTGAGTTCGCTACAAAGCGCGTATAACGACAGCAAAAGAAAATATGACGATGCTAAAAATACCCTCAACGAATTAAAAAGACAGTATGGAGATAATTCGCAGGAAGTAAAAGACCAAGAAAGAATTTTAAAATCGCTAGAGGGAGCGTATAACAGCAGTAAAAGCGCATATGATAACGTAAAAAGGTCAATACAAGCTTTGAAAGAAGAGGAAAGAGCTAACACGACAACTATAAAAGCTCAAAATAAAACGCTAGAAGACTTAAAAGAAACGATTTTAAGCAATAGTACCGTTGTAAAATTGGCGCAAAGGAATATCGAAAGATATAGCCAAGCCGAAAAAGAGGCAGGAGAAAAAGCGAGAGATGCACGGCAAAAAATAAGCCAGCTAAGCTCGGAAGTTGCTAAAAATAAAAAAAGATTTGACGAGGCTAAAAAAACAGTAAAAAGCTGGCGTGATAGTGCTATCAGTTCTATTGACGGAGTTGTTAAGAAAATGGGGCAACTCACAGCCGTAGCGGTCACAGCGACAGGGGGCTTTGCGTTAAAAACCGGGCTTGAAACAGCCTTTAATTTAGAGGCATATAGAACACAACTTGAAACAGCTACAAAAGACACGGAAAGAACAACAAAGCTGATAAGAAAGGCGCAGGAGCTATCAATCGCAACACCGTTTACACCCGAAGAGGCTATACAGTCGACGGCAAAAATGGAAGCTTTAGGCGTAGATAGTGAAAAGTGGCTCAAAATGGTGGCGGATATGGCAGGGGCGACTAACAAAGAAATGGAGCAGGCAACAGAGGCGTTGATTGATATGTTGTCAAAGCAAGAGTTCGAGGGAATAGAAGAGTTTGGAATAAACAAAGAAATGATAGTAAACAAAGCCAATGAAATGTTTGGTAAAAATAAAGTGTTTAAAAAATCCGGAGAACTTAGAAAAGGTAAAGATGCAGATATGCAAGTTGTTATCGAAACTATAATGAAAGAAAAGTTTGATGGTGGGTCAGATAAGCTCTCAAAGACGATTAAAGGCGTTTGGAGCACTATTACAGGAGCTACGGGAATGGCACTTGCTAAAATATTTGGAATGGAAGACGGACTTATAAAAACAGGCTCGATGCTTGATATGTTGCGTAAAAAATTGCAAATGGTAGCGGACAAACTCATCGAATGGCAGAACGACGGAACGCTCGACGAAATAGCACAAAAGTTTACTGAAACTTTTAGCAAAGTTATAGATACAGTTGTCGAGGTATATAACTATCTAAAAGACAATAAAGAAACAATAGCGTCTATTATAAAAGTTGTAGGAACTGTATATGTATTTGCTAAGGCTTTGATATTTTTATCAACTGTCATAAGTGCTGTAAAAATTGTATTTATGACATTAAATGTCTTGTTATTAAATCCGGCTTTTTTAACCATAGCGGGTGTAATACTTGCTGTTGTAGCGGTAGGCTTTATCTTATATCAATGTTTTAAACTGATAGTGGGTATAATAAAAATTTGTTGGGAGAAAATCAAAGGATTTGGAGAGTTTATGCCGGAGTGGGCAAAACTGTTATTATTACCTTTAACCCCAATTTTAGCTGTTGTAAAGGCTTTTCAACTTATGATAGAGGGAGCCGGCAAAGCTTGGAAATGGATAAAAGGCTTTTTTTCAGAAGATGAGGAAAAAGAGGTTAAAATCAACGAAGTCACAGAAAAAGAATTATTATCTATTGATGATACCAAAAAAGAGGTTTTTAATAGCGAAAAAGATGCTTTTAATAACAAAAAAGAGGCTTTTAATAACGGAAATTTAAGTGCAAGTCAAATGCTAGATAGCAATATCAATACAAGTGCACAAAACTTGAGTAACAACATCACAACGAAACCTCAAACGATAGTAAAAAATGTGGAGCCTAAAATCAATATATCAATAAACGGCGACGTTTACGGTTATGAAGATTTCGAGCAAAAAGTTGCTGGAGTGCTGAAAAATATAATTAAGTACAATATGCAGAATGTGACGTAAAAAGAGAGGGGGAGAAATGGAGATTTATTTATCAACGTTGGATAGGAAAAATATTTTTAGATTTCCGTATATTGACAGAGAAAAAGTTGATTATAGCTCGCCATTGAATAGCGAAGAGTTTACAAACTCACAAGGAAAAAAAATCACTTTGATAGGAGAAGAGGGGCTTTTTCAAATGAGAATAAGCTCGTTTTTTCCGAGCAAATTATATAGGTGGTTACCGTTTAACGTTATGTTAGCCCCCGAGTGTTTAAAATATTTTAAAACTCACAGAAAATCAAAATTAATATTGACGGTTATTACTATAAATCAAACTTTTATAAAAAGGGTATACATTGAAAATTTTGATTACTTTGAAAAGACAAATAAAGACGTAGAATTTTCTTTGACCCTGAAAGAATACGTAAGCAAATGAGGTGCAAAAATGAAAGTTTTAGTTTTAACTGATAAAGAAAATATTGACATAACAAACTTAATAAATAACGTCAAGTTAAGTACATCAATGGAAACAGTAGGGGCAAGCTTGACTTTTGATGTCGCTAGAAATTACAACGATTTAGAATTCGCAACTTGCGAAAATATAAAAATAGGCGATGTTGTAATACTAGAGGCAGAGGAACAGACGGTTTTTAAAGGGACGATATTAGAACAAACTTTCTCAAAATTTTCTAAAAGTGTTAAATGCTTAGATTTTTGTTTTTATCTAAACAAAAATAAAGTTTTAAAACAATTTGAGGAAATTTCGGCATCAGATGCCATAAAGCAACTTTTAAAAGAGGCGGGGGCGCCTCTTGGAGAGGTTAGCAGTATGAGCACATCAATTTCTAAGATGTATAACAACAATACTGTTGCGGAGATAATAGCCGATATTCTTAACCAAGTGAATAACGAAACGGGTATAAAATATGTTTTAGAGTACGAAAATGATGTATTTAATATTTTACCTTTTAAGGTGGTCGAGGTAAATTTCACATCAGATAAAACAGCAGATGAGAGCGTAACTGAAAGCATACTCGAAATGAAAAATAAAATTATAGTCATATCGAACGAGCAAGACGAGGCGGAAATACTAGCGACGGCGCAAGATGATAATAATATCGAAAAATACGGAAGTTTACAAGAAATTATATCAGTAGAGCCGGACGAAGACGAGGCAAAAGTAAGGAACATCGCAAAAATTAAATTAAAAGAATTAAACAAAGTTTTTAAAACCGCATCTTTACAAGGCTTTGGGAATGTGGCGTTAAAATCGGGCAGAGTGTTAAAGTTAAGTAATAAAGAGTTTTATTTGAATGGCGGGTTTTTGATAAAATCCTGCGTTCATACTTGGAAAAATGGGGAGCATATAACTAATGTAGAGGTGGAAGAGTATGCAGAATGATGCTGATTTTGTAGCGAAATTTTTTAGGAGTTTATTAGCTAAGAAAGAATTTCAAACGTGCGTTGGAGTTGTTATCGAGCCCCCGCCTAATTTGCATATAAGCATTATGAAAGGAAAATATATTTTATATCCTCGTATGCTCTATATGAATGATAGGTTATTTGATGACTATACAAGGACGTATAAATTAACCGGAGAAATCACAGAATATAATTTTGAAAACACAACATCATCGGAGCCGGTAAGCGACCACCCAGCACATCCAATCAAAAAATTAGCAGGTAAGGGGAGTTATCAAGCAACGGGAACTTTTATTAATACCGACACCCTTGTAAAAGGGGATTTGGTAAAAGTCACGCCGACAGAAGACGGTCAAATGTGGATAGTTGATTATAAAGTACGGAAAATAAAAGAGTAAAAAGGAGTTGAGAGAATGAAAAAAGTAATTACTTTGGGCGGATTTGAAGAGAGTTATTTTGAAACGGAGTGGTTATCGCAGTTTAGACAAACGAAAAAAAGAACAGATATAGACCCGGAAACAAAAAAGCAAATTGGGAGTATGTATGCTGGTTTATTAAAACAACTTTGGGAGCAAGGGCTAGAGGGGTATAAGAATTGTAAAAAATTTGATGAAAATTTTACACCGGAATTTGTGCAAAAACTTATTGAAATATTAGAGAGAAACTTAAAAGAAGTTAACGACTTTTTAAAAGAATAAACAAGGGGGAAATATGAGCATCTTTCCGGCAAGAATGACAGAAGAAACGCCAAAAAACGCAGTAGACGATACAAAAAATGGGTATAAAGACATTTATTTCGATATAAAAACGAAAAAAATTGTAGTAGTAGATGGGAAAGTGCAAATAGCGAGTAAAAAACAGCAGATACAACAATGGTTATATTTGCTTATACACACGGAACTTGGAAAGTATAAAGTATATGAAAATACGAACTTTGGTATAAGTTTTTTATATGAAATGAAAGGACACGAATATTATAGTTCGGGCTTTACTGTTGCACAAATCCAAGATGAATTAACGGAAAAAATAAAAATTCATAAATGGGTTACCGATGTAGAAAGTATTAAAATAGATAAAGGCTTTGCAGGACTAACAATAACAATAACCCTTAATATAGACGGAGAGATTATCGAAAGTGAGGTGCAATATATTGTCTAATAATTACGAGGCAAAAACAAAAGATGAACTGTTGGAAAAGATATTAAACGAAATGCCAGCCGAATATTTAAAAACGCCCGGAACATTCACACACGATTTGTCAAATGCTCTTGCAATAGTGATGCAACCTTATGAAAACGAAATCGAAAAGGCGTGGAAATATTTTGACATAAGTTTTTTGACCGGCGAAGAGTTAGAAAAAAGAGTGTATCAACTCAAAGGGATAACGAGAAAACAGTCCACTTACGCAATAGGCGAATTAACGCTTACAGGCAATGGCACGGTAAATGTTGGAGATTTATTTGAAACCCCAAACGCAGTACAATTTATGTCTTTAGAAAGCAAGAGAATAGCAGATACAGGAAAAATAAAAATTCAAGCGGTACAAGCCGGAATTGTAGGAAATGTAGGTGCTAAAAGTATTGTGTTGATGCCTATGACAATTCAAGGGATAAAAACTTGTATTAATGAGCAGGCTACATATGACGGGTTTGAGGCGGAAGATGACGCCTCGTTGTTAGACCGTTATTATATAGCAGTTAGAACACCAGCCACGAGTGGCAATAAATATCATTATATGCAGTGGTCGAGAGAAATAACAGGGGTAGGAAATTCAAAGGTTTTCCCTTTGTGGAATGGCGACAATACAGTAAAAGTGGTTATAATTGATAGCAACAAGCAACCCGCTAGCGAGGATTTAGTAAAAAAAGTACAAGATTATATTGACCCGAAAGGCGAAAATGAAGAACAGTGGGGGGCAGGTTATGGAATGGCGCCAATTGGTGCATATTGCACAGTGCAAACAGCAACAGAAAAAGAAATAAGGGTAAATGCCAAAATAGTGTTGGAAACAGGCGAAGACATTGAGGCTGTTACAGAAGAGATTAAAAAAAATATAACAGCATTTTTACAAGAGATAGCTTTTAAAAAAGATTACGTTTCTTATTCATTAATTGCAAGCACTTTGCTAGATACCCCCGGCGTTGCAGAATGGACAGAACTAACCTTAAACAACGGAACAACTAATGTAACGATAGGAGTTGAAGAGGTTGCAGTTTTAAAAGAGGTAAATGTATATGAACAAAAATAATGAAAAATTAATAAATATTATTCACAAAATATTTAGAAAAGACCCGTATATTTTAGCTCTTTTTGAAAGTTGGGGCATCGCTCTTGACGAGCTGGAAAATAAATTAAAACTATTATCTCAAGAATATCTCTTTTCTACAATGTCAAATGAGCGCATAAAAGAATTAGAGAAAGAATTAGCTTATAAAACTATGTCAAATACACTAGAGGGAAAAAGAACAGAGATTGAGGCACGTTGGAAGATGTCCGGGAAATGCGACGTTGAGCTGTTGCAGACTATTGCAAATAGCTGGAGAAATGGGGTAATAAAAGTATCTTTTATAGATGCTACTATTGAAATAAAATTTGTTTCACTTGTAGGAATACCTGATGATTTGAACACTTTAAAATTTATGATAGATGAGGCGAAACCCGCTCATTTACCAATTAATTTTAGTTTTATGTACAGAACGTGGGGAATGTTGCCCCCTCGTACTTGGGGGCAAATAGGTGCTTTTACTTGGAAAGAGTTAAGAGAGAAAGAGGGGGTATGATGCAAACTAGAGAAGAGGAACTTAATTATTCGTTGAGTGAATTTTTAAAACTTGTCTTACCTAATGAAAATAGGGTTGTATACATAGAGGATTTAGTAACTAACTTTTTATTGTTAGATGCTAACGCAAAAAAACTGACCAACGAAAAATTGGAAAAAGGAAAATTTACAGGAAACGCACAAGATTTAGCAAACGAAATTGCTAAAAAAGCATCAAAAACAACTCTAGGGCGTGTATTAATAGGGGTAGGTATAGAAGTTGATGAGCAAGGACGGATAAGTCTTGCTAAACATACGCACAAAGTGGAAGAACTAGAGAATTTCGAGCATAATCACGACCCTTTATACTACCGTAAAAACGAGATAGATACTAAAATAGAGGAACTATTAAAAAAACTCACTATCGAGGATTTGGAGAGTTTATTAGGGAATAATTACAAAGGGTACTATGATGCGAATAATGAATATTATAACGGGGATATTTATTACAAAGAAAATACAATAGTAACAAGCTTGACTATTCCTGATAAAAATACAAACACAGTAAGTTTTACAATACAGACAGTTGCAAGTCCGACGCTTACAAAAGTGATGTCTTCACAAGATAACGGGGAAATGGCAACGCCACAATTAAACAAAGAACAAGCCGAAACCGAATTAAAACAATTTTATAGACTTGTGGCAGATATGGAGTGTTTATTTGATTTAGTAAATAATAGCGACCATAAAATTTGCGGTTTTGCTATTGAAGACAGCGCAAGAGTGGTACGTACTAATTCAACGACTGTATTTGAAATACCTACAAAAAATTATACAGTAAGTTTTACAATACAAGCAGTTGAAAATCCGGCACTTACAAAAGTGATGACGGCATCACAAGACGTATCATCGCCAGCGCTTGCAAAAACACAAATAGACAACCCTCTACACTCTCACGATGTAAAAAGAGATGCGACATTAAGAAAAATACATTATTAAAAGGAGATAAGAAAATGGCAGATTACAGACAAAATACAAAAGCAAATTTACCGCATAAATCACAAAGTTACTCATCGGTATTTGATAGCCACCCTATTTTTAGCAATATAGGGGGTTGGGTAGTAGATACAACAACGGGAGCATTAAAATATAAATTAGATAAAATGGATTGGAGCAGAAAAGCCGACGGAACACCATCGAATTTGACAGGGACAGACGGGGACGTTATGGTAAAAATACCAGCTTTTTTCATAAAAGTGACAAGACAGTCGAACGGAAAGCCTAAATTCGAGATTGATGACACGATACCGGATTTATACGGCTCAAATGGTAAACCCGGGTTTATGGTACACCCGGCATTTAAAAAGCCTAATGGACAGATAAGACCATACTTTTTATGGGGAGCGTATAAAGGGTATGTACAAGGGACACAATTAAGAAGTGTTGCGGGAGTATTGCCTACTGTAAACAAAACAAAAGCATCGTTTCAAGATGCTAGCCGTCAAGGGCGTAACATCAATTATGGTATATCATCAATATATGAAAAGTGGGCTATACAACTTTTGTTTTATACAGAGTTTGGAACATTAGACAGCCAAGAGGCTTGCGGTCGTGGAATAGTTGATATGACTTGGGAAGACGGTTTGACAAATAATACGGAGTTAAGATTAACCGGGCAGTCAAATGCGCTAGGAGATAGGAGTGGATACCTTGATAACGGCAATGGGAATGGTAAATGTTCAATGAGATACAGAGGAATTGAAGACCTTTGGGGGAATGTATGGGAGTTTATAAGCGGTGTCTTATTAACTGATACAGGTTGGAGATATACAAACGACCACTCTAAAATGGACGTGGCAAGCAGTATGGCTCTATATTCTAAAGATATGACACAAAAAGTAACTAACGGATATATTACCGATATGGAATACCCGGTCGGGTTAGAGTGGACTTTTATGCCTAAAGCGACAGGTGGAGGCTCTAGCACATACTATTGCGATTACTATTGGTCGCACGACCCGGGCGAAGAAAATATCGTGCTGTCGGGTGCGGGTTGGGCTCATGGCTCGGATGCCGGGGTCGCGTGCTTGCATTGCCGTAATGTCGCGTCGTATGTGAATTCGCATCTCGGCGCTCGCTTGTCTTATGCGCAACAATAGCGCACAGCGCTAGCGGAGCGTAAAATTTAAAAAAATGGGTTTTTGATAGCTGGTATAAAAACATACGTACTGTCGGGTACGAATTGGAATAATGCCTCGAATGCCGGGGTCACGTACTTGAATTGCAATAATGTCACGTCGAATGTGAATTCGAATATCGGCACTCACTTAGTCTTATTATTGTAAATAAAATATTTATTCGATTGAACATCAAAAACCCTGCCTCTTGGCAAAACATAAAAAATGATGACAAACGTGTTAGTAGTAACTTGCGAAAACTCGTTAAATTTTATAAGACAAAAATGTTAGGAGAAAAAAGTTGAAAAGAATTGGAAACGTATTCGATAAAATAATATCTTATGAAAATCTATTAAACGCTCACTTGAGAGCTAGGAAAGGAAAATCACATTACACGGAAGTAAAAGAAGTAAATAGCAATACAGAAAGATATATCGCTAATTTAAGATTTTTACTTGCTAATGATTTATACTTTATAAATTCGAGTGATTATAAAAGGGAAATTATCAACGACAAAGGAAAAGAAAGAGAAATCTTAAAACTTTCGTATTACCCACATAGGATAGTCCAATGGGCGATAATGTTACAAATAGAGGATAGATTTTTAAAAAATATGATTTACGATACCTATGCAAGCATAGAAAATAGAGGGTTGCATATGGGAGCTAAAAGAGTAAAAAAAGCAATGTTAAAAGACCCAGAGGGTACAAAGTATTGCTTAAAAATTGATATGAAAAAATACTATCCAAGCATAGATAATAGAATTTTATTTGAGATAGTAAAAACTAAAATAAAAGATACTAGACTTTTAGAACTGATAAAAAATATTATTTTTAGTGTGGGGAGCGATAAGGGACAACCTATCGGCTCATTATGGTCGCAATGGGCAGGAAATTTATATTTATCGTGTTTAGACCACTATGTCAAAGAAAAATTAGGAATTAAATATTATTTTCGTTATTGTGATGACATTGTAATACTTGGAGATAATAAAAAAAGGTTGCACGTAGTGAGAGAGGCAATAAAAAAGTATATTGAGAGTGAATTAAAATTAAACTTAAAAGAAAATTATCAAATTTTCCCCTCAAGAGTTAGGGGCGTGGATTTTTTAGGGTATAGATTTTTTGGAAATTATATTTTACTTAGAAAAAGAGTTTTAAAAAATATGAAAAAAGCTTTAATCAAATTAAGGGATAAAGAAATATTGAGTTATAACGATAATTGTACAATAAACTCATATAAAGGCTGGTTAAATTTTTGTAATAGTTATAGGCTAAAAGAAAAGTATTTTATACCCTTGAAAGATAAAAAATACATCAATAAAGATGGAAAATTAAGGAGAGTGAACATATGGTAACAATTGACGCAGAAGAGAGAAAAATCATAATAACTAGGACAGCAAAAACTAAGGGAAGAGCTAAAACAGCAGAGGAGCAGGAAGTCATCGAAATAAGAGAGGGCGAAACGCTTGAAAGAATATTTTTGCCCGGAACACAAGAAACATATGATTGTGAGCTTATATTACTAGAGGTCGATATAATAGACCCTAAAACGCAAGAGAAGACAGGAGAAAAAGAAATAAAAGCCTTTGCACAAAGAAAAGACCACACAGGCTGGCTGATGGAGTTTGTAGAAACGGAATACAACATATAAAGGAGATACAGAAATAAAATGGGAAATATAAGCGGTATAATTGAAAATGTGAAAGATAACATCAAATATTTTATTAATAGTGATGATACTTTCGAGGTTGTTATCGAAAAGATAATAAAAAAATTGGCTGACAATGAAGTTTATATTAAAAATAAAGGGTATGAAATACTAGATTTTAAAGATAATTACTCAAAAGTAGCGTTTAAAATAAAAGTTCATCACAGAGAAGAGGAAAAAGAAGAGGAAACAATTTTAATAATTGCAAATGATGCTTTTTTATCAAACGTTGTAAAGATGTATAAAAAGTCTATTATGCTATTTTTAGTAAATATGCTAGAATTAAATATTGAAGATTTTAAAAGCTCTAGCATCTCATCAAATGATGAGGCGATAACTAAAAATCAAGTTGCTTTTCTAAAAGATAGAATGGAAGACCCAGACGTTTGCGACTATGTAAATAGCCGTTTAAAAGAATTTGGAGCAAAAACAATAAGTGAATTGAGTAAAAAACAAGCGTCTAGCATATTAGACTATATTCAACCTAAAACTAGAAAGAGGAGGTATGCGTAATTGAGAGTAGATGCGGAGAAACTAAAATGCAAAGATACAGCTATAAAAATAATGAATGTTATCGCTTTAAATGAAATATCGGGAAACTTAAAGTTTGCTTATAAATTTAGTAAGGCGAGTGGCGGGACGAGTGGCTGGAGCTTTGGGCGTAGCCAATTTGATACAAAAAACAACCCCAATGCGATTAAATTTTTAAAAAATAAATGTGGTTTTAGTGATAGTGATATAAATACACTACTAAACACAGACGACGAGGTCGTAGGGCTAAATGATAAGCTTAGAGAACATATAAAAGAGATAGACGCGTACGACTTAGAACATATGCAAGAAATGATAAAACACGTGATGAGTTTAAGTGGTATGCCGGAGCTGGAGAACGAAAGAGTATTTGTGCATCTAGTAGATTACCACAACCAATTTAACTTGAGTGTAAATGGCAAGATGCACAACTATTTAAAAACTTTAAAAATCGCAACTTGCGAAAATATACTAAATTTTAAATTATCGCAAACAAAATGGGGGAAAGAACGCCCAGCGGACGTGATAAGAAGATACACGAATATTGAAAATAATTATAAATAAGAGGTGTGTGATGTCAAGTATATTAGGAGTTTTAGCGGGTAAAATACTAGATATAGTGTTTAAAAGGTCGAGAGATGCTGAAAAACAACAAGATATAGAATTAAAACAGCAGGACATCGAGATTAAAAAAGTAAATGAGTACAAACAAGTTGTAGTGATAGTTGTTTGTGTAGCTCTTTTTATGTGTATGATAGCATCTTTTTTTCCGGGACTTGCTATTAGTGAATGGTGGTTTAATTTAGCGGAAACGGTAATTAATAATAAATTATAGGGGGTATTTATGTTAAATAAAGTGGTTAGTGAAGTATTGAGCGAAATAACTAAAATAAACTTTGGAGATATTATCTATACAACGACAACAGGAACGTTGATATTTTTTATAGGGGGCGTTGATAACGCTTTTATAGGGTTACTATCTTTTATGCTGTTTGATTATGTTACGGGCTGGATAAAGGCGTATAAAGCGGGAAATTTAAACTCACAAGTGGCGAGATATGGCATCACTAAAAAGGCTCTTGTATTAATAGTTGTGGCTATGAGTAATATTGTAGATATTATTATGCACACAACAACAATGAGCGTGAATTGTAGGTTTATAATTATATGTTTTTATATTGGAAATGAGGGACTTTCGATATTAGAAAACGTGGCTTTAATGGGCGTATCTGTGCCCAATAAGTTAAAAAAGGTATTAGAACAGTATAAAAACGAAGAGGTAAAAGTAGAGGCAAAAAATGAATAAAAAATAAAAAAAGCCGGGTTTTTCCCGGTATTTTTTTTAAAGCCCTGTGGGCTGGGGGTATGATTATTTTTTGTCTAGCCAATCGCAAACTATTTTGACGATAATACCCGCCATAATTTGCACAACTAATTCGGTAAAATAATACATTTTAACCCCCTGTTATCAAATATGTGTATCTGCTCGGTCAAGAGCAGAATAAAAGCCCCAATAATTAAATTAGGGCTTATATTCTGACCTTTTATTTTTTACACACAATTTGATAACCCACAGGGTGCGGGTATTATTGATAATTTAATTATAGAGTATTTTAGACAAAAAGTCAAATTAATGTTTTAAAGTTCCATCTTCTCATCTAAAATATAGTTATCTTTTAAAAATTTAATATTCCAATTACCATCAGCGTTAACAACATTTTTTTTGAAATAATTAAAAACTTTAAAACAAAAATAAGTATTCTTATCAATATTCAAAGTTGATGCCTCATTTTTTATTTTTAAAGCTTTAGCAACATCTGATAACTTTCTTGAAGGTAATCTTTTGTTAATAATAATTTTTACTAAAGTCAATACATCAATAGAATTATAATTAAAATAATCTTCTGCCTTAGAAATGCGAATAAAAACACTTCTTAAAAAATTAATGCAAAATTGAACATTGTAGCCAACAAGAAAATCATCATCTTTTAAGAATTTTTTAAAATTAGGTAATACCTCTTCAATAGTTTTGGAATGTTCAACCATTTCATTAGAAATTCCATTTATTTTTGTAATCTCATCAGAAATTTTACACTTAGGTTTAATATATTCGTTAAAAACATCTTTAATCTCTCCATTGATAACACGAAGAGCTGTAATTTTAAGAATTTCATCTTTTCCACTGTTCAATCCAGTGGTGTCAAGATGAATAATTACGTGTTCAGGCATAATAATGTTTTTATCGTCTGTTTTAATAAAAAATTTATTTTTTATTATTCTACAAATAATATACCAAAATAATAGCCCCAAAATAGAAAATAAAAATTCGATAAAACTACTATCAACTAGACTTATTAAAACTAAGATAAACCACACAACAAAAACCTTATCCAATTTGGATAAATTCTTAAAATTATTTATAACGCTCATTCAATCCCCTTTTTTATTTTTTTCTTTTCTATCTTTTCAATGAAATTTAAAACTAACTCTTTTTGATGGTTGTCAAGCTCTGAAAACTTGGCACAAAGAGAACAGTTGTAATTAAGAAAATAATAATTTACGCACACTTTAATGTCCCCCATATGCTGATTATTTTGTACGACAATATTATTTTTTATCATTTTTTACTTTCCTTTTATTTGATTTTGCACTTTTAAAAACTCAATATATTTTTTAACCTCTTCTATTTGCTCATCTGTTAAACCATCTAAATTTAAAATTAAATTATTAGTGTTTGGAGAAATTTTAATATTACTACCTACTGTGATATTTCCCATATTGCTATTATTTTGTATAACAAGTCTTTTTTTCAAAGCTAGCATCTCGTTTTGCAAATCTTTTGGGGCTATCTCTTCAATCAAAAGTCTTAAAGCCTCTTCTTTTTCCTTAGGCGTAAGATTTAGCGCAGACATTATTTTTAAAATGGTACTTTCTTTTTTTATAATACCTTTTTCTGTATCAGCAACATTTGTATGAGAAACATTTATTTTATATGCCACTTGCCTTAATGACAACCCTTTTTCTTTCCTTTTTATTTTTAAAAACTCGCCAATAGTCATTGTTGCCTCCTGTTAAATATAACTATATCTTACAATATTTCTTTTAAAAAAGTAAGTGTAAAAAATATTACTTTAAAAAAAATGTAATTTTTTTATTGACAACTTTTACTAAAAGTTGTATATTATCATTGTAAGTAAAAAAATTACAACTTGAAAGGAGTAAATTATGAATTTAGCTGATGCCATAAAGAAAGAACTTGAAGAAAAAAGAATAACACAAGTTGAATTAGGCAAAAAATTAAATCAAAATAGGCAAGCTATTAACAAGCATCTTAGTAGTTGGAAAAAGGGGAAAACTCCAACAATCTCACTGTTAAAAAAGTGGTGTAATGCTATAGGGTGTGATTATAAAAAATTTTTGCCTTATTTGTAAGTAATTTAATTACTTATAATAACATGACAAATATAATTTGTATTAAAAAAAGTATAGGTACGGTTGAGGCTAACAACTGAAAAAAGCCAAATATATAAAAAAAGAGGTGTGAAAGATGAGCAAAGCAAGTGTACCCAGCTTAGAGCTGGCACGAAGTATGAACTTACAAAGTCACGTGATGACTATTGAAGAGGGATTGCGACATTCAGAAACAATTGACAAACTAGATGACGCAAGACGCGAAAAGTTGCACGGGATAATTAAATGGGTAAAAGATATTAATGTATCTTTTATAAAAGATTTGAAAATACTTTTAAAAACAGATGAAAAAGAGTTAAAAGAAAAAATATTATTCATTCTTGAGAAACAAGAAAAGTTCAATCAAAGGTTTGTAATTAGCATAGATAAGGTGTTAAAAGATGAGATTGAACTTGAAAAAATTGATGATAAAACAAGAGAATATTTAATAAAATATACTCTTGAAACAAGAGAAAAATTGAAAGATGATAATTCACATTTTGAAAGTGAAATTATTAAAAGGGAGCTTAATTTGTGAAATGTCCGGAATGTAACGCAGAATTAAAAGTGTATTGCGTTAAACACAAGGCTACTAAAAAATTAAGATATTATAAGTGTGATATTTGCGATAAAAAGATAATCACACAAGTTGTTGAAAAAGAATGGATAATAAAAAAGTGAGGCTGGGAACCTCACGCGGTATAACTTTGCTTGGTACGCAATAAAGTTATATCTTATTATACCATCTTTTTTGAAAAAATCAAGTAAAAGAGGTGTAAAGATGAGTTATTTAAAATTAAAAGAGTTGATAAAAATATACGGGGGTAACACTAAGATAAAAGACATTATAGAAAAAGTGGGGTGCTGTAATGAGTAAAAAATATTTTTGGTTAAAGCTAAATGTAGATTTTTTTGAAAGAGAAGAAGTTAAGCTTATAGAAAATATGCCAAACGGGAAAGAATACATAATTTTTTATATGAAACTTTTATTAAAGAGTGCTAATTCAGACGGTAAATTATTATTCAAAGATGTTATACCCTACACAGAGGATATGCTGGCTACTGTAACAGGAATAAATGTTGATGTTGTTAGAACAGCTGTAAAATTATTTTTAAAATTGGGTTTAATGCAAAAATTAAGTGATGGGGCTTTATTTATGCTTGAAACTCAAAAAATGATAGGTTGTGAAACTGAATATGCTAAAAAAAAGAGAGAATATAGAGAAAAGAAAAAAGTAGAGGCTATCGAGGACAAAAGCGGGACAAAAAAGGACGTTGTCCAAATTGAAGACAGGACAAAAAAAGACATAGAAAAGACAGATGATGATATTGTCCAAATTGGAGAGAAGACAAAAAAAGACAATGTCCTACAAGAGATAGAGATAGAGAAAGAGATAGATATAGAGATAGAGAAAGATATAAGAGAAAAAGAGAAAGAAAACTCGCTCACTCATTCTCAAAGTATTAAAGAAAAGTTTTCAAATCTCTTATTGATGATAGCTCAAGCAACTAAAACAACAGTACATCAAGTGTCATTACAAATAAACCCTATGGAGATAATAGACAGGCTAGATGATTACATTGAGGCTATAAATCAATCTGAATACTTGCAAGGTAAATCATCAACTTTGCCGGTCATAAGAAATTATACGCAAGTGGATAAGGTTTTATCGGGATTTTATAAAACTTATGACAACAAGAGCAATAGCAAGCTAGATGTAAATGATGTCGAATTTGCTGAACGTGATGACCACATAGAATTTTAAGGGGGTGTGGTTATGAAATGTAATTATTGTGGTAAACCTTATCGGGAATTAAAAGACAATGAGATACCCTCATTCTTTCCGGAAAGCATCAAAGAGTTGATGAGGTGGGTACCGGAATGTGATTGCCTTGAAAAGCTAAAGGCAAAAGAAATGGAAGAGGCAGAAAGAAAAAGACAGGCAGAGTGCAGAGCCAACAGGGTAAAAAGATTTAAAGATATTTCGGTTGTGGATACTAAATTTTTACAAAGCACTTTTAATACAGCGGATATGACCCCGGCGGTAATGAGATTGGCTTTAAAATTCACAAAAGCCTTTCTCGACAATAAAACCTTTGGTTTGTTTTTGTATGGCAAGGTAGGAACAGGCAAGACGTTTGCATCGGCTTGCATTGCTAACGAGCTTATGGCGAATGATAAAACGGTAATGTCTATTAATCTCGGGCTGTACTTGAATAAGGTTAGTAAGGAATGGGGAGAGGCAGAGCAAGACGTGTTGGAGAAAGTCCAACAATGCGACCTCTTAATCGTTGATGATATGGGGGTCGAACAGGTGCCGGATTGGCTCAAGGACAAGGTATTTAATTTGATAGATGCTAGATACAGGAGCAAAAAAAGCTTAATCATTACAACAAATTTACAACTAGATAATCAAAATTTGACAGCGGAACAAATAAAAAATAAGCTGTCAATACAAAGCCGGTTTGGTAGCCGTGTAGCTGACCGTATTAGTGAAATGTGTTATCAATATAGAGTTGCTGGAGAGAGTAGGAGAAAATTTGATTTAGACAGCTTTAAAAAGGCAATGGACGAGTATTGAGGGGGATAAATGATATATAACTACACAATAACAACAAAATTGAAAGAGATAAAAAAGGGTAACGAGGTTTACTCTAAAGTATTAAAAGATGTTAGTATAACGGCGTCAGAGGCTCTTAAACTTTATTTAAGGCATCATAAAAAGTTTGCCGATAAATGTATCATCAAAAAGCGTGTAGGGTGCTTATGGCGCATAATAACGGCATCAGAGCTAGAAAAAGAAATTACTAGCAAAGTTAAAGGTAAAAAAACGGCTTATAAAATTAATGTGTAAGGGGGAAAGGTGGAAAATTTAATTGATGTGATATTTTGCTTGGTATTAATAGCGTTTGTGTTTTGGTTTTTAGATAGATAAGAGAGGTGCATAATGGAAAAAATAAAATTAAAAGATTATAAAAAAGATTATGTTTGTATTTTAGATGCCGAAAGCGTTGACGGAATATATTTGGTAGGAGCTGATGACATCGAGGAAATAAGAGCGTTTAAAGAGGCAGGTTATACAATATATGGAACTACTTTGGAAAACGTTTTTGATGAAAATTTCATACAAGAAATTCAGAGTAAATTTGAAGATTATGCAGACGAACACGGGTACGCTGATATAAATGATAATATAGATTATCAAGGGGAAGACTTTAAAAAAGTTAAAGAGGCGATAAAAGAGTTTATAGAAAGCTTAGGAGATACAAATAAATGTTATTGGTTAAATAAAAGCGTGATAGTGGAATTATAAGAGTAATGACGAGGTTAGAGAATGACAGTAAAAGAATTAATGGAAGAGTTGAAAAAATACGAACAAGATGCAGAAGTACAAGTATGGAGTTTGTTAAAACATAAATTTGTACCATTAGACGCAGATGATATTATGGAATATCCAAACCATAAAATTTTATATATAGATAAAAATTAGGAGAGGTGCAAAATGGCTGTAAAAATATTAGTGAAAAATAACAAAGGTGGTGTGGGCAAGTCAATTCTAAGCTTGTGGCTTGCTCACGGGCTTAGCCTTGAAAATAAAAAAGTATTGATAATAACATCGGATAGTCAAAATAATATACCTACATTCGCAGGAAAGGGCGAAGAGGCTAAAAGGTTAAAAACCGGGCTTGAAAGCTGGATAAAAGAGGGCATCGGGGGAATATTGGAATTGAGAGAACAATTATTTTATATACCTCTAATGATAACTAAAATAGACGAAAAAGAGGTTTATAAATTTTCGAACTTTATTGAGAAATTGGAGAGTAGATTTGATTATATCGTTATTGATGCCAGCCCTGTGCTTGAATTAGATAATTTATTTGTTGAAATAGCCGACAAAATAGTGATACCTACTTACTTGGACGATGTAACAACGGAAAGCATCATCAAATTTATAAAAAGTGTAGGTTTGAGAAAGATAAAAGCTATCATACCAAACAGAACACACAACAGTATAACAGAGAAAAAATATTATTCGGCTTTAAAGAAAATAACTGATGATAACTCTATACTTTTAACAGAACAGATAAAACATTCCGGGTTAGTAACTAGAATAATAGCAGAGGGGAAAACAATTTTTGAGGCAAAAAATAAATACATAGACCCTATCCAAAAAGAGATACAAAGAGTAATTGAGGTGTTAAAATATGAATAATGCAATTTTAGCAGAATTAAAAGAAACAATACAGGAAAGCAAGCATCAATCACTTTTTGATTTTGACAAGTTCAATATAAACGAAAGAGATAAAAAACAAGTTTTAGAATTAGAAGAGGTTATACTAGAGAATATAAAACGACATACAAAAAGCTTATTTGAGATTTGTAAAAGTATCTATGAAATAAAATTGATACTAGCAAGGGACACGGACACTACTTTTGTAGAATGGTATACGGCAAATGGGTTTACAAAAGATAAAATATCAGAGCTAACAAAAAGATATGAATTATATATGCAAGCCCCCGACAGAATAGAATTTATAACAAAATTATCTATTCCAGCGGTTAAAGAACTTACTAGAAAACACGTGGAAATAAATACACAAGTAGACGCTATCGAAAGAGGTTTGACAAACCCCGAAGAGATAAAAGCTTTTGTTGAGAAAGATAAAAAACAAGATGATAAAAAGAAGAGTGTAAAACCAAAACAGCCTAAGTATGTTTTGGGAATGATAAGCCATTTTGAAAAAGCGACCAAAACAGAGAATATAAAAGAGCTTGCACAAACTAAAAAAGAGATTGAACAAATACAACGTTATTTACAGAGTATACAAGCGAAAATAAAAGAACTAGAAGAGGCAAACGCTTTAAAAAATAATTTGGCATTATACGACAATAATATTATAGATGCTGAAATAGTCGAGGAAAAGCCAAAAGTATATATCGCTGAAAACAATGAGCTAGCAACCTTAAAACAAGAGGACAACAAAGTTTTTATAAAACTATTCCCAAACAGATATTGTTTAAAAAATAATGTCGGAGGGCAAATATTTGGAGAATACAGCACACTTGAAGAGGCTCAAACTGACATTGAACTTTTTAAAAGAGAGCTCAATTGGGTAGATTATGACATTGATTAAAAAAGGTGTGTGGTTATTAGCTTTTAAAGTGTGTGATAAAATCCGAAAGTTCAATTTCGCAAGCTTGCGAAATGAGGAAAAGTGCAAAATATTTTATATTATTTTAGAAAAACAGGCATCAAGTGCCAATTTGAAAGAAAACTTAAAAAAATAGGAATAGACAAAAATAATAACATCTATAATACTAACGTGGAAATAAAAAGGTATACAATTACTATAAATAATATAGAGTATATCTTTGAAAAAAAGATAAGTGGCAGACCTCAATATATTTTGATGAGTGAAAGCGCAATTATAATAAATGTTAGTAGCTCATCAAGTTTTATCGAGGGAATAGATAGGTTTTTTAAATTAAAACCACTAGAAAAGGACATTGAAAAAGAAAAAATAAAAGGGACAACATTAAGAATGTTAAGGCGACGATTGAAAATGACCCCCCAGCAACTCGGGGAAGTTATAGGAAAAAGTGGCTTGACGATTATAAGATATGAGGCAGGAAGTTTGTTTTTGTCGCTTAATGATGTGGCGATGATAGTATGCTTTACATCATCAATAAAAGAGTTTTTGGAAATGGTAGACACACCAAAAAAAATTAAAATTTTCGAATTGGAAAAATTGAAAACAATTATTGAAAAAAGCGAGGGAATGAAAATGTCTGATTTTTTAACAGCGGAAGAAGTAGCAAAACTATGCAAGGTCAAAATGACAAAGGCGTATAAAGTTATGAAAGAAGTAAACGAGGAAATGAAAGAAAAAGGTTATATGATAATAAGGGGTAGAGTAAACCGTAAGTTTTTATATGAAAAATTAGGACTTGAAAAGAGGGACGAGTAATGCCTATCACAAAAGAGCCAAACGGAACGTATACAGCTAGATTTTATATAACTGATGCTTTCGGAAAAAGAAAACAAAAGAAAAAAAGAGGCTTTAAAACGCTAAAAGAGGCTAAGCAATACGAGGCGGAGCAAATAACACAAAAGGCTTGCTCAATGAGTATGACTTTTGCATCTTTTTATGAACTTTATATGAATGACATAAAAAAGAGGGTAAAAGAAAGCACTTTCGAAAATAAAAAGAATTTATTTGAAAAAAAGCTATTGCCTTATTTTGAAAAAATGAAAGTAGAAAATATTACGCCGGTAACTATACGGGCGTGGCAAAACGAAATGATGAGCCAGAAAACAAAAAGTGGAGCTCTTTTCTCTCAAACTTATTTAAAAACTCTAAATAATCAATTAACAGCGATTTTGAATTACGCTGTCAAATATTACGGATTGGAGTATAACCCTTGTAATAAGGCGGGAAGTATGGGGCGTAAACACGCGGAAGAAATGAAAATATGGAGTATAGAAGAGTTTGAAAGAGTAGCAGAAAGCGCAAAGGAAAAACCGGTCACACTTTTAGCTTTAAAACTTTTGTTTTGGACGGGTATGCGTATTGGAGAGATGCTGGCGCTTACTATTGGAGATATAAACTTTAGTAAAAATATTATCAGTATAAACAAAAGCTATCAACGACTTAAAAGCGTTGACTTAATTACAGAGCCTAAGACACCTAAAAGCCGTAGGCAAATAGAAGTCACTAGCACTATAATTGAAGAGTTGAGAAATTATATAAATAGCCTTTATTGCCCAAGTGAAAAAACTAGGCTGTTTCCATTTACTAAAAGCCTTTTTGAAAAAGATATAAAAACCTTTGCGACTAAAGCAGGGGTAAAAATCATAAGAATACACGATTTGAGGCATAGCCACGCATCTTTATTACTACACAAAGGGCTAGATATTGCGACAATTTCAAAAAGATTAGGACACGAGAATATAGAAACGACCTTTAAAACTTATGCCCATATTTACGACCCGAATAGTCAAAGAATGGTTGAGTTTTTAGAGGAATTGCACACTAAAAAGTAAATGGGCTTAAATTGGACTTATAAGAGATAAAAAAGTATTGGGTATTATATAAGGTGTAATAGGAAATGAAAAAAATAAAACACTTTTAAGGCAGAAAGTAAAGTATAGAAATTGAATGGGAATAGGAGCTAGAATAGCTGAAACTAGCTAAAATAGCTACTTCTAGATAGTAAAAATAAGAAATTGGCCGCAAATTGGCCGTATAATAGAAAAGCAGCCCTAAAAAGCTGCTTTTTTTATTTTTATATTTTCTAAACTATCATCATATTTCATTTTTAGATTTAGAGTTATTCTCTTTAGAAATCAACTTAGCTTTTATTCTATAAAGAGTAGCTTCACTAAGGCCACTAAATTTAATACAATCTGATAACTTTATACTTTTATTTATCCAAGCTTTGATATATCTTTCTTGTTCAGTAGTAAGATTTTCTTGTTTATTTGGCCTACCTACTTCTCTTCCAGTTTTTTTAGAATATTTTTTTCCATTCTCATTAACTGGCATAGAATCAATACCTTGTCTTTGTCTAATCTTAGTTCTTTTTAATTATTCTTCAGCAAGAGTAGTATAAACTTCTATTAAGATATTATTAATCATCTCAATTATAAGCTGATTTTTCTCATCTAACTCTATTTGAGTGGTTGGTAAGTCATCTACTATAAGTCTAATTCCTTTTTGCTTAAGTTCTCTTAATTCTTCAAGAGCTTGTTCCTTATTTCTTCCCAATCTATCTAAACTCATTACAATTAAGGTATCTCCTTTTTGTAATTCTTCCTTTAGATTTTGATAAGCTGGTCTGTCAAAGTTTTTACCTGTTGCTTTATCAATAAATACATCAGAGTTCCTCAATTCATATTTATCCCTTAAGGCTAATTGTCTATCTTCATTTTGTTCCTTAGTTGAAACACGTATATATAGATATTTTCTCATATAAGTTCCTTTCTATATATAGAAAAGAGAGATTACTCTCTATTAACTATTTTTCTATTTTATGATATACTCTTTTCCCGTCAAAAACTAAAGCTATATTAGTTATATCATTTATTCCCTCTCTTTTCAAAAGAGCATCATATCTATTTGTCTTAATTTGATTTAAAGCTTCTTCTAGCTCTTTTTCTACTGTTCTATCTTTTAATCTCTTTAACTCTAAGATATAGGCTGGTTTATTTTTAACTACTGGTTTTAATATTATATCTGGTCTTCCATTTCCACTTTCAAAATTAGGAATTGAAAGATATGTTCCTTCTAATCCATATAAAAATCCTTCTAAAAGAGTTTGATAAGGATTTTCATATCTCTTATCTGTGTCATATGTACTCATTGCATTTAACACAAGATTTTCAAGACAACTTATTATTTCCTCTAAATTTTTAGTTAAAAGTGCAAATTTTAGCTTATTGATAGTTCCAAGTCCATTGAAGATAATATCTACAAATAGATTCTTAAAAAATGTCATTATCTCATTATTAGGTATTTTCACAAAATATGTGTTCATATCTATCTTTTCTTTTAATGTTAAATATCCTGAAAATAGTAGTAATTCCCATAAATCATCTGGAGATAGATTATTTCCTAAAGCTATGCTTTGACTTATATACACTACTGTTTCTTTTCCATTAAATAGATTATTCAAGGTATCAAATACTGGCTTATCAGAATTTTTAAGAAGTTCTTTTATTAAAGTATTTCCAGATGTATTTACCCAATAAGCTTCTAATTTTTTAGTTTTTAAAAATTTTAATATACTTAAAGGATTATATACTTCAGAATTTCCAAATTTATATCCATTATACCAAGACTTTACCTCTTCAAGTTTATAACTAATTCCATAATCTTGAAGTGCTTTTTCTACTTCATCTTCAAGTAATCCAAAGTATTGAGAAAATTCATCATTAAGGATAGTATAATTCTCTATATTATTCAAGTCAGAGAATATCCCTGCTTGAGCAACTCTAACTATACCAGTTAAAACTCCCATATGTAAATATTGATTAGTTTTTAAAACATTCCCATAAAGACCCTTGAAAAAAGTGATAGCTTCATTGTAATATCCATTTTCATAAGCTGATATTATAGGAGAATCATACTCGTCTATTAGTACAATAACTTTTTGATTATAGTATTTGTATAATAATGAGGTTAAAAAAGATAGTGAAGTTTTTAATTCTTCCTCATCACTCTCTTTTCCAGCAAACTTATTGAATACCTTATTTTCATTTTCTGTTAATATATGATTAATTTTACCATCATACTCATTATATAGTTCAAATATTTTATCTCTTATATTTTTTATAGCACCATTCCAACTAGAAGAATCTATTCCTTTCATTGTAAGAAATATTACTGGGTATTTTCCTTGTTCACTTATCATAGGAGAATTTTCTATATCTAAACCATTAAATAACTTTCTATTCTCTTCTTTAGTTTCTATATCAAAGAAGTATCTAAGGGTGGACATATTAAGAGTTTTTCCAAATCTTCTTGGTCTACAAAATAATTTTATCTTAGCTCCATCAAGGAGAATCTCTTCTATAAATTTAGTCTTGTCTATATAGTAATAATCTTGTTCTATAATTTCTTTGAAATCTTCAACTCCGAGTCCTAACTTTTTTTGATTTAACATAAAACCTCTCCTTTCTATTTTTTATGATTATATTATACCATATTAAAAAAAATATTACTATATTATCAATCAAAAAGTATGAAAGAAATTTTCACAATTTTGATTGATTTTTTATAAAAAAAAAAGAGTAAATTAAGCTAATAAAACTGTAACTTAATTTACTCAATCAAAAAGTATACTTATTGATAATTTTTCAAGTACACTCTAAATAAATATTTAGTTTTTCAAACATTTCTTTTTCAATTTCATAAACTCTTTCATATAACTAAGTATTTTTTCTTCTCCTTGAATTTTTGATTGAAGTATAGTAATATTTTCTTTGTTGTATTCAGCTTTACAACTCCAATTATAAGAACCATTTATCACTTTTTTCCCATCTATAATACAAAATTTATTATGCATTATATTATCATATTTTCCATATGGATTATATTTATATATTTGTAAATTTTTATTATCACTAAAATAATTCTGATTATTATTAATATCATCATTCATACATATTACTTGAATATTAAGTCCTTCTTCGGATTTTTTATTTAAACTATCTATTATTTTTTTGTTAGTTATCCATGCTACTGCTATCCAAATAAAAAATTCTGCTTCTTCAATATTTTTTATAATATTGCTTTCTATATTCTCAAAAAGAATATCTATACTCAATGAATCTTTGTTTTTTATTTCTCCTAACTTTATTTCTAAAAGAGGAATATATTTTCCTCCCAAATAGTTATCTCCTAATTCTAAGTTGTTTCTTAGTTCATTTTCAATAGAAGCTTTATGATTCAGTAAAATTTTTTGGATATTTAAATTAGGACATATTATTCTAATTCTCCCCCAAGTAGTATTTTGACCGAATTTCCAAGTCCCTGTATATTCTTCTGTCTTTTCTATTTGTATTTTACATTGTTCTATTTCTTTTGAATAATCATTAATAAAAGAAAAGTTTTTTATTATATTTAATATTAATTCTTCCATTGTAAATCTCTCCTATTGTTTTATTTGAATAAAAGAAATGTTTTTTAATTTCTCTTTAAACTCTTCTGATATTTCTGGAATTGAAATAAACACTCTTTTTTTAGCTCTACTAATAGCAACATAAAAAACTCTATGTTCTTCTATTTCCATATCAGGATTTAATAAAAAATTTAAACTAGTACTCTCCTTAAATTTTTCATGGTCTAATAATATTAAAATATTATCAACTTCTTCTCCCTTAGTTTTATGAATTGTTTTAAAATTACTTTTTTCATCATCAAGCTTTATTAATGAAGCTATTTCATTATATTTGAGATTATCATATTTTTCTTTTATTTTTCCCCTAGTTATTTTTCCACTAAAACTACAATAATTTATAATAAACTCATTATAAAATTCTGTAATAGATAAAGTTCTAAAAAAATCATAATTTTCAATAAATAATTTTAAATTTTTCATTATAATACTTTTGTCTATTTCTATCCCTTTATATACCTTTTCCATAAAATGTATAGATTTTTTTAAATTAATTTGTTTAGCATATTCTATAGCTGAAATAATATAAAGAATTCTTTTTCCTCTTTCTCCGTCATTAAATAATAGTTCGTAACTAAAATCTGTATGGACTTTTTTATTGACATCATATTCTATATTTTTACTTATATTTTCTTTATAAGAAACAATATATAATTCTTCATTTGAACATATTTCATTAACTTCTTTATAAGATTTAATTATTTCTCCTATGATAATTGTAGGTTTATCTCCAGATTTATTCTCTGGGATTTTTTGGTATAATGATTCTTTTCTCATATAGTTTAAAAGTTCAATTATTTCTTTTGTACTTCTATGATTAGTTAAAATATTATATTCCTTCATTCCTTCTAGAAAAAAATTTTTAAATTGTAAAACATTTGCTCCTTGAAAACCGTAAATAGATTGACAATCATCACCAATAACTCCAATTAAACTTTCTTCTTCAGCTATTAATTTTATAATTTCTGTTTGAAAAGGATTAGTATCTTGAAATTCATCAACTAGAATATATGGAAATTTAGCTCTTAGTATCTCTAATATTCTAGGGGATTTCTTTAAAATTTCATAACTTAAATAAAGAACATCATCATGGGATATTAATCCTTTTTCCCAACAGATTTTTTTATATATTTTATATGAATCCTTTTTTAAATTTATCAATTCATTAGATTTATCTTTAACTTTTATCTTATTACTAACTAGCTCTAACTCCACACTTAAATCTGATTTTAATTTCCACATTAATTTTTCTGAAAGTATATATGAAATATTTTTAAAGCTTTCATTATCTAAACTTAGATAATTTTTTTGTTCACTTTTTTGCAAAAATTCATCAATCATACTTCTTGTTGGGGTTATTTTATCATGTCCCTTTATTTCTTTTAAATTAAATTTATTTTCCTCTTGTAATACCCATAAATATGGTTTTAATACATGTTTATATAAAAAACTATGTATTGTTGCTACTTCTATTACTTCTAAAGAATAATCTAATCTTTTAATTATATTTTCTATAGCAACATTTGTATAAGTTATACATGCAATTTTTCTATAAATGTTAACTTTATTAGAGTTTTCAATAATATTTTTAATATGATTTATTAAAAAAGTAGTTTTTCCAGCCCCAGGGCCTGCTACTATTTTAAAATGAGAATTAATATCTATTTTATCTTTACTTTCTATTTCTTGCAAAGCCATTCTAATGCCTCCTTAATGTAACTTGGAACATTAAATTCCATATCATTACTTAAAACTGTTGCCAATTCTTGAGCAACTTCCCCTTTCCCTATTGAAGCTAAGTATCTTGAAGCAATAATATGTTTAGCTTTTTGTTGGATATCTTCTTCTGAATTTCCAATATATTTTATTTGTAAATCCCTCAATTTTGATTTATTAAATTTATTTATTTCCTCTAATAAATCATCTTTGTTTTTAATTTTTTCCACATTTTTTATCATTTCTCTTAATAATTCTTTATTTGCTACAGATTCTGTTATAAAAAAAGAACTCTTATAATTTTCTAATAACATTTCGTATTCAAAGGTAGAGCCTTCTTTCTGTGTAGCAATATAAAAAAAATCTTTATTTAAATCTTTTAAATTTTCTAAAGTTTTATTTGAAGTTATTTTATATTCATAACTTTCTTTTTCTAAATTAATTTCAAAAGAATAACACTTTTCCCAGTTCCCTTCTGGTCTCATTTTTTTAATAGGGTCTTGGTCTGTTATACAAACAACTTTTTTAGGAATAGCAACATCACTTGTATCTGTATTAAATAATTTAATAAAATGTTCAAAATATCTACCATTTACATTTATAATGGAGATATGATTATCTTCTAAGCTTATTTTTAATTTTTCAGCAAAAATAGGAAGTAACAACTGTTCTGCTAATCCTTCTACAAAAATTAGATTTTTAGCAAAAAACATATCAGCTTTAGTTACATCTAAAAATCTTTCAATATATTTTTTAGAATTAACATCTTCTTCTGAACTACTAAATACTTTTCCAGGATAAGAAATTTTTATTTCATTATTTAATTTAGTTAGGACTATTAAAGAATCTAATTTTACCTTAGAAGTTATATTTGGAGAATGAGTAGTTATAAATATTTGTCTAACTTCATTTTTGATATTTTCTCCTAAAAATTTTAATAATTTATACTGCATATTCGGGTGTAGATGTGCTTCAGGTTCTTCAAAAGCTAAAATAGAAAAGTTTTTAGCATTACTTCCTAAATATTCTTTTGAAGAATCTTTTTGCATTTTAGCTAGTAATAAAGAAATAAATAATAAATTATTATATCCTAAACCATTTCTTGTTGCTGGAAGTTTTATTCCTGTTTCAAGTTCTATAACTAATTTTAAAGCAGAATAAAGCTCAGTATCTAGTAATCTTCCATCAAAATTAGGAGTTATTTTTTCTACATTCGTTCCTACATTCTCAACATATTTTAAAATTTCTTTTTTTCCTTGTTCCATACGACTTTGTAAAGAATTTATAAGCACACTTGCATCTTTAGAAAACTTAGTTTTTAACTTTTTTATCTCATTTATTTTATCTTGTTTGTCTAAACTACTATCTGTTTTTATATTATAGTCCATAAAAAAGTCAATGATTTCTTTTAATTGAGTATTTCCTCCTGAAAATAAATCTCTTTCTACATCTCTGATAGCTGTTAAAAATTGAAAATCAAAAGTCTTTAAAGATTCAGAATCAATTATATTTTTATATTCAGGATTTCCTATATAAATTTTTGATGTGTATTTTCTTAAAAATTCATTTTCTATTTCTTTCCAATAAATATATCTATCACTTTTAGTTTCTACTTCGGTCATATACTCTATATAATCTTTTTCATATGCTTCAGGTAATGAGTATTCAAAAGTTATTTGTGCTTGGTAAGGTTTTTCAATTTTTATAAGCCATGTTGATACAGAAATTAAATCATCTGAATAATTTTCTTCTTTTTCACTCTCACTTAATATTGCTGAAATTTTTATTTTTGGAGAATGTTTTTTTAACTCTTCAATTTTAATATTTTGATTAAAATCCTCTATTTTTAATTTTTTATTACTTCCTGATGAAAATAATAATTCTAAAGCTTTTAAAATTGTTGTTTTTCCTCCATTATTTGGCCCTATTAAAACATTTATTCCATCTTGAAATTCTATTTTAGTGTTTTTTCCAAAACCTCTAAAATTTTCTATTTCTAGTTCTTTTATATACATATAATTTTCTCCCTAAATTTTTTAATTATTTTTTATTTACTATCTCAATCAATCTTTCTACATCTACACTAACTCCATCAATTTTTCTATGTAACATAGAATGACAATTAGAACATACAGGAATTAAATCTTTCTCTGGGTCTACTACATACTCTGAATCTATTTCACTTATGGGTTTTACATGATGAACCTCTATATAGTCTTTTCCTAATTCTCCATACTTTTCTTCAAAGTTCATTCCACAAATTTGACAAGTAGTTCCTTTAAGTTCTATACATTTTTTTCTTGCTAAAGGATTTCTTTCTGATTGAATTATAATTCTTTCTTTTTTCCTTCCTTCTAAGTAGATTTCTCTATTTATTTCTTCTAACTCTTCTTCCTTAACCCCTCTTGCCACAAATTCTGTTAAGTAATAAGGAAATGTATTGTAAATACTTATTATCTCTTTCCAGTACCATTTATAGGCTTCTATTAAAGAATTAATCTCTGAAAACTCTATCTCTTTATATATTTTTGAGTATTTATGACCAGAGCCAATATCCCAATTGTAGGTACCTTCTAATTCTATCTCATTTTTTCTGTAGAATAGATATTTAAAAAAAGATTTATTTTCATCAATATAGTACTCTATTGTAAATTTCCCATTTGTATTTCTTAATACAATATGAGCTTCTTTATTCTTTTTAGTTGACAAGAAGTTAATATCTACTCCATTTTTATTAGGTTTTCTCATTTTTAAAATATGGAAAAAGTTCGTTTTTTGCTCAAGATAATTCGTTAAGTCTCTCCAAAACTTCTGACGATCTTCTTTATTTTTAATTTCCAATAGTTCCTTTAGCTGAAGATGAGCTTCAATATGTTTTATAATTTCATCTGTATCTTCATATCCTCTTGGCCATTGAGGATTATAATCAAATCCCTTTTCTTGTAAAATATCTAAACTTAATTCTTCCTTATCAAATTTATCCAATAATTGCAATTCCATATATTCTTCATAACTTCTTATTTTATTTCCATTTTTCCAGTATTTTTCATCATCTTTAGGAACTTCAGCTTTTAATAGAAAATTTGTTATTTTGCATTTAAACATAATTTTTCCATGAGGTTTTCCACAATAAATATAAACAATATCTCCTATTTTACTCTTAGATAAAGCTCTTTGTTTATGCCAAAAGATAGCTTTATATTCTTTAAATGCTCCAAAAATATCATAATCATTTACATTACAAGAAATTATCCAATTCATAATTTTTCCCCCTTATAAATCTTCTCTTCTATATTTTACCACATTTCAGAGGAAAATATAGCTTGTTGAAAAATATATTATTAAATATTATAATAATATTAAAATATTTAGAAAGACTAACTATTAAAAGTCAAGAAAAATAATAAAAAAATAAATTAGCAAAAAATTTGCATAACAAAAAAACTGAAATATCAGTTTTTTTAAAAGTTTACATTTGAGATAGGTAAGATTCGTTTTTGTTAAGTATTGCAAAAATAATATGACATAGTTTTCTTGCTACAGCATTTGTAGCCACTAAATGATGTTTTCCTTGAGAAATTTTCTTTTGATAATAATTACTAAAAACAGAGTCACAAAATTCAGCTCTTAAAGCTGATTGAAACAAGGCTTTTCTTAAATAAGGAGAACCTCTTTTACTCATGCGGTTTGAAGTAGATTCAAATTCTCCTGATTGTGAGATTACCGCATCAAGACCAGCATATGCAACAAGTTTTGATGGATTAGAAAATCTAGAAATATCTCCTATTTCTCCAAGAATTACAGCTCCTGTAATTGGACCAATACCAGGAATAGAAGTGATTGGAGAATTAATTTTTTCCATTAATATTGATATTTCTTGTTCTACTGTAATAACTTGACTTTCAATGAAACTAATTTGTTCAATCAAAAGTTTAATCTGAAGTGAAAAAGAATCGAGACAAAATTTTACACCAAAAGAATTTGTTGCCTTAGAAGAAAGTTCATCAATTTTTCTTTTAGCAAATTTTTTCATAGTAATATTTTCTAAAACTTTTTCAAGTTTATCAGCTGTAATATTTTCAAAATCTTGTGGAGTAGAGATAGACATAAGAATTTCTTTAGAAGATTTTCCAAAGATATTACTAAAAGAGCTCGCATATTCTGGAAAAACTTGGTCTAATACAGCAATTGTTTTTCGCTTTAAATCACTGACAGAAGAGATAAGATAACTTCTAAAGCGAGTAAGATTTCTTAAAGATAAGTAGTCTTCATTAGAAAGACTAGTTTCAAGAAAATCTCCATATCTTAGGAGGTCAGCAATTAGGATAGAATCAATGATATCAGTTTTTCTTTTACGAATTTCGATACCGTTACGCCAACCATCAGTCTGAATAGGATTGATAACATGGACAGAAAGGTTTTTTTCAATGAGAAAAGAATAAATAGAAAGCCAGTAATGTCCAGTAGCTTCCATACCGATTTCTAAAGATTGAATAAAGGGAGATAATTTTTCAAGAAGCGAGTTGGCTCCATCAATAGAATTTGAAAAAGAAAAAGCTTTAAAAATAACCTTTTTCTTATCATCAATAAGAGAAGCGACATGAGTATTTTTACCAATGTCAATACCTAAATAAAACATAAAATCACCTCAAGGAATAAATCAAAGATAAAGACCTCTTATCTGAGAAACGTTACTACCTTGTGAAAAATACGAAGTACCAGAAACTGGTCAACATCTAACTCATTCGTAAACAGTTAAACAGAAAGAGGCACCACTCTTTCAAGTACGAGATTAAATCTCAAGGAGGAAACGGTGTCACTCTATCTAATTAAATATATTATACACCAAGTGTATAAAGATTAAAAAGGATTATAGGTTGCCTTTATTAACCTAAATACATTATACAAGACTAACTTGATTAGAAATTTAAAGTATAAAAAAGATATGGAACTTTTAAATGCTATGGTATTATACAATAATCTACTAAAAGAAGCCTTTGAGAGTAAATCTAAAACTAATTTAAAATTAGATGTTCCTTCCTTTAAAACTGAAGAGTTAACTATGATTAGTGAACTTAAAATAGTACTAAATTGTTTAAAGCATAACTATAAGCAATTAATAAGATATTTAAATGATGAGGAATATAGTCCTCTAATGAAGGTTATTTACCTAAGTACTCCTGACTGTTATCCTATTCATTTAAAAGTTTCTTTAAAAGAATATTTTAACTTTGATTTATATATTAATAAAGAAGAGCTTTTTAAAAATAATACTTCAATTTTAACTAATAAATGATAAAAAAATTACTAGGAGAGCTTAGCTCTCCCTGTAATTATTTATTATTTGATATACTATTGAGTAAGTTCATCATACTAACATTAGCATTAGGATAAACATGTGAATAGGTGTTTAGAGTAGTTTCTACTTTTTCATGGCCAAGTCTTTTACTTATAACAACTGGATTTACTCCTAAATGTATTAGTAAGGTTGCATGGCTATGTCTTAGGTCATGTAATCTTATCTTTTCCATATTTTCAGCTTTAGTTATTCTCTTCATTTCATGTTCAAATAAGTATTTAGTACATGGGAATAATCTATCTTGTGGTTGAAGTTGATAAAACTTTTCAATATATTCTTTAAGAACTTCAACTAAGTTATCATTTATCTCTATGACTCTATTACTTTTAGGAGTTTTAGGAGTAGTTATAATGTCCTTTCCAGTAAGCCTTTGATATGATTTATTTACCCTTAAAGTCTTTTTTTCAAAATCTATATCTTCTTTGGTTAAAGCTAATAACTCTCCTATTCTAAGCCCACACCAGAATAATATATTAAATCCAGCTATAACCATTGGTTTATGGTTAGCTTTGGAATGAATAAATCTATTAAACTCTTCTACACTCCATACATGCATTTCATCAGCATTTTTCTTTCCTATACTACCTGCTTTATGGCAAGGGTTTTCTTTTAGATTATAGAATTTTACAGCATAGTTAAATATCGCTACAAGCTGATTATTAATAGTTTTTATGTAGGTCTGACTGTATTTTTTTCCATTTTCATTTGTAGCTTGTAATAACTGTCCTTGCCAATTTCTTATAGTTGTAGGAGTTATATTACAAATTTTCATTTTATTAAAGAATGGAGCTATTTTGAGCTCCATTAGATATTTTTTGGTTGCTAATGTATTTTCTTTTAAACGTGTAGAAAGATCAGTTAAATAGAGCTCTAAAAGGCTTTCAAAGGTCATATCTAGTTTATAGTGAGATTTACTTAGAAATTCCCTCTCATACTCTAAAGCTTCTCTTCTGGTGGAGAAACCCCTTTTTTGGGTTTCTCTCTTTTTACCAGTGATATCAGTATAGTAGAAACGTGCTCTCCACTTGCCATTAGGCTCTTTAGTTGCAGGCATACTATGCACTCTCCTTTAATCCGAGCCTTTCAAGAAGGTACTCTCTATTTACTCTTCCTCTGAGAGTTAAAAATCCTTTCTTTTCTAGCTCTTTGTTAAGTACCCTTATAATTTGGTATGCTTTACCTATCTTTACTTTACATATAGATGCCACCTCCTCTGCTGTTAAGATACTTGTTTGATTTTTTAATATAATTTGTTCCATATTATCCCTCCTTCAATTTATGATATATATCTATTTTTTTGTATAGAATATAGGGGCAAAGTTAACTAACTGTATTTGTTGCTCATTAGTTATTCCTATATTTTTATTTTTTAGGTCATCTAACTTTATATTAGGATATAGCTTACAAAAATCTTTTTTACTGTTTTCTACATCAAATGAATCAATATTAGGATTTGCTAAGAGAGTGAGATTAATATTCTCTTTATTCCCTTTTGTAAATAAAACGAGATCATTTATACGTTCAATAGCTTTTCCAAGAGCATATGTCAACTCTGCAATCTTTTGTCTATCTTTTTCTTGTTGAGTTTTGAGTAAGCTTATTTCAGCAGCAAGATCATTTTTCTCAGCTAGTAGATAATCAAATTCTTTTATAGAAAAATAGTTACTAGCCAAAGGAACATATCGCTGTTTCAAAATTATTTCATCAGCAGAGAGAGTTAAAATTTCTGGAATAAATTGAGGGGTATGCTCTTGAAAGTATTTTTTCTCAAAAATATTTTCTAGTTTTCCTATCCTATCTAAGGCAATCTTATACCATACTGTTTCTTCTTTTAATTTGATAAGAGCTCTATGTTCTAAGAAGTGGGCTTCTTCTATAGTTGAATTTTCAGGCAAGTAATTAAGTATTAAAGCTAATGCTATTTTTCGACCATTTTCATTTTTGTAGTAAAAAGGCTTGTACTCCCCATTTTTTAAATTAACAATAGAATCAGCTATAGCTTCAAATCCTTTAAATTTACAACTCTTTGTATCTAGCTCTTTATCATCATTTAAAAAATAATTTAAGGTTGTGATTATCTTACATTTTTCTTTAGCTAGTCTCACAGGAATTTCTTCATCGAACTCAAAATTAATAGGATCTCTTCTTTCTATTTCAATAGTTTTTTCATTGGCTGAAATAATGTGTTCGAGGGTTATTTTTTCCATTAAAAATGTGGGTAAGATTATAACTCTTTCTAAGCCTTGCCTTTCTTTTAATTCATCTGGAAAATCTTCAAAAAAATTGTCATTAAATTTAGGGTATAAATTATTAAGACTGGGTATATATTTTGTATTACAATTTCCTAAAAATACTAGGCTAGTTCTATTTTTATAACTTTCTTCTATTCTTCTGACATCATTTCCACTACAATGTGTCAAAAGATTTGTCATTATTTCACCTTCTATATTGGATAATCTGCTTGTTTGCTCATAGTAGGCGACATCGTATTCATCTGAAATTATACCTTTATCCTTTGTTTTTTGGTTACCGAAAAGGATAGCATTAGAAAAACTAGGTATATTCGTACAAGCTTTGGAACTTTTTTCAATAAGAGTTGTTTTTCCTGTACCAGGTTCACCAAAACTAATAATGTGCCCATCTTTTATAAGAGCTGGAAGAGCATGTAAAAGCCGAATTATACTATCCATTAGTGTTAGGCTACCTTTAAGACCAAAATTTTTCATAGTTTTTTGAAGGTTTTTATCCATTGTTCTTCCCCCTTTTGACTATTTCGATTTTTTCTTGTATAGTCTTAAGACAAGCAAGTTCTTCCTTCTTATACGTAACTTTGCCATCTAGGAAAAGCTCTTTGTCGGTATTTAAACTTACTTGTAAATTTTGTAAAAGAGGTAAATTTAGAGGTGAGAAAAAATCAAGCGTAACACCATCAACTTTTATTTTCCTCAAAATACTGTCTAAATTAATTAATAAAACTTGGCCTGTATTTAAAGAGATAAAGTCTCCTTGTTTAAAGGTTAAAAATATAAACTTTTGAGATATATGATAGGCATATTCAATAATTTTCTCCCAACTAGGAGGTGTGGGAATGTATTGAAGACCTTGAAACCAAAAGATATGTTTTGTAATTTTTTGGGGAGTGCAATTTGGTAATATACATTCAAAAGAATTTTTGATATAATTATCATTATTGATAGAGTTATTTATAATTGTATATAAGCTGTTATGAGTAAATAAAAATGTTGTATCTTGAGAAGTATATTTTTTTATTGCAGTTTTTTCTATATTTTTTATAATTTCTTCATCGTCATTATTTTCAATAGGGTTTATTTGTGGGTTTAGTGTAGAAATGCCATTTTGCAGTCCTGTGTTAATCGTGCCAGTATTACAGGTTATACCATTATTGAATCCAGAAGGATTCATGATGCTATTTTGCAGTCCTGTGTTAATCATACCAGTATTACAGGTTATACCATTGCTGAATCCAGAAGGATTCATGATGTTATTTTGATAAGTCATGTTATTTATCATATTATTGCTATTGTACGTTTTTGCAACCTCCTAATTTTTTAGTAATTGCATTATATGTGATTTTTTCTGATTTGTCTTGGTTAGATTATATTTTGAAGAAAAAGGAAAACACTGCTTATAGAAAAATAGCTATCTTTTGATAGCTAAAAAAATTTTTGGCAAAATTTTCGGGAAAACTTATTCGTTTTATATATTTGTTTAAATAAAATAATATAAAAATTAGATGTTATGTTATTAATATAAAATTATAAATGAGTAGATTCAATTTAAAAATGTATCTTAATAAAAAAGTCTGATTGTTTTCAATTTTTAAACATCCTACTTTTGTAATGGACTACATTTTAATTTAAATATTGAGTCGTAAGTTATTTGATTCATTAATTTTAATTCAAATAATTTTAATGCACTATAATTTCTTATGTATATTGTATTTCTTAAATGGTTCTTTCCAGAGTTGATTGAAATTATAAATAAAAAATTGTAAAAACCTATTAATTTAGAGAGTAATATTTAAATTTTCAACTAAGAGTGGAAAGAACCTCTTAAATCATAAGTTTTACTCCAAATTGCATGAAGTAATTCTATTTTACTTCTA
>OGNW01000314.1_pt1 | contig 47458 bp, 47 predicted proteins | sample 1573591 | NCBI WGS metagenome assembly OGNW01 (sample SAMEA2581894, study PRJEB24529) | metagenome | biome: Human gut stool | place: China | collected 2011
TCTGTATAATCACGAACATCTTGTTCTCGAAGATAATGCTTAATGTCCTGCACACTATGTTCTTGTTTGTCTGATAAAAATTCTAATACAACTTCTTGTATTGTCGAACTCATTGTCATATCTTTGCCCCTCCTAATTTACTCTAATAATACCTCTGCAATATCTTAGAGTCAAGTCCTTTTTCTTGCATTCTTGTTTGTTTTCTTGTTATTCTTGTATATTATTAAAAATCTATACTGTTAAAAAACAAAAATATATGGCAGATAATCTATAGATTACCTACCATATAAAAACAATCTGTATAAAATTTCTATTATTCTATTCGAACTCGTCTCACAGGAGTTTGATTTCTGTAATTTCAATAGCGTTTTCGCTACTTTTCATTGTTGTATTCGCCATATTAGCAGGCATAATTTTAACTGGCATAAAAATTGTACTCAAAATGTACTCATATATCAATCCAATAATTTATTCCGAAATACAGAAATTATCTCTCATTATTGCATTCGCTCCTGAATTCTTTTATCAGATTCTCAAATTCTGCTACAGACATTCTACTATACATTTTGCACCAATATTTCTTTTGAAAGAGCGTCACTTTATGCACTGAAAGTTTACATACTTTTATCACAAGCCAACGATGTCTTCTTTGAATTTTTTTATCTTTTGCTTCCTTAAATGACATCCTGACAAACAACACTTCATATTTTGAATAAAGTTCAAGTATGTATTCTAACGGTATAATTAGTATTAAATACACAATAGGAATCATAAAACTAATAAAAGTATTTAATGCATCCAGTTCTTTATATTCATGTATTCCAATCTTTATAGTCTCGTATAGTATCCAAAATCCTGCCACCGCAAGAACCATATCTAGCAACTTATGTACTTTCTCATACTCCTCTTCGCGCTCTGCAATTACATTCATAATTACAATTATTGTTGTGATCGGAATAATTACCAATTCAACCCATATGTTGAAAGTAAATGTGCTAATAATAAATTCCAAAACAATCGTCAATTTCAAATTATCTTTTAAAACTTTTCTAATATATTCCTCATCTGCCTCTTTTGAAACAGCATTCATGCAGTATATCAAACCTGAAAAGACAAACCAAACTATAATATCTTTAATAAAAGCATTATCCCAAAACGGTAACTGATAAAATATTAAAGTTATACCCAAAACATAAAGGAAAATAATCCCCCAAAGTATTCTTAACTTCTTACCAAAGAATATTTTTACAACATTCCAAAATGCCTCTCTAATCTGTCTATGTGCCATTGCATACACAAATAAAATAAATGCCCAGATCACAGTTGCCCATTCCCTAGTAGTTAAAATTTCCATATATCATTTACTCCCCAATCTGAAGTTTATTCCACTGTTATTTTTTTCAATATCGGCAAGTATCCTACATAATTCAATTATTATAGTTGCACTTACTTTAATTTGCTGTTGCAGCCATACACTCTGACTGTTATAATCAGTGCATGGGTGCTACCATACAACGGTAGGCGGTTAGTCCTTCAACAGAGGGACTGTGACCCTCTGATTACATAGAAACCCTTACGGGAATACACTGGAAAGGAGGGCTAAGCCAATGAGTATTGTAGATTTTATCGCAGTAGTGGGCTTCGGCTCAATTCATAAGAAAGGTACTCAATATGAAAAAACTCTTTTCTTTCAAACGACTATTTCTTGGATTTAGAATATATTCTTATGAGTTCATTTATATTGTGAATGTTTGGCTATGTTACTTGTGTTTTCGATATTTGCATAAACATGATGAACCAAAACATTATTTTTTTGAATCCTTTAAAAACAACAATGAATATACACAAATATGCTTCAACCAAACTTACAAAATCCAAACGGAACATTATGAACATTTCCATAAGCGGCTATTTAAACTTGTTAAAATACCTTACCAGTATTTTCAACTTTTTTCCGATAAAAATCAAAATAAGCGAATAGGAGATAGTAATAGGTTTTTTTCAAAAAACGCCCCTACCAGAGTAATTAATATCGCTCCACATACATACTATGAAGGAATTGAATTTAACAACTTTTTCTTTGATTCATTTGAAATAGACAACCTATGTTTCCATAATTGTACTTTCAGAAATTGTAAATTTTCCAATATGACCTCTAAAAAGTTTCCTTGGGAATCTGAACTAAAACAAGGATTCAGTTCTTGTGATTTTTACAATTGTACATTTGAAAAATGCAATTTTAAAAATCTCTTTTTTAGCATTGGAAATATTGATTTAACCACATTTTCTGATGTTACTTTTTTTAATTGCATATTCCACAGAATGAGTTTTAAAAAGGTCATATTTACAGGAAGCACCACCTTTAATAACACAAGCATTTATTCTCCTTCCAAAGCTTTTGATTTATCATTCATGGGGTCTATTGATAACATCCATGTTGATGCGCAATGTCATGTTACTGCGTTTTCTTATTATGACAGAGCTAATTTTACACTTGAAAAGTGGATGCAACGTAAAAAACTTAAATTTTCAAATTCTAATAAGATTGCTGATACCTATTTTGCATTGGACCAAATATGGACCTCAAATCATATTCGAGAAGAAGACAACAGCTATGCAAATTTTTATTACCAAAGAAAAAAAGCAGAGACTCGTAATCGAAAAAAACCTTCAAAAATTATTGGATATTTATCTGAATGGGTAATTGGTTATGGAGAGAAACCCTATAACGCACTCTTTTCAATGGCTTTAATTATCATTTTTTTCAGTTGCATTTATATGTTTACTGGTTTTATACCTGAAATTGGAAATGATGAAATAAAATATAATATTAAACAAATTTTTAATACACCATGTATTCCTCTTCTTTCAGATTTCTTTCAAAGTTTATATTATAGTTTTTTCACCATGATTACTGTAGGTCAAGGCAATGCAAGCCCTTTCTCACCAGGAAGCCAAATTGCTATGTCTATTGAATTATTATTAGGTGCAATAATGATGACCCTCTTTACAAGTACGTTGTTCAGAAAATACACCAAATGATACAACTTTGACATTTTGTACTCAATCTGTACTCAAACCACATAGCAAGAGCCCGGAAACCCGCATAAACACTGGATTTCCGAGCTCCATTTTTTTATTCAAACTCGGCGTGTTCTTTGTTGTCATTAACTATATTTATTTAAGTTTTGTGCGAATACACACCGTTTTTTACTTCAATTACATCATTTATTCTGGCTTGCTGATTTTCTGTTGCCAAAATGTTGCCACGCCTTTATTATAGCAAATCCTTGCGAATTGACAACGCTTTTTTCAAAATCAGTAGCATCTTTGAAACAAATTGCACTCCCTGTCTCCAGAGAGTGCTGTTATGATTACCGCAATCTTCAAAACAAATACCAAATCAAAAAGGATTTTTCATTACTCTCGCTTTTGGTATTTCGACAGGGATCTGCTTCAAAGCTGAATGATATTCTTCTCTATCCTTGCGAATACTCTTTACTAAATCAATATCTGATTTATCCACACACAATTCTTTTGCAATAATAAAAGCCAACTGTTCCATGTCAATAAATTCCATACTTATACCTCCATTATACAAAAAATATATCCCAATGGTTTTATCCTTTGTAAAATAGCGGTAATCGTAAGAAAACTAAATAATTTGTCCATTGGTATCTATAGCAGACGATACCAAAAAAAGGAATATGTGTCAACACTTTTAAAAAAACTGTTACGCAATAGGAACCCCATTTTAAATCTATAGGTACAAAATATCTTCTACGCTCCTATCGCATCTGAAATCCTTTAAAATGTAAGGCTCCCAAAGTGCCTAAAACGTAACATTATCATTAAACACTCTTTTCATCAATCATTAGTCTGTCATCTACAATTTCGTCAATTTTGTTCGATTGTTTAATCCTATTTACAAAATCGTAATTGAGTAATTCTTCATTCCAAAGACGTACAATATTTTTCTCCGCACAATACTGTAAACTTTTTATAATTCGAGAAATTTTATATAGATAACCTCCCTCATCATACATGGAATCTTCATTTTCCCATTCTTCCATCTGCCCCGAATACTGAATAGTCGGTAAATTATGCACAGATTCTTTTTCAAGCCTCAAATAATTATTAGCCATTAACTTGCAACTATCATGTGCTTGCAGTAAAGCCTTAAAATCTTTGTATACAATTCTCGATTTTACATCATAAGCAAAATATGGTGTCACTTTCCCATCTATCGGATTAACAAACAAATGACAATATGAAAATCCTTCTAATTCATTAGGTCTTTCTACATCAACAATGCAACCATGTATCTTTCCAGAACCGCCAAGATGTTTGATAAATTCGGAAATTCTCTGTTGACCTCCCACGTACCTGTATAGTAGTTGATTTACATTTTCCACATATTTTTTGAGGTTATCATAATAATAAGCTAAATCCTCTATCCTATTTCGTCCTAATCTCCCCAACTTTCCACCATTCATAAGATATAGTGATTTTCCTCTTGAACGTTTGGAGTATTCACAGTATATCAAAAATAAATATATACTATTTCTTTTTAGCATATAAATTGTTCCATCTTCCCTTTTAAATGACATGGAAACCAATTTCCCTCTGTTAAAATCAATATACTGCTCCCGTGTTATTTCATGTATTCCGTCTTGATAATAAGCAAATATATCATAATTATTATCACAATAGAAATATTTTAACCCAATATTCTTTGTTCTATATCCAATTTGGTTATCAGCATATATAGTTCTTCTATCGCTCACTTCATAAAAGTTTTGGTGATTGTGCCCATTCAAATATATCCAATACGGATTATGTGGTTCAGTATTCCAGTCTCCTTTTTTGACGTGTGTAAGGACAATAACTCTGCTTTTGCCTAAGCTTTTTAATATTTTGGTGTATATCGTATTAAAACGAATTGCCTCTTGTATATCTTTCCTCAAAGCTGCTTCTCTTGATAATTCATCAAAACTTTTCCCATATCGAATATTTGAGGCATTGAATTTTTCATTTAAACCACTAAATCCTATTCCACCCAAAATAATGACCGAACAACATTGAGACTTGCTCCTTATTTCTTCTTCACTCATTTTCAATATTTCTACTTCACTGAATATCTCACATTTTTTCCTATCTTCTACACACATTAAATCATTTTGTAAAAATATTATACCTAAATCATCAAAAAATTTCCTATATATTTCTATATTATCTTCCATGTCAATACAAGGATCCCATAATTCGTGATTACCAGGCACAACCACTATCTGATTTGGATTCCACCACTGTATAAGTTCGTTATAAAAAATAGCGGCAAACTCAAAAATAGATGAAGTATCTCCTGCAATCAGCAAATAGCTATTATATGGCCTGGTTCCAATGGAAGAAACCATACTTCTTGCTAAATACTTTATATATGAGCGTATTTCTTCTTTTGTTGCCTTATCCTTAAATTTATTGCAAACTCGATGTGCTAAGTGAATGTCACTAATATAAAAAAACGGAATATGACTAATATCAAATCGCTCATGTTCATCATCATCTATAGGTTTGGGATAACAAAATTCATTAGGTATCATAATCTCATTACTTCCCATAAATTCATCTGAATCTGTTTCCAAAATCTTTTTAATAGATGAAAAATATGTCCCGTCATATAATCCTTGTAATTGCAATATTTCACTATTGATAGTAGCACCATCAATATTATATTGCTTTAAATCTATTCCTTTAAAATCAAATTTTCTTAATTCTGCATCAAAAAGATCTCCATCTAAAAAGCTATAAAACTTGTCAAAGTCTCCAAATTCCATCACAACACAATATGATTCTTCTATCATCTCATTTTCATCAAATATTGAGGCATGTTGTCCACATACAACCTTAATTTTTACACAAAATTTTCCTTCTTCGGAATTATAATACTTGTGTATAAAATGTAATTTTCCTTTCGTTTTTTGATAGTTCAGAATATCATCAGCAATTTTTATCTGCTCTGGCATATACTGTGCAATAGAAAAATCTTCTTCCATACAACTTATACAAAACGCCCTCACATCTGGGCGGTTAGGCATATACATTAACCATTTAGAATTATGCTCTACAACCTTTTTAATTAAATCAATTTCTGTGTTATTGTCAAACAATTCATATCTTTTTTCTCGTGATACATATGATAAAATACTTACATCTTTTTTAATAGCATTTATACAAATTCTCAATGTCCTAAAATTCTCTGGTACATTATTCAAAAGTTCCGGGTCTGCCTCAACTGCCAATTCGCACATTTTCCTCGTAATAAATTGACTAGGAACATACCGAAATGCCTGTCCATCCTTTTTTACCGCTGCTAAGCACATTTTTGAATCCAAACATTTTCTGGACACAAATTGTAAAGCTAAAGGATTCTGTCTAATAGCCATTTTGCAAATATCTATCGTTTGTTCCTTTTTAGGAATCTTTTTTAGTAACATACCATCCTTTTTTAATTCCTTTGTAATATCCATTCTCCCTTAACCTTTCTTCAGCCTTTATATTTTAATTATAACTTCTTCGTTTGAAAGAGTAAATGGAAATAGCAAATCCCCACCAGCCAGTCAAGAGTAAATTAACGGCTACGCCACTCTTGACTAACTGGCGGGGATTCGCTTCATGCAGCTAAGAGGTCTTTAAGCAGCCCTCCGCCTGTCAGTGGGCTTCCCGATTATGTTTTCTCCTTGCAGCCCGTTTCTGCTCGGCTTCTATCTGTTCCTGCTGCTTTACCCGGTCAATCACAGCATTAACCTGTTCAGAGCCGACCACAGCTTTTATACGCCCAAAATCTTCCACCACTATCCTCAATTCCCGGTTTTCCTCCAAAACTTCTTCCAGCCTGTTTGTCAGTCGCTCGTTTCCGCTCCGTTCCCTGTTATACGCCGCTTGCAGCTTTGTAAACTTATTTGAAATATCCAGATATGCCGAATAAACGGAGCGCATAACTTGTACAATTTTCTTTACCAGCGGTTTTGCTTTCTTTTCCCGATACGACTTTGCAGATTCCATAACCGCCGCTTCTGGAAGCGTCTGCTCCGGATCTGCGGAAAAGTCTGCCGCCAGCTTTTCCATGTTCTTTACCATAGGAGCAAGTTCATTCATGCGCTTCTGATATTTGTCCGCCTGTTTCTGTGCTTTCTCTGCTTCCTGCCGGGACTCCTGCAAATCTTCCTGTAAGGAACGAATCTCATCATCAACCTGTAACAACTGTTCATGCAAATCTTCGTTGATTTCTTGAAAAGTAGCGTTTTCTTCCTGCAATTCCGCTTTTTTCGTTTCCAGTTCTGCAACTTCCTTTGCCCGCTCCTTTTTTTCAAAATCCAAGACAGATAAATGCTTTTCATGTGTGCCTTTCTTCTCCCACTCAATCCCATGTTCCAGCATGACAGCGGCAAGCTGTTCTTTCTCATAAGCCACCCACTGATTTAATTCCGTTTCCCGTCTTGCGCCGCCTTTAAATCCGAGAGCAGATAACGCCTGTTTCAAAGAAACTCTTGTATCAAGTCCCCGCTTGCTTCCTGTCGTATACGGTACAAAATCTATATGCAAGTGGGGCGTTGCTTCGTCCATATGAAGATAGGCACTGAACACCCTCAACGTAGGATTTCGTTGCTGAAAGTCCTGCATATATTTATCCAACACTTTTACCGCAAGCTGTCCGTTCTCCGTTTTCGCTCCCATGTTGTCCTTATCCCCGATTTGCAGGATAATCTCATGGAATGGTTTTTCCTGCTTGCCGGAACAGATTTTCCCATAATAATCATCAATCCGGCGGTCACTTCTAGTCTGCTTCTCATTGTACCGGGCGAGTGCTTCATCAAACAATTCGTGATATACGTCCTTAATATTTTCGTTGCAGTATTCCACGTTCAGACAGCTTCTTTCCGGGTCAGTATTCTTTGCATGAAATTTTCTGCTGTTATGGTTGACAGAGCCTTTTCCTGTCATAAAGCTGATTGTTCGCTTCAATCAATATCCTTTCTCCCTGTTCGGGTAATCAGCGCCGGATACGGCGCATAAGCTTTGTTACTTTCGCCGAAAGTAACGCAAAAGCACTTTTGACAGCCGTTCCGTCCATCAAAAGCTGCCTTTGCGCTCTGCCGAGGGCTTTTCCGTCCTACGGACGGGCGGCTGTTCCCGCCGCTTTGCTTCCGCCATAGCTTTTCGGATAGCCGAAAGTACGTTTTCTACTGTACATTCCTCCCACCCACACAGCCATACCAGCGTCCGCATTTCTGCCGCAGTCAGTTCCACATCTCCAAAGATTTCATTGAATGCGGCAATCCTACGGGCTTCATTTTCGTAAAAATATTTGTTCACGTTCCGGGTTCCCCATTCCGGCTGAATTATCATCAAATCACACCTTTCTCGTTATCTGCTATCCACAGGAGCGTGACACGCTCCTGTCTGTTATCATCAAAGGAAAACTACCAGCGGAAGCTATCCGGCACTCCACGTTTTTCCAGATATTCCTGTCTGGCATTTTCCCGTTCTTCCTGTGTGGGCGCAGTCTTATATTTCGCATATAATTCATGGCGCACCAGAGAATCCAATTTCTGCTCCAATCCCTGCCGGATTTCATTCAGACAATCATCATCTTCCATTAGATGATAGCGGAGCAGAGATACAAACAATTCATAAGGAATTTGCACGTTTTTCATCACTTAATCCTTTCTGCGTCGGTTTGCGTCGATAGCGTCAATATTTTCTATACCAGCCCACTGTAAAAAATACCGTCGCAACCGACGCATATCGTCGCTTTTACTCTCTCGGCTCAAGCCGTTTCAGAACAATCTTCCTTTCATGCCCTCGCTTATTGTCATAGAAAATTCCATAGTTATTAAGCAACTGACTATTGACTACATTCAATTTTCTGGAAAGCACGTTTGCCTGTATCTGCATATCCGGCAACTGGCTCACAAGTTCTGTTGCTGTCCCCTCCCATTCCGGCTTATCCTCTGTCAGAAAATTGTTGATTGCTTTCAGCAGAGGATTCGGCGGTTGTTTCCACAGTTCCGTCTCCGCCTTTTTAAATTTCCAGACGCAGCACTCCCGGTCAAACTCTATGGTCAGTTCCTGATCCGGCTGGTCACGCCCCACAATATCCAGCACCGCCTCATTGTCAGTACGCTTTTTCTTGTGCATGATAAACGCCCCGTCTGCCGCTCCAAGCAACCCATTTGTGCCGGAAATCATATCAAAGCTGTCCTCGGATTCCAGCTTGCGTGTGTGATGAACCACCAGCAGGCAGATACCGTATTTATCGCTGAACGATTTTAACTTTGTCACAATCTCGTAATCACTGGAATAGCTGTACCTGTCCCCGCCAACCTCACGCACTTTCTGGAGCGTGTCAATGATAATCAGCCTTGCGTCTGTATGCTCTTTCAGAAATTCCTCTAATTGCCTGTCTAATCCCTCATTCAAGGTCTTTGCCTGTGTCGCAAAGTACAGGTTATCCGCACATTCCACACCGAACATACCGGAGAGTCGGCGCTGAAGCCTTGCGTAATCATCTTCCAGTGCCAGATACAGCACCGTCCCCTTTCGGACGGGATAATCCCACAGTGGAAGCCCCATTGCCACATGGTAGGCAAGCTGCCCCATAAAGAACGATTTTCCAACTTTCGGCGCACCTACAAAGAGGTAAGTACCGCCGTAGAGAAACCCGTCCACAACCGGTGTTCTCGGTGGATATACGGTATCATACAGTTCCGTCATGGAAACGGTTTGAAGCCCGCCGCTCCTGGATTTCTCCGGGTTTTGTGCGGCTTGCAGATTGATTTGTGCTGTTTCATTTGCTATAATTTCTTTGTGATTTTTTGTATTCGGCTGTTCCCTATCTGCGCCAACAGATAATACGGGAGCAGTCGTTTTTATTTTTTCTGTCATTCATCTTCTCCTTTCAGACCGTCTAATGTGATTCCGATTACCTGTAACGTATAGAGCAGTTCGTCATTGTCCGGGCTTAATGCTTCCAGCCGCTTCAATTCCTCGTAGATAGCCGCCATTTGATTTTTCAGAGCCTTATACACCCTCGGATTACCCTGTACCACCACGTCCCGGCACAGCAGCCGCCTTGTGATGTAGTCCTGCTTCGTCAATCCCGACAGTGCCACCAAATCGTTAAGCAGATTCGCTTCCTCGTTCGATACCCGGAACGCTACTGTATGATTGCGCCACCGCCCTTTGTAATCAAGTGTTCTTTCCATTTGTATCCTCCTTTGTCATTCGCTCCATTTCCAATTTTTCTGCCATTTCCGTCTGCACCGTAGGGAATAAATGAGCATAGCGGTAAGTGATTTTCTCCGCTTCATGCCCCATGCGCTCCCCAATCGCCAACACCGAAAATCCCATGTCGATTAACAGAGAAACCGCACTATGACGAATATCATGCACACGAATCTTTTTCACTCCTGCCTGCTTCGCCCCTCGCTCCATCTCATGGTTGAGATAGGATTTCGTGACCGTAAACAACCGCTCGTCTGGCTGAATGTCGTAAAGCATTTTGATATATTCCCGTATTTCCTCACAGAGAAATGGCGGCATTTTGATTGTACGGTTACTCTTTTTTGTTTTCGGACTTGTGATAATATCCCGCCCTTTAGATCGGTGAAACGTCTTGCTGATTGTGACTGTCTGCTTCTGAAAATCAAAATCAGCCGGAGTGAGTGCCAGCAGTTCGCCGGAGCGGATTCCGCACCAGTAAAGCATTTCAAAGGCATAATAGGAACGGGGCTTATCCATCATGGCTTCGGAGAATTTCAGATATTCCTCTTTCGTCCAGAAGTCCATTTCTTTCGGAACCTCATTTCCCATTGTGCCGGCCCGCCTTGCCGGATTGTAGGGCAGGTTATAGAAGTTCACAGCATGGTTGAAAATTGCTGTAAGCTGGGCGTGTATGGTTTTCAGATAATCCGCCGAATAAGGCTTCCCTTTCTCGTCCCGGTACGCCATGAGTTCATTCTGCCATGTGATAATGTCTTTTGCTTCAATCTCCGCTATCTTCCGATTTCCGAAATACGGTAAAATCTTTGTGCGGATTACATGGCTTTTGGATTCCCATGTGCTTTCCTTGACACGCTGTTTCTTGTCGGCTTCGTAAACCTCAAAGAAGCTGGCAAATGTCATATCCAGCTTTGCACCTTGTTTCAGCATGGCTTCATGTTCCCACGCCTGTGCTTCCCTCTTCGTAGCAAATCCTCGTTTCTGGGTCTGCTTCCGCTCCCCTTTCCAATTCGTGAAACGATAGATTACCCGCCACGTTCCTGTAGCATTGTCTTTGTATACAGCCATTCAAATCATCTCCTTTCCGCTTAATCGCTGTAACAGACCTTTTTATGAAAAAATGTAGCGTTCACACGACCAGCCACCGTCAGATAGCCCTGTTTCTGTAATTCTGCGTTTAGTTCCCGCACAATCTGGTAGGCTTTTGACTTTGACACCCGCAGTTCCGCTGCCACTTCCTCCACAGTCATAAATGATTTTTCTGCCATTCAGTTATCCTCTCCTTTCTTTATTTAACTGTTTTTGTTTAGGTTATATCCATGATACTAAATAAATTCCGTTAAGTCAAGTGATTTGCAGAAAAATCTTAACTTTTTTTATTTAAGTTCCTCTTGCTATTCCTATTGCACAATGTTATACTAACTTCAACAGAAATGTTTAAGTCAAGAATGGTTGTATCACTATAACTACAACGGAGGTTTTATTATGGCAATCGGCAAACGAATCCGCTTTTTCCGTAATCGGAAAGGCATGACGCAAAAGCAGTTAGGCGAAATCCTCGGTTTTCTCGGAAAGACCTCTGATGTCCGTATGGCACAGTATGAATCAGAAGCCAGAACGCCGAAGCAAGACCTTGTAAAAGAAATGGCAAATATCTTTGATGTCAGCCCACGAGCAATCACAGTCCCGGAGATTGACAGCTATATCGGGCTTATGCACACACTTTTTGCGCTGGAAGATATGTATGGACTGAAAATCGGAGAGATTGACGGGGAAGTGTGTCTGCGGCTGGACAAGTCCGACTGTTCCACCTATTCCTCCATGTTCAAAATGTTCCACGCATGGCAGGAACAATCTGCCAAGCTGGAACGGGGCGAGATTAGCAAAGAAGAATACGACCAGTGGCGATACAAGTACCCAGAACTTGACACCTCTGGACATTGGGGGAGTGTTCCCTCGCAGGCGGTCAGTGATATGCTTGCCAAAGAATTTCAGGAAATCGAGAAAGAAGAAAAGAAAGCGTCTAAAAAGAAAAAGCAGAAATAAGCATAAAAAGACCTTGCCGATGTTCAGTTTCCATATCTGAAAATCAGCAAGGTTTTTCTCTTATTGAAGTATTCTGTTATTCAGTGAGTGATACCCAAAATGTTGCCAAATCGTTGCCAAGGCTTAAACAAATTTGCTTGCAATCAGCATAAATAAAGGCTTTTTCAAGTTCATTTCATCACTCAAACTCTTAATGTTAAAGTTGTTCTGTAGTGTTTAAGATTGCTTTTTGCTGCAGAACACCGAGGGTTTTGTCTGAATTCTACCTGTTGCATGGATTTTATGAGGATTGTATTGTCATTTTATTGTCATCCCCCCTATTGCCAATCCTCAAATTCATATTATAAATTGCCTACCAATAATCTTTCTCACTAAAAAAAGGATTATCATCTACTTGTACCAACACCATATCTGGTAACTCTGAAAACAATTTATTACGATTGAACGCATCAACTATGTTTTGGTCTCCTGCAAGTTCTGGTTTTGTAATAATATCTGTAATATACTTTACCATTTTATTCCGAAAACCATCTTCTATAGAATTTACATATGCAATCTTACCCAATATCTGACTATTATTTCCATAATCTTTAGATTTTATTGATTGATATATTTGTGCTCGTAAATTTCTTTTGAACTTTTTATCCACATGAATACTATCACCGTTTATAGTGATACCAGTTACTGTTTTCTTAACATCATTAGAAAGGTATCTCGTCTTTTTTTCATTAATTACGAACCCTTCATCTTTAACTATATACTTAATAAATTTCTCAACTTTGTTTAAAAGCATTCTATTATTTGATGAAAAAGTCAAATCATCTGCGTAACGTGTATATACTATATCTTTTCTACTACAATACCCATTAATTCTTGCATCCATATGATAACAGACCAAATTTGCAATATACGGAGAAGTAACTGCTCCTTGTGGTAAATAATCATTATATGTACATAGGTTAGCTAAAACACCCGCAACTTTGCTATTATAACCTATATTACAAAATAATCTATACACTTGTTGCTCTGTTATTGTCCCGAAGAAATTTGTAATGTCCATTTCCAGCAAGAAAATGTTCTTTTTATGTCTTTCAGCATTTTCCTTTAGACCATTTTTATGCGGAACAAATGCCATCGTCTGCTCAGACACAAAAATTTTCTCTAAAATTTCCTTTAGAATCCACCTTTGTACCACTTTCAAAGACAGATTAGGAACATGTAATTTTCTTTCAGTTTTATCTTTTTTAGGTATTACTACCTCATCATAACAATACTCTTTTTTATATGTCAAAAAATACAATAATTGCTCTGTTATCGAAAGCTGTTCACATAAGTGCTCAAAAGAATTAATTATTGGAACTCCTAATGTATTTAAAACTACACTATTTCCTATATTCAAATAAATCACCTCATTCTTACTCAGTATATTTTCGGGTAAAACAACGGGGGAGTTTCACTATTGTGGAAGTTCACCGTTGTTTTAGCTGATTTCATGTAATTATCATTCTCTCGAGGTCGAAACAACCCCCAGTTGCTATGTATGCATCTTAACAACAATTCTAAGAATGAGGCGATTTATAGAATTCATTATGCATCAACTCAACTCTTATTTTATCACATAATCCAGCTCTTGTGCAATCTGTTATCATTGATTTCATCGTAAAAAAGCCAGTTTCAGTTAATTTATATGATGAATATTGATTTCCTGTCATTTTAACGATTTTTTTATCTTGAAAAAGTAATTTTAATGCAGCATTAAAAAGGACTTTAAAGTCATCATATACTATACCTTCTTTTTTCGAAATACACTCTATTATTTGTACAAGTTCTTTAGAATTCAACGATTTGAAATAGTAAAGTATCAGTTGTATAAAATAATGCATTCCAACAATAGTTGTTAACTCAATCATACTACTTTTGTTTCCACTCACTCTATACTTTTCCCTAATATCCTTTGAAAGGCTTTTAGCAAACTCCACATCATCTTGTCCATATTCAACAACATTAAGTTTACTTCTTTTCTTTAGATACTTTATCGGACCAAGCATAATAAAACTTTTATCCTTCACTCGCCTTTTATCAACAGCTGCTACCACTTTATCAACAGTATAATCATTATTCGTAAAAGCTCCTAATTCGACCAATGAACCTGCACTCTCACAAATAATCACAATCATGTGCGAATTATTTGCTAAAAATTGCTCATAACTTAATAAGTCAGCTTCTTTTGTCTTATTTAAAACTTCTATCAGCAAGTCCTCTGGATAGAATATTTTATATGGTTTATTCCAAATTGTCTTTCTTTCATTTTCAAGTAAAACTCTTACCCTGTCTCGTAATGATTTATGTTTGCTTGTACTAGCACCACCACATAAAAATATAACTATATATTGTTCTCTAAATTTACAATATATTTCATCATATATTTCTTTAACAATTTTAACTATTCCTTCATTCAATCTAGATTTTTGTTCTTCAGCCAATTGCCTAACCTCTTCTCACAAGAATATAACATTTAAAGTTCTATATTTTATGTTCAACTATTACAAATTGCTTACCTAAACAACTTGCTCATTACCCCATTCTCCATATCATCAATACTATAAATTGTATCCATAACCTCGAATGTTTCTCTCAGATTACCTCTTGCACTCTTCCAACCAATTCCATCTGTAAACCATACAAAAGAAAATCCTTCTATGGTATTAGCCTCCTGTGAAAGCATCTTATAACTTCTGGAAGTTTCATTTAACTTTGACCCACCGCCGGTATAAAAGTTTGTTTCAATTGCATATATCATTTTCTCCGTCTTAACAACAAAGTCAAATCTCTTTGCCGCCTTTCCGTCATTAGACAATGCTGACAAATCAATATTCCATTTATTCTCTATATCAACAAGGTACATTTCTTTATAATAACTAATATCCCTTACAAATCCCGCTTCCTGTATGTATTTCTCAACTAAATCTTCCATTAAATGTCCACCACGATTTTTACGGCCATTGGAGTCAAGTCCCGTTTCAACGCCTGTTACGTAGTCAACTAAATCTTTTATAATATGATTTTGCAACAAATCAAACAATCCTGTCTTTTCCATAAAATAGGTATACATTTCATAGTATCTATGACTATTTGGAGGATATTTCCCATAATCAAATTTATATAAAAATCCGCCCTTTTCATCCTGACAATATATCTCATTTTCTCTTTTAGCCAACAATATTGGTACAGCCTTTAATATTTCCGGATATCTTTTTAACAAATTAACAAAATCCGTTTTTATATCCTTACTACCAATAAGAGAATTCAATATATTTAATTCAATTTTCACTTCGTCCACATTCCTATACACCTTCCCAAAATCCACATAATAGTCATATGTCGAAATGCTCGGTCTAAACTTACTCAGCCATTTATCAAAATCTCTATTTGTCATTTGCTGTCTTCTCCAATCTTCTCTTGCTTATCTGTAAGTATTCTTCACTTACATCTACTCCAATAAATTTTCTACCTAACCGCAAAGCCTCGACTCCTGTTGTTCCCGAACCACAGAAAGGATCCAAGATAACTTGTCCTTCTTCAGTAGAAGCTAATACGATTCTCTCAAGCAAATATTCCGGTTTCTGTGTCGGATGCTTGCCTTCCGTCTTTTCAGATGGCTTTGTCAACGCACCCGTCCAGACATCCTTCATCTGTTTGCCACCATTTTCTTCTTTCATTTTTTCATAATTAAAAAAATGCCGAGACTTCTTATCATTCTTCTTTGCCCATAAAATGGTTTCCGTAGAATGTGTGAAGCATCGACATGCTAAGTTTGGCGGTGGATTTGTTTTTTGCCAAGTTATGTTGTTGATTATCTTGAAACCTTCCTGCTCCAATGCCATACCAATCGAATATATATTGTGTAATGTTCCTGATATCCAAATTGTGCCGTTCGGCTTTAGTACTTTCTTACATAACTTAATCCACTTTCTGTTAAACTTGTGTTTTTCTTCGACGCTGGTTCCACTCTCCGAAAGTTTATCCCATGAGCCTTTATTTACTGATACCATTTTCCCACCATGGCAGGTAATACCATCATTACTTAAAAAATATGGTGGATCCGCAAATATCATATCCACAGATTCCGGTTTCATTTTTGTCAGAATTTTAAATGAATCACCCAACACCAATTGCGATTCTTCTGTCTCGAAATATAATGGCACTTTCTTTATAAATAAGTTCTCCATCATCTCGACTCCTCTAATAATTGCATATAATCACTTCTTCTCCAACCCTGTTGGACGCATCCGAATTAATCATACGTTTTACACTTACTACGTCTATCTTGTAGCCTTTTTTCCCATACAACTCCTTTATCAAATCAGTATTGTGATTCGTAAGCATACAGTAACATCCTCTGGCAGTTAATTCGTCAAACAACCTTGCCAATCTCTTGTGGCTTTCAATATCAAATCCCTCTTTTGTATAGGATTCAAAGGACGTCGGATTTAACGGTGCATACGGACTGTCAATAAATACAAAATCGCCCTTTTTTGCATCCGTGCAAGCTGCCTCAAAATCGCCATCAATGATGTTTACCTTCTGAAGATATTCCGAAGTCTCCATAATAGCCTTTTCATCCACAGATGCCCTACGACTATTGTTATATGGCACATTAAAAAGCCCTTTGCCATTAACCCGATACAAACCATTAAAGCAATGCTTATTGATAAACACAAACAACGCCGCCAGTTCTACATCATATTCTGCTTTCATCAGCTTATCATTGTAATGCTCTCTAAGGGAATAATAGTATTCCTTACCATCCTCCCACATTTCCTCATCCAGTTTGTTTACCGCTTTTAAAAATGCTTCCGGAACATTTTGAATCTGCTTATATGTGTTAATCAATGCCTTGTTAATGTCATTTATCAGAGCATTTGCAGGTAGTAATTCAAATGTTACTGCTCCACCACCTACAAATGGCTCGAAATAATTATTATATTGTTCTGGCATACGCTCTTTTATCTGTGGTAAAAGTTGACGCTTTCCACCAGCCCATTTCACAAATGGAGCGATACTCGAATTACTCATTTTGATTCCTCTTCTCTATGTTCAACTTAGAACAAACTTTCACACATTTATTATACTTGTAAACATACTAAATAACAACCAAAACTTTCACTCTTTGTGAAGCAAATCACTTTTGAAATACAAAAATATACTCATGGGCAAGCAATAGAAAATTATTATTCTGTTTCTCCCAATATTCTGTAGAACGGCAATTATGCTGCTCCTTAATGATAATCTCTTTATTTGTAAATCCAGCCTGAAGAAAACACTCCATCATACGAAAGCCCAATGGTATTACTTTCCCATACCTTCTTACATCCCCAATCATTACAGCACACATTTTGCCCTTCTTTAATACCCGAAAAGCCTCCTTTGCCACCTTCTGTATTTCATCTAAAAAATCATCCACACCAAGTAACGAAATATCTCCTTCGATACCTTTACTATACTTGATGATATTTGCGTATGGGGGATGTGTACAGATAAAGTCAATACGACTATCTTTGATAAAATGCAAATCTGTAGCATTTCCATTTCGCGTAAATATCTTTGAATTTGTTTCACATTGGAATTGTAAATTTGTTTCAGAAATTGAAACTGACTGCGGATTGATGTCAACACCTACCGCGTTACGATTGAGCAGCTTTGCTTCTACTAAGGTTGTTCCACTACCCATAAATTGATCTAAGACCCAGTCTCCCGGATTTGAATAACGAAGTATCAGATTTCTTGGCACATATGGCGACCAATTACCTCGATACTTTCCTGAGTGCGTTGCCCAACTGCCTCTGTCCGGAAATGACCAGACCGTTGTTGGTTCAAGCTGAAAATTATTTGGTTGTAAACTTATAAGTCACGCCTCCTTTACTTTCTTGATTTTATCATTGTAACGCATAATCTCATAAAAATCCATAGCTATTTTCTTTCACTATAGGTGAATTTATATCTATTTACTCTCATGCGATAATATTCACAAATAGTGAAAGAGGTTTTTATATGTATTTCAACAATGATGCAGACCTATACCGTGTTATAGGTGCAAATATAAAACATTACAGAGAACAAGTAAAATTAACACAGGTACAACTTGCAGAGCAGGCTAAAATCAGCATCAGCTATCTATCTAAAATTGAAGCTGCCGGATGTGATAAGAGCCTTTCTATATCTGTACTCAATCAGATTGCAAATGTACTTGGTGTTGAAATAACAGAATTTTTAAGGAGGTCTGATACTGATGAAATTAATCGAAGCACAAAAACGAATTGAGAAATTAGCTTACATCCCATTTAGCGAATACTTATCTCCTTCGCAAGTTCAAGACGCAATGATGAAAATCAATAAAGGCAGAACAGGACAATTATTAGAACTCACTATCGGATTGAATCTTTCAAATACAACTCTTGATTTTGAAGATGGTGAATTAAAAACAAATAAGTGTGACCGAACCGGAAAACCACTTGAAACTATGTTCATCACCCAAACTGCATCTATTATCGATGAATTGCTTGCAAAGCGTACCTTTGAAGATACAAAGCTGTATCAAAAAATTCAGCGATTGTTATATGTACCTATCAGTAAAGATGGTTCTCCCGCAGATTGGATGTATTTGCAACCTATCCAAGTAGATTTATCTCTACCAAAATATGCTGAGCTTGCAGAGCAATTAGAGGTTGATTATTACAATATATGTGACCAGTTTAATATGCAATTGTCAGAATCAAGCAAAGCCACCTTACATACCGCAAGCGGTGAATTTATTCAAATCAGAACGAAGGATTCAAAACCATATCATCCAATTTTCTCTAATATATATGATAGAGAAATATCCGACAAAAATAGAGCATTTTATTTCAAAAAAGATTTTATGAAATATATTGTTTCTCTTGAATATTAGGAAACAAGGTGGAGCAACAACTCCACCTTGATAAATTTTCACCTTCCTCTCCCCTCTCTAATCTTCTCGCCAATCCACTCCAGAAACTTATCCAGCATCGACCTTCCTTCAATCACAAACTTTTTCATAAATTCGTATGCTTTATCCAGTTTTTCCCTAAGTCCCTTGTTTTCCTCTTTCAGATTTTGGTTTTCATACCTCAGCCGGATAACCTCTTCCTTTAGATAATAATCCCCATCACCCTGCTTTATCAGGTCATCCCTAAGTTTTTTAACCTCTGACAATTCTTCCTCTGCCTGAGCCAGTTTTTCATTTGCATTCTCAAATACTGCAAGAGCCTTATTAAGTGCTACCTGCACATCTGCCAACTGTTTCTTTTTATCTGCAATAATATCTTCCAATTCCTGACTATCAGCAGCCAAAGCTTTATTATATTTTTCTTGTGCAACCCCTTCTTCAATGATTCTATCTTTCAGGGATGTTACTATCGCTAAGGTCTTTTCCGCTTCCTCTCGTTCTGTTTTCAGGCACATTTGTTGTTTATGAATCTCATCATTCAACTGGGCTTCTCGTTCTTCTTTTAATTCTATTACGACACCGATATCTTCAAGCTCCTGCTCCAATTCTTTGACTTCCCGGCTACGCTCCTGCTTCTTATAATCCAGAACTGACAAATGCGGATTATGTGTATCAAGTTTCTTCCAACCGATACCATATTTCTGCATTATCATGGCAATATCTTCTTTCTCTACCTCCGACCACTGCTGCCATTCAGTATTACCCTTGCCCTCACTTTCAAAGCCTCTAGAGGCAAGCGCACCCTTAAGCGAATTCTTTGTTTCTAATCCTCTCTTATTACCTGTTGAAAATGGTACAAAATCTATATGCACATGTGGCGTCTCTTCATCCATATGGATATAAGCCCCAAATACATATAGCTGCGGATTCCTACGAATAAATAGCTCCACATAATCTTGTAATGCCTTAACAGCAATATTAGCCATATCACTTCCTACTCCGGTATCGTCTCTGTTCCCTATCTGCACAATGACTTCATAAAAAAGTTTCTCCTGCTTGCTTCTTGAAATCTTGTCATAATAATTCTTAATCTGCCTGTCTTTGCGTTTCTGCTTGGCATTATACTTTTTAAGGGAATCATCAAACAATTTGTGATATACCGTTTTCAAATCTTCATGCACAAGAGTGATATTATTTTTTGTTCTGTCAGCATCCACATTTGCCGCAATAAATGCTCTTGTATTGTGACCAAGTGAACCTTCCCCATTCATAAAACTAATCGTTCTTTCCATCCGAAATCAACCTCCTTTTCCTATGTATGCGTACACCTCCTTCTTATCCGTAATCGTGCCGGATACGGCACATATCAGCAAATTTCCCAGGGAAGGTTTTGTTACTTTTGTCAAAAGTAACGCAAAAGCACTTTTGACACCTGCGGCATCAAAAATGCAGACCCGCAAGCGGGTTTTGCGCTCCTCGCCGGAGAGGCTATAGTCGCGGATACGCGACATATTGTTTACCAACTGCGACTCCACTTCATATGAAGTCTACATCTTTCTCCCTATCCTGCCAAAGCACACCAAAAATCTCTATACTCCAGCAGGAATAAATGAGCTATGTATCGTGCCATCCTTTGCATCTAGTGAAAGCAGTTCACCACATCATGTAATACAACTTCCTCTGCTATCAGCCTTGCTTCCGTTCTCAACTTATACATTTCCGTAAAAGAATTTTTATTCCTCGGCTTATGCTTTTGCAGCCATTCCGTTTCAATATCCTCAAGCAATTCATAAGCCACTTCATTTACCTCTGCCGCCTTTTGGTTCAGTTCCCCGAATCGCAATAAACTTCGATACCGCTGTGGATATTCTGACTTCAAATATTGCATCCACATGCGTCCATATTTTCCAACATTTGCATCATCTTCCTTAATATCTAATGCAATTAACGGATAAAGCAATCCGTCTCTTTCCTCATACTGAACACCTATTTTTTCAAATAATGTTTTCTGTTTCATGGCAATCGCTTCCTTTCGATATTCAACACATTTTTAATCTTCCTCATTAACTGTCAGCCTCTCCATACCTGCCAGAGTACGAGGCGTTTCGCGAAACGCCTCCAATATCTCCAGCATTGTCCGTATTGGTGTCAGTAGCTCCGAATCCATTTCGTCCACTTTTTGTAACCGTTCCAGTTCTGCTTCAATATGCTGTAAATTCTGCCGAAATGATACCAGCATTAGCGGATTGCCTGTAGCCACTACCTTCTGATGCAGAATACTTTGTATGATATACTCCTGTCTTGTCCTGCACCCGCACATCTTTACGCGGTTAGTAAGTTCCTCATTTTCTTCCGGTGACAAGCGAAATGCCACTGTCACCGTTCTCCATCTGTTTTTTACATCTCTATTTTTTTCTGACATTGATAAGTTCCTCCCTTTCTGAATCCAGATGCACTGCCATATCTGACTGTACCGTTGGAAATAAATGTGCATAATGATAAGTGATATCAACTGCCTCATGTCCTACTCTTTCAGCAATCGCAAGTGCCGAATAGCCCATATGAATCAGCAGTGAAATGTGTGAATGCCTGAGTCCATGAATCTTGATTCTCTTGACTCCTGCCAGCTTTGCGCCTCTGTCCATCTCATGATGCAAATAACTCTTTGAAATGGTGAAAATCCTATCATCATTTCTAATGCCATCCAGTCTACTGATAAAATCTTCAATCTCAACAGCAAGAAAATCCGGCATAACAATTACTCGATTACTCTTCGGTGTCTTCGGATCTGTAATCACATCCTTCCCCTCCAGCCTTTGATACGATTTATTGATACGAAGTGTTTTCTTCACAAAATCAAAATCAGCGGGTGTCAGTGCCAGCAGTTCTCCTTCACGAATTCCTGTCCAATATAGAATTTCAAATGCATAATATGAGATAGGCTTGTCCGCCACCTGCTCAATAAATGCCTGATACTCCTCCTGCGTCCAAAACATAATTTCCTTCGACTCTTCCTTCCCCATAGAACCTGCTTTTCGAGCCACATTATCCTTCAAATCATACATATTAACTGCATGATTTAAGATAGCACTCAACTGATTGTGTATGGTTTTTAAATACGTCGGCGAATATGCTTCTCCGTTGTCCTTTTTGAGTTTCATAATCTCATTCTGCCATTGAATCACATCCGCCGGACGAATCTCATTCAACTTCCTGTGCCCAAAGTATGGCAAAATCTTTGTTTCAATAATGTGCTTCTTTGTCAGAAACGAGTTGTACTTAATTCTTGGCTGAATATCCGAAAGATACAATTCTGCGAAATCCTTGAATTTCATATTGATATTCATTTCATCCTTCAGCTTAAAAGCACGTTCCCATTCCTGGGCCTCGCTCTTCTTAGCGAAGCCCCTCTTGGTTTTTTGCCTTCGTGTGCCGGTCCAGTCCTTGTAATAAGTCCTGACCTCCCACATTCCGGTCTTTTGGTTTTTAATAACTGCCATCAAACCACCTCTTTCTTATCTGTTGTTCCATAGATTCGTTCATCAAAATACTGTCTGCTGACTCGTCCCTTGATTGTCACAAATCCATCTGCTGCTCGCTCTGCGTTTAATTCGCGTATGAGCTTATATGCATATGATGTCGAGACTCCAAGCTCTTCCACTACATCTTTTGCTGTAATAAATCGTTTGTTCGTCATAAGCTGTTTCCTCCTCTCCGTTGCATTTTTATTATTCAGTTCATTTCTGAACGGTTGTGTTGTGTTTTATAATAACAGTTCGTTTTTGTACTGTCAATACTTTCTGCCAAAAAGCATTTCATTTTTGCACTGTTAGTGATATACTGTATATAGCTTTTAAAAAAAGGAGCTTTTGTAATGGGCGAAAAATTCACTAGCCGCGTAGGCACATTAATTAGAAATTTCCGCATTGCAGCCGATATGACGCAAAAGGAATTAGCTGAAAAATGTGGACTAAATGAATCCACCATAAGAAACTATGAATTAGGAAACCGTTATCCCGACGAAGCCACCTTGCTGAATATCGCAAACCATCTGGGTGTCAGCTTCTTCGCATTGTCTGACCCAGATGTAGCAAATATATTTAGTGCACTCCATGTGTTGTTCGATATAGAGTGGGCATATGGACTACGCCCTACCATTAAAGACGGCGAGGTAATATTAAAGTTTGAAGACCGACCACCTTGTACCGGACCTCGTCCACAGGAAGATTTAGATGCATTCAAAAAGATGATTGAATACTGGGCAAGATTAAGAGATAAGTTAGAGGATGGAGAGATAACCGAAAGTGATTATTACAAGAAGGAAATCCGCTTCCCGGCAAATCCTATTGATAATGATAAATCTTATTCCGTATCTCTTGATTTAGATGACGATGACCAGTTAATGGTTCAGGAAATGATTGAAAATGAAGAAGTTGCAGAAGCACTAAAAGACTTGTTTCCTGATTTCTCTTATGTGAAGAGGAAGAGGAAACCGAAGAAGGAGTAAAACTTTACAAAGGAGACCAACTATGAAATTATACTATATAGGAAATGGTTTTGATTTAGCACATAATTTACCAACTAGATATCTTGATTTTAAAGAATACTTTAAAACAAATTATCCTGAATATTATTATCGTTTTATAGAAATGTATGGTTTAGGAGAAATACACTCAGACTATAATGGACCATACTACGATGATTCAGAAAGTGAAGAAATAATTGAATTATGGATGGACTTTGAAAACACTTTATCAAAAATAGACTCAAGTTTTATATATAATAAACTTGGAACCATACAAGAAACCAGAGACTTAACGAAGAGTGAATTTGAAGGGATTTTTGACCCTGATCCAGCATGGTATAATGACGTTTATGTAGAAAACATGAATCTTTATGAATTATATAAACCCTTACAAAAAGCATTTATTAGTTGGATCGAATCCATCGAAAAAAATATTTTTCCAACTAAACCAGATAAACAGCCAAAACCATTTTATCCAATACCAAACAATAATTCATTCTTTGTTGTATTTAATTACACTCATACATTACAAAAAATGTATAATATTGATAACAGCCATATCTTTTATCCCCATGGCGAAGCAGGAAATCCAAAAGAGTATCCAAAATTTGGTCATGGAGATAGTTCTGCATCAGAGCAAATCGAAGCTTTAGAAACATATGATGACGATTCTCATTACATTATAGACTGGATTTCACAATATGTATCAGAAACACAAAAAAATGTTGAAGATTATCTATGGGATACTTCCAATTTTCTAGAAAATATTGAAATTAATGATGACGAGGAAATCATAATCAATGTATTGGGCTGTTCATTTAGCAACATTGATGTTCCATATTTTATTAAAGTAACAGAAATATTTCCTGATGCTGAATGGAATATTTCATATTATTCTGACGAAGACAAAAAACGCATCAAAGACTTTATAAAAAAATACAATTTCAAAACACTTACATCTAACATTAAGTTGTTCAATGTTTAAATAATTTTATTGTCATTCTATTGTCACCAGACAAAAAAAGAGCCAAGAAACGCCGTAAATTCAACGTTTCTTGGCTCTTGTGTATTATTCAAACTCAATCGTAGCCGGTGGCTTACTTGTGCAGTCGTACAGCACTCTGTTTACCCCTTTGACTTCATTTACAATTCTGTTTGCAACTGTGCTTAAAACGTCCCATGGAATCTGGGCGCAGTCGGCAGTCATGAAATCGGCTGTGCATACGGCACGGAGTGCAACGGCATAATCATAAGTACGCTCATCGCCCATAACACCGACACTGCGCATATTCGTCAGGGCGGCGAAATACTGTCCAAGACCTTCTACTCCTGCCTTAGCGATTTCTTCACGGTAAATGTAATCCGCATCCTGAACGATACGAACCTTATCTGCCGTTACTTCTCCGATAATACGGATACCAAGTCCCGGTCCCGGAAACGGCTGGCGGTAAACCAGATATTCCGGGATTCCTAACTCCAGTCCGGCTTTTCTTACTTCGTCCTTAAACAGCATACGAAGCGGTTCGATGATTTCCTTGAAATCTACATAATCAGGAAGTCCGCCTACATTATGGTGGGACTTAATCGTTGCAGATTTTCCAAGACCGGATTCAATGACATCCGGATAAATCGTTCCCTGTACAAGATAATCGACAGCACCGATTTTCTTTGCTTCTTCTTCAAATACACGGATAAATTCTTCTCCGATAATCTTTCTTTTTGCTTCCGGTTCTGTAACTCCTGCAAGTTTGCTGTAGAAACGTTCCTGTGCATTGACTCTGATAAAATTCAGGTCATATGGACCATCCGGTCCGAATACAGCTTCTACTTCATCACCTTCATTTTTACGTAACAGACCGTGGTCTACGAATACGCAGGTCAGCTGCTTGCCGACTGCTTTTGCAAGCATAACGGCCGCAACAGATGAATCCACACCGCCTGATAATGCACAAAGTACTTTACCGTCACCGACTTTTTCACGAATCTGTGCAATCGTTGTTTCCACGAAAGAATCCATTTTCCAGTCACCGGTACATTTACATACATTAAATAAGAAATTGTGCAACATCTTCTGACCTTCTACGGAATGCATTACTTCCGGATGGAACTGTACCGCATATAACTTCTTTTCTGCATTTTCCATAGCCGCAACAGGACAGTTGCCTGTGTGGCCTGTAATCTTAAAACCCTGCGGTGCTTTTGCGATATAATCCGTATGGCTCATCCATGTTGTTGTCGTTGCAGACACTCCTTCAAAAAGCAGGGAAGACGTATCTACTTCAACATCTGTCTTTCCGTACTCGCTGACCGGTGCTGTCGCAACTTCTCCACCCAGCTTATATGCCATAAGCTGTGAACCGTAACAGATTCCGAGAATCGGCACACCAATTTCAAAAATTGATTTATCATAAGACGGTGAATCCTCCTTATAAACACTGTTTGGACCACCGGTAAAAATAATACCCTTTGGATTTTTAGCTTTAATGTCTTCCAGACTTGTTGTGTATGGAATCACTTCTGCATATACATTACATTCTCTGACACGTCTTGCAATCAACTGATTGTACTGACCGCCAAAATCAAGAACCAACACTAATTCGCTGTTCACTGTTTTCCTCCTTCTTATTGCGCAATCATTTCCTAATTAACAGAAACTTTTACTTTTGCTGCTCATTGTATTATTTCATTATACAAAACAAATCCATACTTGGCAACCGCCAATTCTGCCTTATTCTGCCTGTTTTACTTCACTTTTAAAATCTGATTTTTAAAAAGTCATTTTGTAATCCTCTTTGTCAACTCCCGGCAAATCTACACCTGCGCATTTAATTTTTCAATCACGTCCGGCACCTCGCCTAAATGCTCACACACGCAGTAAGTCAGCGCACGAATTGCATCATCAATCTGAATCGTATCCGGCACATGCACGACTTTCATGCCTGCGGCATGTCCCGCCTTAATACCGTTAATGCTGTCTTCAATGACAATACACTCCTGTGGCGGCACACCAATTCTATCTGCCGCCGCCAGAAAAATATCCGGTTCGGGTTTGCCGTGTTCCACGCTGTCCCCATAAACCACATTGTCCAGATATTCCCATGCGCCAATCGTATGCAGCGTCTTTTCAGCACTTTCCCTGCGGGTAGACGTTGCAACGGCACACTTTATTCCATTTTCACGGATATAATCCAGCAGTTCAAACAGTCCCTTTTTTATCGGCAACCCTTCTTTTTCCCGTATTTTGTAAATATGCTCCGTTCTGAGTTTTCTTGCCTCCCAGTAGTCAATTTTGCCATGATAATAATTGTCAAAAAACTGACAACTCAATGCATTGGGTGCGCCCTTAAAGCTGTCAATCAGCCACATCGGCATTTCAACGCCCAGCTGCTTAGCTGCCCAAAGCCACCCTTCATTAGACTGGCGCTCCGAATCAACCATCACACCGTCCATATCAAATATTACTCCGTGAATCATCTGTCCTTCCACTCTTTCCTAATCCTCTATATCGTTGTACTACTTTTCATTCCATCTGAAAGCCATTTTATTTCCAGACTTTTTCGTTTCCGAATCATTTCATTCCTGAACAATTCTGTCTTCAGCTTATTCATTCCCGAACTATTCCGCCTTCAGATACTTCTTCACATACTGCCCGGTATAGGACTTCTTGACCTTTGCAACTTCCTCCGGTGTACCCTTGGCAATCACCGTACCGCCGCGGTCTCCACCTTCCGGTCCCATATCAATGATATAATCTGCCGTCTTAATCACATCGAGATTATGCTCAATTACCACCACTGTATTGCCGCCTTCCGTCAGCTTATGCAGAATATCAACCAGCTTATGCACATCGGCAAAATGCAGTCCCGTTGTCGGCTCGTCCAAAATATAAATCGTCTTTCCCGTGCTTCGCTTTGAAAGCTCCGTTGCCAGCTTGATACGCTGTGCTTCACCGCCGGAAAGCTCTGTAGACGGCTGTCCCAGTTTGACATAAGACAGTCCGACATCATTGAGTGTTTCGATTTTACGGCGGATACTCGGCACATTGTCAAAGAAGGTAACAGCTTCTTCCACCGTCATATCCAGTACATCGTAAATGTTCTTGCCCTTGTACTTAACCTCCAGCGTTTCCCTGTTGTAACGCTTGCCGTCACAGACTTCGCAAGGCACATAAACGTCCGGCAGGAAGTGCATTTCAATTTTAATAATACCGTCACCGGAGCAGGCTTCGCAGCGTCCGCCCTTAACATTAAAGCTGAAACGTCCTTTTTTGTATCCGCGTTCCTTAGCATCGGTTGTTGCCGCAAACAAATCACGAATCATATCGAATACCCCGGTATATGTTGCCGGATTAGAACGCGGTGTCCGTCCGATTGGTGACTGGTCAATATCAATGACCTTGTCCAACTGCTCAATTCCGACAATGTCGTCATGCTTTCCTGCAATACATCTTGCACGGTTTAAAGACTTTGCAAGGTGCTTATACAATATCTCGTTGACCAGTGAACTCTTTCCCGAACCGGAAACACCGGTTACGCAGGTCAGCACACCCAACGGAATATCCACGTCTACATTTTTGAGATTGTTTTCTCTTGCTCCCTTGACCGTAATCCAGCCTGTCGGCTTTTTGCGCTCCTTCGGTACAGGAATCTTAATTCTACCGCTTAAATACGCACCTGTCACCGATTCCTTACAGCGCATAATATCCTCAGCCGTTCCGACTGCCACGACATTTCCACCATTCTTACCGGCACCCGGACCGATATCCACAATATAATCGGCGGCACGCATCGTATCTTCATCATGTTCCACCACCAGCACGGAATTTCCCAGATCACGCAAATGCAGGAGTGTCTTTAACAGCTTGTCATTGTCACGCTGGTGCAGTCCGATACTTGGCTCGTCTAAAATATACGCAACACCTACCAGTCCCGAACCAATCTGTGTTGCCAGACGGATTCTCTGCGCTTCTCCACCCGACAGGGTCGCTGTTGCACGGGACAGTGCCAGATAATCCAGTCCGACATCCATTAAGAACTGGATTCGTGCTTTAATTTCCTTTAAAATCTGACTACCGATTGCAAGCTGTCTTTCCGAAAGCTGCATATTCTGTAAAAACTCCTGCAATTTAACAATCGAAAGATTGGTAATCTCATAAATATTTTTATCCGCAACAGTCACGGCAAGGGAAGACGGCTTTAAACGCTGACCCTTACATGCCTTACACGGTGTAATCTGCATAAATTCTTCATACTGTTGTTTCATCGTGTCCGAACCGGTTTCACGGTAACGCTTCTGCATATTGCGGATTAAGCCTTCAAACGCAATATCGTACACACCTTCGCCGCGCTGTCCGCGGTAATGCACCTTTACGGAATGTCCGTTTGTTCCGTGAATAATAATATCGCGGATTTCCTGCGGATAATCCTGAAACGGTGTCGAAAGGCTGAAATGATATTCTTCTGCAAGAGCTTTCATAATCGCTCTTGTAAAGCTGCCCTCGTCCGTCACCGACTGCCAGCCCATTGCCACAATCGCACCTTCATCAATGCTTAACCGCTCATCCGGTATCATCAGTCCGACATCAAATTCCATTTTATAGCCCAGTCCGAAACACTCCGGACACGCACCGAACGGATTGTTAAATGAGAAGCTTCTCGGTTCGATTTCTTCAATACTGATTTCACAATCCGGGCAGGCAAAGCTCTGGCTGAAATGCATCGGCTCACCGCCAATGACATCCACTGTCATCAGACCGTCTGCCAGTTTCAGTGTGGTTTCAATCGAATCGGTCAGACGCTTCTGGATTCCTTCCCGCACGGATAAGCGGTCCACTACAATTTCAATATTGTGCTTTTTATTCTTTTCCAGCTTAATCTCATCGGTCAGTTCATACATATTGCCGTCTGCAATTACACGGACATAACCGCTCTTTTTAGCCTGTTCAAACAACTTGACATGTTCACCCTTTCGTCCGCGGACAACCGGCGCCAGAAGCTGGATTTTCGTCCGTTCCGGTAACTGCATAATCACATCTACCATCTGGTCAACTGTCTGTTTCTTAATCTCCCTGCCACACTTTGGACAATGCGGAATGCCGACTCTTGCATACAGCAGTCGGAAATAATCGTAAATTTCCGTCACCGTACCGACCGTTGAACGCGGATTGCGGTTCGTAGATTTCTGGTCAATGGAAATCGCCGGAGATAAGCCTTCAATACTCTCTACATTCGGTTTTTCCATCTGTCCGAGGAACTGTCTTGCATAAGAAGACAGGGATTCCATATATCTTCGCTGACCTTCCGCATAAATGGTATCGAATGCCAATGAAGACTTTCCCGAACCGGACAGCCCTGTAAGCACAACCAGCTCGTTTCTTGGAATATCGACCGAAATATTATTCAGATTATGTTCATTTGCTCCGCGTATTTTAATAAACTGCCTGAATTTTCCCTTTTCCATTGTTTCCTCCATTTTCTGACAATGTTTTTCATTTTTTACTATCATTTACTTGTTTTCATAAAGATACTGGTTAATCTCTATCATCTTATCACGCAGGGCCGCAGCTTCCTCGAAGTTTAATTCTGCCGCCGCCTTATGCATATTCTTTTCAATTTCTTTCTTTACCTTTTCCAGTTCCTTGACACTCATGGATTCATAATCCTTCTTTAACGTGTCGGACGATCTGTCATCTGCCTCTGCCGCTCTTGAAATACTGATTAAATCACGCACTGCTTTGCGGATTGTCTGCGGTGTAATCCCGTGTTCTTCATTATATGCCTGCTGAATCTTTCTGCGGCGCTCTGTTTCCCCGATTGCCTTTTCCATAGACTCCGTAATCTTATCCGCATACATGATAACGTGTCCTTCGCTGTTTCGTGCGGCTCGTCCAATCGTCTGTACCAGTGAGGTTTCCGTTCTTAAAAAGCCTTCCTTATCCGCATCAAGAATGGCAACCAGCGAAATTTCCGGAATATCCAGACCTTCTCTTAAAAGGTTAATGCCGACCAGCACATCAAACGCATCCAGGCGCATATCGCGGATAATGCGCTGTCGCTCCAGTGTATCAATATCCGCATGCAGATATTTTACACGGATTCCCAGTTCTTTCAGATAATCCGTTAAATCCTCTGCCATGCGCTTTGTCAGTGTTGTCACAAGAATCTTGTTATGTTTTTCAGTTTCTTTGTGAATCTCCGATACCAGATCGTCAATCTGTCCGTCAATCGGACGCACGCTGATTTCCGGGTCTAACAGACCTGTCGGGCGGATAATCTGCTCGGCAGACAGCAGTTCGTGGTCCCGCTCGTATGCTGCCGGTGTTGCCGATACAAACAGCATCTGCGAAATCTTATTTTCAAATTCTGTAAAATTCAGCGGTCTGTTATCCTTCGCAGACGGTAGACGGAAGCCGTAATCCACCAGTGTCGACTTTCTGGACTGGTCGCCTGCATACATGCCGCGTATCTGTGGAATCGTGATATGCGACTCATCGACAATAATTAGAAAATCGTCCGGAAAATAATCCATCAGTGTATACGGCGGCACCCCTGCCGGAAGTCCCGCAAGATGTCTGGAATAATTCTCAATACCCGAACAAAATCCCGTTTCCTGCATCATCTCAATATCAAAATTCGTCCGTTCCGCAATCCGCTGTGCCTCAATCAGCTTATCTTCACTTTTAAAGAACTTTACACGCTCCTCTAACTCCGCTTTGATATTCACAATCGCCTGTTCCATTTTTTCTTTCTCAACAACATAATGGGAGTTTGGGAAAATGGCAATGTGATCTAATTCCAGCTTGACCTCACCTGTCAGTGAATCAATCTGTGCAATCCGGTCTACTTCATCCCCGAAAAACTCCACACGGACCGCGTCGCCGCTGGATGCAGACGGATACACCTCCAAAACGTCCCCGCGCACACGGAATGTACCACGCTTAAAATCCGTATCGCTTCTGACATACTGAATGTCAATCAGCTTGCGGATTACGTCGTCCCTATCCTTTTCCATGCCCGGTCTTAACGAAATCACCATGTTCTGATAATCCACCGGCGCACCTAAACCGTAAATGCACGAAACCGAAGCTACAATAATCACATCCCGCCGCTCTGACAGTGCGGCAGTTGCCGAATGGCGCAGTTTATCAATCTCATCATTAATTGCCGAATCCTTTGCAATATACGTATCACTGGACGGCACATAAGCTTCCGGCTGATAGTAGTCGTAATAGGAAACAAAGTACTCTACTGCATTTTCCGGGAAAAACTCCTTCATCTCCCCGTACAACTGTGCCGCCAGCGTCTTATTATGTGAAATAATGAGTGTCGGCTTCTGCACCCGCTCAATAATATTTGCCATTGTAAATGTCTTGCCCGAACCGGTAACGCCCACCAGCGTTTCAAACTGGTTTCCCTCCTCAAAACCCTTCGCCAGCTTCTCGATTGCCTGCGGCTGGTCGCCGGTCGGCTGATATTCTGATACTAATTTAAAACGCTCCATAACCTCTATCCTCTACTTTCAACACTGCGGCTTCTTTTCTAACTGGATTATACCACACCCATTTTTTAATGTACAGCATTTTCAAACATTTGTTCTATTTTTATTTTCTTTCTATTATAAATGTACTTCATTTAATTATTTCAACATAGGCCACACTTTATACGAATCCGTTTCATCTTCATTTTATCCCGGTTTCTTTCGGCACACATTTCATCTCCACCCGCATATCATAATAAAAACAAGCTCAAGGATTTTCCTATGTACATTTTCTTCGGCATTTTCATCCTGATATGCATTTTTTTTGCGGTCTTTTTTCACCGGCGCAGAAAACGGATTATCCAAAAAATCCGCAATATGAGCCCCTGTGCACAGAAAAAGCTGCTTGACGAACTGATGCAGCCGTTTGGATTTCTCTCCTGCCCACAGCAGAATATTATCACATCCGATATTGATTCGTGGCAGCGCACCTTTGGCTATACACGCCTTTTTGACTACTCTGCACCACATTTTAAAATGGTATTTGACTGCGAACCGGTTTATTTTGACTATGATAACAGAACATGGCTGATTGAATTCTGGAAAGGTCAGTACGGTATCAGCTGCGGCACCGAAATCGGCATCTACCGTGCCGATACAATTTTGTCACCGGACCGGCTTACCAATGCCCGCTTTGAAAGCATTTCCAATTCCCTCATGCTGCCGCTGTCCATGCAGCTTTTTTATCAAGGCAGACCACTGTTTTGCATCGGACAGACCCACTGGTGGCTGACGGGCTTCCGTCCGGGATTTTTTGCCTATCCGCAGGATTTGTCACTGCGCATTTCCATCACCTTTTTAGACCGTGAAATGGCGGACAGCTTCGCCGATGCACTGATTGCCAAAGGGTACTGCCCTTACGATATTGAACTGTGCAGTGCTTCCGTTGCCTTTACCTTCGGCATACCGCACAGCTTCCAGCCGCGCTGTAAACGTCCGTTTGTTACGCACATGGCACAGCGCGTAAACCGCATTTATTGTCGTATTTTTAATAAAATCACACGACCTTTTACCGACTGTTATGAACAGATTCTATATCTGTACTTTTATCTGCCGTTTGCCTTCCGCCGCCTGCTGCGGATGAAACGCCACAAAACGCAGAAATTCCACCGATGCCGGAGGTGACCTGTCTGTGAGTGCCAATTCACGTATTACAAATGCCTATGAAAACGCTTTCTGCCTGCCCTTAAATCCTTCATCAAAATATGTACTGTTTAGTGACTGCCACCGCGGAACAGGCAGAAGCAATGATAATTTCCTGAAAAATGAATATCTCTATCTTGCTGCCTTAAAATACTACTTTTCCCACGGCTTTACTTATATTGAACTGGGTGACGGCGATGAGCTTTGGGAAAACCGTTCCATGTGCCCGATTCGCGAAATGCATGCCCAAAGTTTTGAACTGCTCTCCCGCTTTTATGCGAAACACCGGTTTTACGCCGTCTACGGTAATCACGATATTACCAAACGCAGTGCCCACTTTAGCGGACGTTGTTTTTCTTCGTGCTTCTGCTGGCAGGAACAGTGTGAAATCCCGCTGTTTCCCGAAATTACATTTTATCCCGGAATTATTTTAAAAGACTGCGCCAAAAGAAAAGACCTCTTTTTACTGCACGGACATCAAAGTGATTTGTTAAACAGCACCCTCTGGCGGCTTTCACGGTTTCTTGTCCGCTATGTATGGCGTCCTTTGGAATCCCTTGGAATCCCTGATCCGACCAGTGCCGCCAAAAACCACACAAAGAAAAATGCTACGGAAAAGAAGCTGTCCGCATGGGCAAAACAGCACGAACTGATTTTGATTGCCGGTCACACCCACCGCCCCGTTATCGGAAACCGTACCTCTCCGTACTGCAACACCGGAAGCTGTGTATCCCCCGCCGGCATTACTGCGATTGAAATCGAAAAGCGTTGTATGACACTTATCAAATGGTCACAGGGCACACGCAGCGATATGTGTCTTCAGGTCTTACGTGAACCGCTCGGCAGCCCGCTGTGCATTGACGATTTTTTGTAATAATTAAAGCCCCTGCAGCAGTCCGGGTTCTTTGTACCGCTCTCCAAAAGATTAGATTTTTACGTCTAACCTTTGGAACCGGTACAATTTACCATGTCTGCCAAAGGGGCTTATTCTTTATCTACTATATATTCATTTTATTTATTTTATACAGGTTGAAAATTCATATCTATTTCTGCATTTCCTCCATCAGATATTCAACCGCTGTATTCCACTGAGTGTCCTCATTTTCATCTGTTCCCTGTTCTACCGCAATATCAGGTGTCACTCCCTGTCCATGGATATTCTGACCGTTTGGTGTGTAATACTTTGCGGTTGTCAGTTTGACAGCACTGCCGTCTGTCAGTGGCTTAATCGTCTGCACAATGCCTTTGCCAAAGGTCTGTGTCCCGATAATTTTTCCCTTGCCGTAATCCTGCATGGCGCCTGCAAAAATTTCCGAAGCACTGGCACTGTTGCCGTTGACTAAAACTGCTATCGGTATATCCAGTTCATGACCGTCTTTGCCCTTATACTCTGTTCTTTTGCCGCTTTTGTTTTCTGTATACACAATCAGCCCATCCGGCAGTGTGTAATCCAGCATTTTTACAACTGTATCCAGCACACCGCCCGGATTATCACGCAAATCAATCACAAGTGCCTGCATGCCCTCATCTTCCAGTACCTGCAATGCATCCTTGTACTGCTGTGTCGTTACATCTTCAAACTGTGAAACAGACAGATATCCAATCTGATTTTCCCGCATTTCATATTCAACCGTCTGCGCCTTGATTTCATCACGGACAACATCAACGGAAAATGCCGCATCATCACGGACGGCATCCAAATGCACACTCGTTCCTTTTTCACCTTTTATCAGCGCAACCGCACTACTTAAATCCATGTCCGTAATATCAGTTCCGTCCACCGTTGTAATTTTATCGCCATTGCGAAGTCCCGCCGCATAAGCCGGTGCGTCTTCATACGCGTCAATCACCAGCACTGCACCGTCATCACTTTTCTGGCAGACCGCGCCGATACCATAAAACTTTCCGGTTGTGGATTCCACCAGACTCTGATATTCATCGGGTGTATAATAAACCGTATATTTATCACCGTAAGATGCCAGATACGCCTTGTAAATCATCTCTTTTGCCGTGTCCGTATCCACATCTTCCATGTAGAACAAATCCATTAAAGAATCCATTGCATTCAGCTTTGCTTCTACCTCGCTGCCAATGCCTTCATCTTCTGTCGTTGCTGTATCCTGCACATAAATTTCACCATTTACGCCTATATGGACAAATCCTTTGTGATAAAAAACGTTTAAAAGAACAACACCTGCCAGTATGGCAATTGACAAACCGGCTATCACACCGAATATCAGACCTCTGCCAAATCCGCTCTTTTTCACCGTCTGCTGATTTTCTTCTAACTCATTCATGCGCTGTCTAAATCCTTCCTGCTGTTTTACGGCTTCCTTCCTTATAAATATGCTGTTCTGCAGCTATATATCTTCACCTATGCCGTTCTTTATAAGTAATTTTCTTTACAAATACGACTGTGGATTCACATACGTTCCATTCTTAATCATTGCAAAATGCAGATGGACACCATATGAATTTCCTGTTGTTCCCATCAATCCAATGGTCTGTCCCTGCGTTACGGTATCACCGACCGAAACCTTCAAAGCCGAACAATGCATATAAACCGTACTGAATCCGTTTCCGTGGTCAATCGTAATATAATTGCCCGCAGTTGCACTATACTTTGCAATAATAACAGTTCCTGATGCTGAAGCATAAATCGGATCACCGGCAACACCAACACTGACTGCACCGATATCCAGTCCCTTATGCGGCGAACTTCGATCCTCCGTATCACCAAACGGCGATGTAATACGCTTTGAAACCGTTGGCCAGATAAATCCACTGCTTGACGGTGTTGAACTATTTCCGCTGTTACTGCTGCTATTACTGTTACTATTGCTATTCTGTCCCGAGCTGCTGTTTTGATTCTTCTTTTCTTTCTCGGCTTTTTTTGCTGCCGCATCTTCCTGCTGCTTCTTCGCTACAAGATTTAAGATTTCATTCTCCTGCTCCTGCATCTCTTTTTCAAGCTGCGCCTTTGTCGATGCTGTCTGTGTCGTCTGTGTTGACAGCGCCGCAAGTTCCTGTTCCTTTGCCTGCTGTACCAGAGCCAGCGCTGACTTCTGATCTTCAAGTGAAATCTTCATCGTATCCAGTTCCGCATAATCGCTTTCCAAATTCTGTTTTGTCTGCTCAATATACTGAATCGTTTCTTCATACTCCTGAAGCTTCTGTCTGTCATACTCTGAAATTTTTGTAATATAATCCGCTTTATTTAACAAATCCGCAAGACTCGATGAAGACAGCAAAATGTCCAGATATGTATCTTCATTTCTCTCATACATAAACTGGATTCTTAATTTCATCGAATCATACTGCACATCTGCATCAATTTCAGCCTGTTCCAGATTGACCCTGGCTTCTTCTATCTGATTCTGCATATCCTCAATCTGCGTATTCAGTGACTGCAGACTGCTATCCAGCGTTGACATTTTTCCGTCCAGCTGTTCGATATAACTTTTCGTATCCGCAGATTCCTGTTGGAGCTGTTCCAGCTGTTTTTTCGTATCTTCATACTGACTGCTTAACTGGTCCTGCTTATCTTTTGCCTGATTCAAATCTGTTACTGTATCCCCAAATGCGCGGATTCCGTTTCCAAACGGCGCATTGACATAAATGACCAGCATAAACAGAATAAGAACTACGGAAATCCCTCTTTTTATTCGCCTATGTGCCATACTTTCCTCCATTCTTAAGCGACTATGCCCATCAGGGTATATGTTTCGCCCCAAAAACGAAAGGTGCCACGCAAGAGTCATCTCGTGGCTTTCCTGCGACAGCACCTTGTTGTTCATTAAACGTTTGCGTGCTTCCGTACAGCAAAGAAACTGCCCAGTGCACCAATTCCAATACCCAGCGCGATTGCAACCGGTGTAAGAATCCGGAATACTTCTGATACCGGAAGAAATGCCAGAATATTATTTAAAATTGAGAATTTATCCAAAACATATGCAATAACATTCTGATACATATAACGGAAAACCACAATCGGAATAATCGCGCCGATGATGCCAATTGCAATACCCTCTACGAAGAACGGTGCATTAACAAACGCATCCGTTGCTCCGATAAATTTCATAATCGAAATTTCCTCTTTACGGACTGTAATACCAATGACAATCGTATTGGTAATCAGGAAGATGGAAACTGCGAGCAGAATTATAATCACTGCAATTGCCACATATCCAACCAGCTTTGCCGCACTTGACAGACCGCTCGCTGTTGCTTCGGAACGGTTGACCTGACGCACGCCGTCCAGATTTTCAAGATATGTAACCAGCGTTCCCTGCATTCCCGCATCACTTAAATAAACTTCATAGGATGCCGAATTAATCAGCGGATTATCCTTAAAGCCTTCCGCAAGATCCGGATATGCTGCAAAATATTCTGACTTAAAGTTATTCCATGCTTCTTCAGCCGATGTATAATGAACGCTTGAAACCTCTACACGGTTGCTGATTGTATCACCCAGCTTCTTAATCTCTGTATCCGAAAGTCCTTCATCAAAGAACACCGTAACACAGACTTCATTTTCAGCCTTCTTTACCATATACTCAAAATTCATCATAATAGAATAAAAAACGCCAAACAAAAATACACATGCTGCAATGGTGGCAATTGAAGCCAGGGAAAACAGCCTGTTTCTATAAATATTTTTGAAACCCTGTTTCAAATGATAAAATATTGACCTAATCTTCATAGAAATATCCACCTTTTTCCAAATCGCTGATTATTTTACCTTCACTCATGGTAATTGTTCTCTTTTTCATCTGCTGTACAATTTCCATATTGTGTGTTACTACAAGCACCGTTGTTCCCTGCTTATTTGCCTGATTTAAAATCTTCATGATTTCGGCCGAATTGGCAGGATCCAGATTACCGGTCGGTTCATCGCACAGTAAAATTGCCGGACGATTCACTAACGCTCTGGCAATCGCAACTCTCTGCTGTTCACCACCGGATAATTCATTCGGATATGCCTTATACTTGTCCAGCAGACCAACCATGGAAAGCATGGACAATACACGGCTTTTAACCTGTCTTGTCGGTGCTTCAATGACCTGCTGTGCAAATGCAATATTTTCAAATACATTTCTGTCCGGTAACAGACGGAAATCCTGAAAAACAACACCGATATCCCTTCTTAAATAAGGCAGCTTCTTTCTTGTAATTTTATTCAGATATTTTTTATTAACATAAATCTTTCCTGTTGTCGGGTCTAATTCCTTTAACAACAGCTTAATGAGTGTAGACTTACCAGAACCACTCTTACCTACTATAAATACAAACTCACCCTTCTGGACATGCAGATTAATCCCGTTCAACGCCGGGACACCAGAAGAATACGTCTTTGTAACATCCTCTAAGATTATCATCCGTAATCTCCTCCATTAAAATGTATCAATACTTTCCATATACTTCATATATTTTACAACCATCAGCGCAATTTTAAATGTAATCGCATCATCAAATATACGCAGATCCAGTCCTGTACTCTTTTGCAGCTTATCCAGACGATACACCAGTGTATTCCGGTGGATATAAAGCTGTCTGGACGTTTCTGAAACATTCAGGCTGTTTTCAAAAAACTTATTGATGGTTGACAGTGTTTCTTCGTCAAATTCATCTGGCGATTTGCCATCAAAAATTTCCTTAATAAACATCTGGCACAGCGGCATCGGCAGCTGATAAATCAGGCGTCCGATTCCAAGGCGGTTGTATGCCACCACATTCTTGTCGCTATAGAAAATCTTTCCGACATCCAGTGCCATCTTCGCTTCCTTATAAGAACGCGAAACTTCACGGATATCATTGACTATCGTACCGTATGCAATATGTGCAGCACTCATCGCTTCCGTATTGAGCATATCAATAATAACCTCTGCGGTCTTATCCAGCTCATCATAAGTTTCCGTACCTTTGACTTCCTTTACGAGAATGATATTTTTCTCATCAACTGCTGTGATAAAGTCACGCACTTTTCCCGCAAACAATGTACGCACTGTTTCCAGCGCACTCGTATCCTTTTCATGTTTTGTTTCAATAATATATACGACACGTTTCACATCTGTTTCAATATGAAGCTTTTCAGCTCTTGTATACATATCTACCCTCAGCAGGTTATCCAGCAATAAATTCTTAATGAAATTATCTTTGTCAAACCGCTCCTTATATGCCACAAACAGATTCTGAATCTGAAATGCTGCAAGCTTTCCGAGCATATACACATCGTCGCTTGTTCCTTTTGCTAAAAGAATATATTCTAAATTCTGGTCATCTAATACCTTGAAAAACTGATATCCATTCACTACCTGGCTTTCTGCCGGAGAGTCCATAAATGCAATCGCATCTGCAATGCAGTTTTGCGCATCCTCAAATGTTTTCGCTGCCACTTTACCATCAGCATCTATTACACAGAAATCAACTCTTGATATAGCCTTCAATCCATCAACTGTCGTTTGTAAAATCTGATTCGATATCATCCCAAACTTCCTTTCCTTTGATTTTAGCTAGTTCTTTTACTATTGTAATGCAATTTGCCAAAAAAAAAAAGAGGAAATGCACAATTTCTATACATTTCCTCAAAAATTTCATGAATTTTAGATTTACATTACGATTCTTGGAACCATTTCTACAGATTTCATATTACGTAACTTATTCAAATTAGTGAGTAATAACCTGTTCTGTTTCCTTATCGAATACGTGAAGTCTTGCAATATCCATCGCAAACTTAACTGTATCACCAGGACGAGCTGTTGTACGAGGATTAACCTTTGCTGTACATGTTGTCTGTGCAATATCATAGTGAAGGTTAACTTCTGCACCGAGAAGTTCATATACCTTAACCTGAGCTTCAAATGTATGATCAGAATGAGCTGCAACAAACTCTTCATCATCCTTGATATCTTCTGGACGGATACCAACTACTACAGTCTTACCAACATAGCTCTTAAGCTTTTCGCTCTTTTCAGCCGGAAGTGTAATAGCTACTGTATCGCTCATCTTTAATGTTACCTGTGAACCGCTCTGAACAACTTCAGCATCAATTAAGTTCATCTGAGGTGATCCGATGAAACCAGCAACGAAAAGATTGTTTGGTGTATTGTAAAGGTTGCTTGGTGTATCTACCTGCTGGATGATACCATCCTTTAATACAACGATTCTTGTACCAAGTGTCATAGCTTCTGTCTGGTCATGTGTTACATAGATGATTGTTGTTTCAAGTCTCTGATGAAGCTTAGAGATTTCGACACGCATCTGAACTCTTAACTTTGCATCAAGGTTTGAAAGAGGTTCATCCATAAGGAATACCTTAGGGCTACGAACGATTGCACGACCCATGGCAACACGCTGTCTCTGACCACCTGAAAGAGCCTTTGGCTTACGATCAAGTAAATGTTCAATATCAAGAATCTTAGCAGCTTCATGAACAGCCTTATCGATATCAGCCTTTGGTACTTTTCTTAACTTCAGACCGAATGCCATGTTATCATATACTGTCATATGTGGATAAAGAGCATAGTTCTGGAATACCATCGCGATATCTCTATCCTTAGGTTCTACATCATTTACTAACTTATCACCAATCCATAATTCACCTGAACTAATTTCTTCAAGACCAGCGATCATACGAAGAGTTGTAGACTTACCACAACCTGAAGGTCCTACGAAGATGATGAATTCCTTATCAGCGATTTCAAGATTAAAATCCTTTACGGCAACAAAACCGTTCGGATATACTTTACAAACATTTTTAAGTGATAAACTTGCCATTTTAAAATATCCTCCTAAATAAATGACGCCTTTCGCTTTCGCATCTTGCCCGCGTCTGTTGTTGTAATAAATAATACAATAATCAGCCGATAATTACCATATTGTATTTCAACAAATATCTGCGGATATTTTCGTCAAATTTACTATAGACACTGATTTACTGTAACTTTTGTACAAAACCGTTCCCCATTACTTCACGAACATCACCAACGATTAAAAAGCTGTTTTCGTCTATTTCCATTACGATTTCTTTCAGATACGGTATCTGTTTGATTGAAACCACGCACAGCAGCACACTTTTTTCCTGCCGCGTATAGACCCCGCTTGCAGGAAACCGTGTAATGCCACGGTGCATTTTTTCCATAACCACCGGTGCAATCTGCTCATTTTTATCGGAAATAATCCACACTGCCCTTGCCTGCTTCGTGCCTTCCAACACCGTATCTGTCACCAGCGCCGTGACATAAACGGCAATAATGGCATACAGACTGACACTCATTCCGAATACCAGCACACCAGCAATAATAACCGCCATGTCCAGCACCTGAATAATACTTGCCAGTGCATACTGGCGGAAAAACCGGTGTAGCAATACCCCCAGCATATCCGTTCCGCCGGTTGTAAATCCGGATTTTAACACCAGTCCGATACCGGCTCCGCAGGCTGCCCCGCCATACACTGCCGCCAGCAGATAATCCGCTGCATCTACGGGAACTGCCGGAAGCACCGCCAGGTACAGTGTAAGCAGTACCGCCCCGGTAACAGTGTTTTTTATAAATTCTTTTCCTTCTATATAAAATGCAGCAATAAACAATGGCACATTTAATGTAACATTGGTAATCCACAGTGGCACGCCGCCCGCCCACACACCGCCGGTTACACGGTTTACAATGACACCGATTCCAGAAAATCCGCCGGTCACCATGCCCACCGACTGATAAATGCTCTTATACGCCACCGCCATTAAAAATGTCCCTGCCGCCAAATACAAATACCGCTTCATACTCCTCCTTCATTCCACAGGCATTTTAATGCCGGAGAAATAATCTTAAATTTAAGGATTCTTTATACTAATCTGTATTTTCTTACTTTTCCACAGTATGCCCGCTTATATGCTTCCCTATACATATTTTACCAATAATATGCTAGTACCATAAAATATTTTCAACTGCCATTTGCCATATTATACATATTGCCAAAACTCACTTAATTATAACCAAATACCCGCTCCATCATTCCTTATAACTGTGCTGATAGAGCGGGATTTTATTTATCATATAATCTTTATTCTCGATAAAATGAATTGTATGCTGACCATGCGGTAGTTCCGTTTACTGGTTCAACAGTACCATCATTCCATGTAACTGCATATAATATTGTTTTTATTGTAATATCATCGGATAATAACACTTGTGGATCATTTATGCTTTTTGTTTCACCCGGTTGAATTAAGCCATCACCATCTCCCATAAACAGCATACAATAATTTTTATATTTTGCCACATCTTTTGATGGTGCATAAATTGAACTTATTGTTGATATTTTAGGAACCGAATAGGCAACGTTCCCTTTAAATAGTGCAGCTTTCACTTCCATTGCTTTAATTACTTTATCCGAGTTATTAGTTACAATCATGTTTACATCATATCCAGTTAAAACGGATTTTACAATTTCTGTATTTATTATTATATCCTTTTCTGCCGCATTAGCTTCTGCCCATTTTGCATATTCTCCATACTTTTTAGTATAAGTATCATATTTTTGTTTTACTTCATCTTTATTATTTATATTGTATTCAAGCCATTTATCAGCGTTTTCTAATTCCCATGCTGAACCATCTTCATATTTAATTTTTCCAACAACCACATCAACATAAGAATATTTATCTGAACTAGGTGTTAAAAGGTATACTTTATCTTTATCTTTTACAATATTGGCTGATTCAAATTTTTGTGTATTATATGAATTTCCTATTAACATTGTATCTGTATCATATAATGCTATGTATAATTCTATATCTTTAATAGCTTTATCTGATGAACTAACAAATATAACACCAATACTGTTACTATTATTATTTATTTTTGTAATCCCTTTAATTGTAATATCCGAATATTCTGTATAAAGTTTGGTTGACACTTCCATTGTGGATTCAGTTGCTGATTTTTCCTCTCGTTCCACGTTTTCTGTAGCAGATGGCGAATTATTGCATGCCATTGCTGAAAATCCCCATATTACAACCAGCGTTATTAACATAAGTTTTCTTTTCATATCTTATACCCTCTCTTTCCCAATAAATATAATATTTTATCCCCCCAGGTAATTTTTGTCAATTAGTATTTTCTTGTAAATTCTTATTGAAACTTCCCGTTTTATAGTAATTGGAAACTTACCTTGAAAAATATTCAGGGGAGTTTCTTTTTTTGTTATACCCTTTTCTTATGACATGGGTACTACAGAAAGGACACTCTCATGAAAAAAATAACGAAAAGAAGTATTTACATTTAACGTATAAAGACATATCCTGTTATCCATGAATTTCTTAACTATGGATGCACCTTTTTCGCCATTGGCAACTGCATACATAAAGATAGAACTACCGTTGCTAAAGAAGTTAAAGTTCATCGCTTTATTACCTTTTGGTATATCTAAAAAATAGACTGCTCTGCTGTCAAGTAACACATTAATAAAACCGCCCGGGCTGCCACCCTACTCCGGCGAAAATAGTTCGTTCGGCGAAGTTAAGTAACACGTTGAGCAGAACGAACTATTTTCGCCCCACTTTGTATAAAATGTGACATTTTTTCTCTTTTTTCTTCTTTTTTTTGTAAAAAAGTGTTGCATTTCCCAAATCCTTGTATTATAATACATACATAAGATACAAACAGTTGATAAGTTATTTGAAAGAGGTGCAATATGGATATAGCTTCTTTATCAACAGCAATGAGCACACAGAACATTTTGAACGATGTCAGTGTTGCGATGCTTAGTAAATCGTTAGATACCGTCGAAGATATGGGCGATGGAATGGTAAAGATTATGGAATCTTCCGTTACTCCTTATCTTGGACAGAATATAGATTACTACGTTTAGTTTTTCTTATTATTTTTTCCTTTCTCATTTTCTTATAAAAAAGGAGCTGTTATGAAGTAATTCATATACAACTCCTTTTTTATTTAGTTTCTAAACCTTACTTTGATGTAAGGTTCAGAAACTTTTATATTCTTTTTAACTTATGCATTTCCTCTATGTATCCCCCCACTCTCGCTCTGTCCCTGCATTCCTGCTTTTCCTGCGGATTCCGGTTTGTGTTTTGCGCTTCCAATTTTCATTTTTTCTCTTTAATAAAATACTGCCGCCACAATCCACAAAATCACAAGAAATACAACATTCCAACCAGTAAATACCAGCATATACTTTCCTTTTTTACTCTGTGACGTAAGTGCATACTGCTTATAAGAAATCAGACTTGCCATTGATGCAATCAGTGTTCCCAGTCCGCCGATATTCGTGCCGAGAATCAGCGCATTGATATTTTCCGTAAAGCCCGACAGCAGCACCGCCGCCGGTACATTACTGATTATCTGGCTTGCAAAAATTGATGCTGCCAGTTCGTGTCCGCCCACATGTGTCTTTAAAAAAGCACTGAAGCCGTCCATATTTTTAATGTTACCCACAAGAATAAAAAATGCCACAAATGTTATCAACAGCATATAATCCGGCTTTGTGAACAACTGTCTGTCCAATACAAAAAGGACACCGATAACAATAGCCAGTAACATTCTGTAATCCAGTACATGAAGCACTGTCAGAATACACAGGAAAAACAATATCAAATATCCACACAGCCGTACTTTCTCATCTTTTGCATTTTCCCGGACCATTTCCTCTTTATCCGATACTTCTGCTTCTGACACCTTTCTGTCTGATATAACCCTGCCTACCGCTTTTCTGTCTGCCGCTCCCTGTTCCAAAATAGCTCTCTCCGCCTGCACCTTAATTTCCCTTTTAGGAATACAAAGCGACGTCACCAGCAGTAATCCAAGTGACACCGCCGTCACCGGAAACATCAGCTTTAAAAACGCTGTAACCGGACTGCACGACAGCGAATACAGATAGAGATTCTGTGGATTCCCGATTGGCGTACACATACTGCCGAGATTCGCCGCAATCGTCTGCATAACAATGACAAAAATCAGATTTTCTGTCAGACCTGCCGCCTGTAATACCGCCACCGCAAACGGCACAAACGTCAGCAGGGCGACATCATTTGTAATCCACATACTGGCAAAAAAGCAGCCAAGTACCAGTACAAGCTCCAGTTGTCTTGCATTCTTTACATAGCACAGCATTTTTTTGATAAGCCATTCAAATAGTCCCACACTGCGAAAGCCCGCAACTACTGCCATAAAACAGAAAAGCAGTGACAGCACGCGGTAATCAATATAATAAAAATAGTCTGCTGACGGGGGCGTAAAAAACATACTCACCACAGCCAGCAGACCCGCAATGCAGAAAGCCGTTTCTTTTTTTACAAATGTTACAAAGGTTTTCACTCCATTCATTTTTCATATCCTCATTTCAAAACATTTTCATGTGCAAAAATCCGCGACTTCATTGATTCCATTCACTTTGTTTTCCATTTACTTTTTCGCAGAAAAGGACAATATTATGCCATTTCCGGCACAATACTGTCCTCTAAAATATTTTTATCAAAAACATTTATTAAAAGAATTCCGCTTCAGCAGCAATCAGTGAAATGTATTTAAAAGCTTACTGCCTCAGCAGCCTTTACATAAATTCCGTATACAGCATGTATACCACTGCCGCCGCAACCGTTGCAATCAGTGGTGGTGTTAAAAAACGCTCGCCGTTTTGCGGTTTAAAGCCCTTATGCAGCTGTTCTTTCAGATACTCCCATCGTCCGTTTCTGACTGCAATCTTTTTAAACAGTAGATAGGCAATTCCTAAAAAACCTGCCGCCACAAGCCCAAGCATCACAACCTGTGCAATAATCACCGGCACACTGTTCATTGAACTTTCCGCTGCTTGCGCACTCTGTTCAAGCAGTTCACTGCCGTCTGATGTCATTGACACCAGCTGCATCATAATGATTGAATATGAATTCGCTGCAAAATGCGCCAGCATCGATGAATACATAGAGCCTGTCACTTCAACAAGCAGTGCAAATACAATCCCCATTAACAATGCATAGCTTAACTGATTGATATTCAAATGCATCAGTCCGAAGACCAGTCCGCTAAGAACTGCCGCCCCTAAGATGCCGTTTTTTCTGTAAGAATGATAAATCAGTCCACGGAAAACAAATTCTTCCACACACGCAGGCAGTACTGCAATAATCAGAAGCTGCACAACAAATGGATATGCAATCAGCTCCTGCACGGAATCCTGCACGTAGTTTGTTGAAAACAGACTTGTTAAATTGCTGACAAACAGCATCGTCGGAACAAGTGCATAGCCAAACAGAAGGCTTAACAGCCCGTCCGATATCCGCAGTCTGCGGTACGGCATACACGCAATAATATTAATCTTATGTATTGCCACATAAATCAATGCCGGAAGCAGTACAATTGCCTGACTGAGCAGATAACTACCCCAAAGCGGCATATTAATGTCCATCACTCCAATGACCGCCCCTGCAAGAATGGACAGTAGAATGTAGCTTATAAAAAGAACCGGAATAAATCTGTTAATTCGTTTACACATAGATTACTTCCATGCAATTGCTTCAACTTCAAGTAAAACGTCCTTTGGCAGTCTTGCAACTTCTACACAGGAACGTGCCGGAAACGGTTCTTTGAAATATTTCTTATAAATTTCATTGATTTTGCCAAAATCGTTCATTTCCTTGATAAATACGGTTGTCTTTACAATATTTTCCACCTTAGAGCCTGAATCTTCTACCAGATGGCAAAGATTTTCAAATGCCTGCTCTGCCTGTGCTTCCACACCCTCTGCAATTTCACCGGTTGCAGGATTTACAGGAATGACACCTGATGTAAATACCATATTATTAATTTCAATTGCCTGTGAGTAAGGTCCAATTGCCCCCGGTGCTCTCTTTGTACTGATAACTTTCTGCATAATAATCTCCTTTTCTGAGCGACTTGTCGCGAAGATGCGATGAGAAATTCGCGCAGGCGATTTCTCATCTGCAATCA
>OGNW01000344.1_pt1 | contig 45101 bp, 39 predicted proteins | sample 1573591 | NCBI WGS metagenome assembly OGNW01 (sample SAMEA2581894, study PRJEB24529) | metagenome | biome: Human gut stool | place: China | collected 2011
CTCTTTTTATTTCTGCTGAATCATCTTAAAATGCTTCAATGCCTCCACAATTGCTCTCTCTTTATCTCATCATATGTTGACTTAGTCTCTGCTGATGTTATATCCATATCATCAAGTTCAATCGTAACATTAATGTAATCTGATGTGCCCCCAAAAAGTTAGACTTTTATTTTAGTTTGGTCAAAAGAGCCACAGTCTCCACATGATTTGTGTTCGGAAATTGGTCGATCGCCGCTGCCTTAACCACTTTATACCCCTGCTCCTGTAGCATTTCCAAGTCTCTTGCAAGGCTTGTTGGCTTACAACTTATATATACCATTCGGTCAACGCCAAAGTCGATTATCTTCTGCAATGCCTTTGGATTTATGCCATCACGTGGTGGATCAAGTACGATTAAATCAGGCTTGTCCTGAAGGTCGTCAATTACCTTTAAAACGTCGCCGGCTATAAACTCACAATTATCAAGGTTGTTTAGGCTTGCATTAACTTTTGCAGCTTCAACAGCTTCCTCTATAATTTCAACCCCAACTACTTTTTTTGCAACCGGTGCAAGAATCTGGGCAATTGTACCTGTTCCACTATATAAGTCGAAGATTAATTTGTCTTTTGTTTCTCCTATATAATCCCTTGCTTTTGAATAAAGAACCTCTGCCCCAAGAGAGTTAGTTTGGAAAAATGAAAAAACGGAAATTTTAAATTTTAATCCCAAAAGCTCCTCGTAAACATACTCATTTCCATAAAGAATTCTAGTTTCATCGCTTTGCACAACATCTGCCAAACCATCATTAATAATATGAATAACTCCGCACAGCTTAGCTGACAAATCAAGTGCCTTTATTTCTTCCACTAACCCCATAAAGTCAGCTTTTTTCTCCATTTCTGCATCTGATGTTGTAACAAGGGCAACCAAAAGTTCTTTTGTCTTAGTTGTTCTTCTGACTAACAAGTGTCTTACATAACCTTCGTGACGTAATTTATGATAAAAAGGTAACTCTTTTTTTGCACAGAAATCCAAAACACATCTTAAAATAATATTGTAATCCCTGTCTACAATCTTGCAGTTATCCACTGTTACAATGTCGTGGAAACTGTTTTTCTTGTGCATTCCAAGTGCCAAAGGTCCATCCTTAAACTGGTCACCAAAAGAAAATTCCATCTTATTTCTGTAGCCCCACTGCACAGGGCTGCCAAGTATTCCCTCAAACTGGTAGTCTCCTTTGATTGCATTGTCAAGAATCCCCTTAACCATGTCTTCCTTAAGTTTCAACTGATTCTCATAACTCATTGTCTGGTAAGAACAGCCACCGCAATCACCGAAATGTGGGCAATTAGGTTCAACATCTTCCATTGGTGATTTTTCAATTATTTCCTTTAATCTTCCCTGAGCCTTGCCTGAACGCTTTTTTGAAACAACAAACTTAACCTTCTGTCCCGGCAATGTGCCTTTTACTGATGCTATTCCGTCTTCACCACAATCAACTTCCCCCTTGTTTGGAAAAGCAATTTTTGTAACTACTCCTGTATATTCAACGCCTTTTTTCATCTTTTCTCCTTTTAAAACAACTTTAGCCCAAACAAAGCAGTCGCCGGATTCTACCAACTACTACTCAGCTTGGGCCACTTTTTGTTGTTTGCTTTTTAATTTTTATTCTTCTTCAAAATCATCTTCATCTTCGTCTTCAAAGAGATCTTCGAAATCATCTTCAAAGTCATCATAATAATCTCTGTTAACGAATCTGTAGATTGCATATGCGGCACCTGCTACTGCTGCTACTGCTGCAATTACTGCCAAAACGATTGCAACAATCTTCTTTGTTTCTTTCTTCTCATCGTCTTTTGTTAAGATTTTTCCAATCTTTACGCCCTTAATTAAATCGTCCATTTCTGTCACCTCGTTTTCTATCTGATTGATAATAGATTCAAAATTTATACTTATTGGTATTATACCAAAAATCAAATATATTTACTACAATTTTTTAAGTTTTGCAAAAGATGCCATCATAACTTTTTGACCTGCTGTGTCAAACTCAACTGTTACCTGATAATCTCTTGGTCCGTCCTCCACGCCAAGCACTGTTCCATCACCGAATTTAATATGATGAACTCTGTCGCCAACGCCATAATCAATGTCTGCCTTTGTTACAACAAACTGCTTTCCAAAGCCCGGCTTAGTTGACGGATTGCCATATGCAGGCTTCTTTGCCATTGTTCTATAAGCGTTTTTGTGTTCATTTGCAGCAAAATTTCTTGAACCGCCGTAAGATGAACCCATATAGCCTGAGCCACCATGATTTAACGAGCCTTCATAGCCGCCAAAACCACTAAAAGATGGTTTCTTCTCAAAACCTGCTGCAACTCTATCCGTTACATTTTTGCTGTTTACAAGGCTCATTGGAATCTCTTTTACAAATCTTGAAATAATATTGTACTGAGTCTCCCCTCTTACCATTCTCCGCTTTGCGTAGCTTATTGTTAGATGCTTCATTGCTCTTGTTATTGCAACATAGCAGAGTCTTCTTTCCTCTTCCAGTTCTTCCGGATCATCTGACATAATGCTCATATATCCCGGGAATAATCCGTCTTCCATTCCGCAAAGAAAAACATTAGGAAATTCAAGTCCCTTTGCACTGTGAACTGTCATTAAAACAACATAACTGCTGTCTTCATCTAAGTTATCAATTTCTGAAACCAAAGCAACTTCTTCCAAAAATTCTGCAAGACTTGGATTGTCTGTATTCTCCTCGTATTCAGTTACTTTTGTTATTAATTCATCAATATTTTCGATTCTGCCATTGGCTTCATCTGTGTTTTCTGCTGCAAGTTCTGCCACATATCCTGTCTCGTTTAACACTTCGTTAACTAACTCTTTCAAAGACATACTCTGTTGCTGGTCTTTGAAATTCTCAATTAAATCAGTGAATTTTCTTACCTTTGTTGCTGCTCTTTCAAGCCCCGGAATGTTTTCAACTTCAAGCAATGACTCATACAAATTAAAACCGTAAGCTCTTGCAAAATCCTTAGCCTTAGTAACTGTAGTCGCACCAATGCCTCTCTTTGGCACGTTTATAATTCTTTCTACAGCTATGTCATCTGTTGCATTGCAGATAATTCTAAGGTATGCCAAAACGTCTTTGATTTCTTTTCTCTGATAGAAGTTCTGTCCGCCAATGATTTTGTAAGGAATATTTCTAAGCAATAATTTTTCTTCCAATGCTCTGGATTGGGCATTTGTTCTGTACAAAATCGCGTAATCACTATAATCTGCCCTTCCAAAATCCACATTCTCCTTAATTGTTGAGGCTACCATATCTGCCTCTGCGTAAGCGTCTTCAGCCTGATACAAATCTATTTTTTCACCCTGTTCATTGTCACTCCAAAGTGTCTTGTCTTTTCTACCTTTATTGTTGTGAATAACTTCATTTGCCGCATCAAGGATAGTCTTTGTTGAACGGTAATTCTGCTCCAGCTTAACTACCCTTGCATTGTTAAAGTTTTTCTCAAACTGAAGAATATTGGAAATATCCGCACCTCTAAATTTGTAAATTGACTGGTCATCATCACCTACTACGCAAAGGTTCTGATACTTAGAAGCCAGCAGTTTAATAAAAGCAAACTGAGCCCCGTTAGTATCCTGATACTCATCAACCATAATATACTTTAATCTTTCCTGATAGCTTTCCAAGACTTCCGGACACTGTTTAAAAAGCTGAACCGTCTTCATTATAAGATCATCAAAATCAAGCGCGTTATTCTTCTTTAAAGCTTCCTGATAATTGTTGTATATTTTTGAAATATTAAGCAGTTTAAAATCTGATTGTGCCATCTGGGCAACCTCACCTGTTGTAACAAGTTTATTTTTAAAATCAGATATTCTTCCAAGAACTGCGTTCTCCTTATACATCTTTGGATCAAGATTAAGATTCTTGATTACGTCCTTTAAAAGTTTCTTCTGGTCTTCTGTATCGTAAATAGTAAAATCGTTACTATATCCTATTCTGTCAATATATCGTCTTAAAATTCTTACGCAGGCTGAGTGAAAAGTACTTACCCAAACCTGTTCCGCACCAAAACCTACAATCTTATTTACACGCTCACGCATCTCACCTGCCGCTTTGTTTGTAAAAGTTATTGCCATAATGTTGTATGGCTGAACGTGTTTTTCTTCTATTAAATATGCAATTCTATGAGTCAGCACCCTGGTCTTTCCGGACCCTGCACCTGCCAATATAAGCAATGGTCCTTCCGTATGATAAACTGCCAACTGCTGCATATCATTTAATGTTTCGTATATATTATTCATAAATTCCATCCTTACCGGTAATTACAATTGTTTAATTTGTTATTATGATTACGTTAATCGTAACCTGTTTCCAATTTTCATAATCATTTACACTGCTAAAATATTTTAACATATTCCATTCTAAGAATAAAGACACCTTTAATTTTGTTTTTTATTATATTTGCTTGTTTCAATTTTATATTCCAATTCCTGTATTCCATGATTTTATATAGATTTTTTTATTAATATTTTATCTTGTGGTTTTTATTACTACGTGTTATCCTTGTAGTATCAGATAATAAATTATTTATGGAGTAGGACAATGCAATCAGAAGATTTAATTAACCAGGTTTTAGAAGAAATAGAATCATTTAACATTGATGATATTCCTAACATAGATTTATATATGGATCAGGTAACAACATATCTTAATGGAAAATTCAACACATCCAAAAGACATGATGATGACAAGCTTTTAACAAAAACAATGATTAACAACTACGCCAAAAGCCGCCTGTTGCCTCCTCCTGAAAAAAAGAAGTATTCAAAAGATCACATGATTATCTTAATCTTAATCTTTTTCTTTAAGAATGTTATATCTATAAACGATATCCAGACTATTGTAACTCCACTTCTAAAGGATTATTACAATAATGATGACATTCCTAATTCATTAGAAGATGTAACTAACGCTTTCTTAAATCATGTTCAGAAAAGCGACCTTATTGAGCCTTTGATTAAAGAATTTAAAAATTCTCAGAACATCTTTGGTGACTTAGAAAGCTCTGACCGTGAATCAATTGAAACAATTGGGCTAATTGCCACATTAAGCTACGATATGTATATTAGAAAAAGACTTATTGAGAAGCTTATTGATTCTTTGCCTAGTTCAAAGGGTGATACTGGCAAAGATAAGAAATAAATTGTAGTGTTCCACGTACTTTTTCTGCACCGTACCCAGACATATTCAAATCTTCTGTTTTTGGGGTACGATTTTATTTTATGTAAACTGATTATATCACTTATTCTTGCTTTAAATACGTTTTTGTCACATATTGATCTTTATTCTATGTATTATATTAACCAATATGTCACTTATACTATATTTTCTTCAATATTTGTACCCCGAAAATTACACTTCCTTTAATTTTCGGGGTACACTCTATTAAAATTATAATTTTCTCCGTGTTATGTTAACCAAACATATTCAGAATATTCAAATTAACTGTATGTATTTCAAAAAAATAAATCATACGCAGTTAACATGCTACTTATAACAAAATGTTGTGGTTATTTCATAATCCGCTATTCCGATTTCCTGTAGATTAGTAAACACTTCACATTCTATCTTATATGTTAATCCTTCAATCATATTATAATTAGTAAGACTTACTCCTATTCGCACTTTACTTCCTGGTGCTAAACTTATCGGTGGTCTCCTAGAATTAAGAATTTCTTTTTTGCTTACATACTCTTTCTTCTCACCATTCTTGACAATTAAATAGTATGGATATGCCACAAAAATACATTGGTCTGACTTATTATTTAATTCAAGCTTTACATAATCTTTATTACCTTCTACAACCTTGACTGTAACATTCTTATTAGTAGCTTTTTTTAATTTCTTTTTCACCTGCACATTTATAGTCTTTCTCTTACCATATTGATCCTTTAATGTTATCTTTGCCTTGCCAATCTTTTTAGCTTTAACTAATCCTTTTTTATTAACAGTTGCTACTTTCTTATTAGTGCTTTTCCATTTTATTTTTTTCATTGACAAATTGCATAATTTTGCACTTTTACCCTTTTCAATAACAACAGTTTTAAATCGGTTTGTATCAATTTTTACGGTTTCTGCATTAACAATATTTCCCTGACTGCAAATAAATAACATAATCACCATTACTATCACAACGCTTATTTTTGTGTTCATACTCCCTCCTAATAAAAAGCATATCTCCAGTTATTATAAATATCTCCATTTCCTGGATTATAATAAAATTTATATCCCGTATTTCCATTTAATTCTGAAGGAAAAATATGATTGACTACATATACATTTTCTCCATTCATTGGCATATTAGGATCCATATAAACATAATAATATCGCTGCAAGTCTGTTCTATAATAGCATCCACACAAAGCTACTGCATGAGCATAATTTTTTGCACTGTTTTCTTCATTATGTAAGAAACTACAAAAAACCGGTTTATGGCTTTCCATTAAATACAAAACATCTGTAAAAGATAATTTATGTTCAACATATTTCATAGATATTGCATAATACTCCCACATTCTCTTTTCCCACTGAATATTTCCAACTGGATCCGCATTGTATTTTTTCTTTAAATCATAATACACTTTCCTTGCATTACATTTAACCGTTCCGCCACGTTTATAATTAATAATGCTAGCCCCTGTTGCCGCCCAACATATTCCCTGATTGTTAATTTCTCCATTAGCAATCAAATCTAATTTTGTCGTGTATAACATTAACGTATTTTTTGTATTCTTTATAGTTTCATACTTTTTCTTATGCGTTCCTATATATGAAAAATCTGTTGTATATTCACTATCATTTATACTTGCTGTCTCTATTTCATATTCATCTGAATTTAATTTTACATTTTTTGATATATCTGAAAACTTTCGTTTTTTTAATTTTCTATCTGAATTATTCTTTCTTATTGTTTTTCCTGCATTTTCACCTGTTACTACTTTCGTTTCTTTTTTGCTATGTAAACTTAATCCATTGCCATTTGATTCAACGCTAATTCTCTCTTCTCCTATATCATTAAAAAAATTTTCACTATATAAAAATGACGTTAATTTTTTTCCTTCGTATTCTGTAACATTTATTGCTCCTATCTCTTCATCTGCTACTTTCACAAAAAATATAGAACTTTTGTTTTTTGAATTTTCCACATTAAAAGACTGACTTATTTCTACTTTATCATTCTTTTGACAGTCCACTCCTGATAAATAACCTCCTAACTCCTCAATCGCAACACTTTTATCATTCTTCTGAACTTGTCCAGCATTTACGTTTTTCATATTTGCCATTAGCAAAACGCTTAATATAGCAAACATAATAAATTTTTTCTTACTTTTTTTCATATCTTTCCTCCTACTCTCTTTCTTTTCCATATTGGATTTCTCATTTTCATTATAGCATACTTAATTTTTAAAAAAGTGGAATATTCTCTTATTTAGTGGAATATTATTGAAATTTTGCCTAAAGAAAAAGGTACGAAATCTCTATCTCGTACCTTTACTTTTTATTCATCTTTCTTTAATACTCTTTCAAGTACCATATCATACCCGTCATTTCCATAATTAAGTGAACGGTTGACTCTGCTTATTGTCGCTGTTGATGCACCTGTGGCATTAGATATGTCAAGATAAGTCTTTCCTTCTCTTAACATCTTGGCTACTTCATATCTCTGTGAAATAGAAAGCAACTCGTTTACTGTACAAACATCTTCAAAAAATGTATAGCACTCTTCCTTATTCTCTAATGTTAATATTGCATCAAAAAGATGATCAACTTCTGTATTTCTAATTTTTTTACTCATTTCAACCTCCTGAGAGATACCTTTACTTACTTTAAGATTTTATCACTCTAAAGTTTGAAAGTCTAGTATTTTTTTCTTAATGTTTTTAATTCTTCAACACTAAACTTGTATGTTGTGTTACAGAAATCACATTTTACTTCGATTGCCTTGCCATCATTAATTATTTCGTCTAATTCTTTGTTGCTTAATCCTGCAAGTGCCTTTACAATTTTTTCCTTGCTACATGTACACTTAAACTGTGTATCGATTTTGTCTGTAAACTCAACATCCATGTCGCCCATTACTTCTTTAAGAATATCTTCAGGTGTCATACCTTTTTCAAGCATATCTGTAACTGATGTAATTTTGCTGATTCTATCCTCTAATGCCTGAATTGTTTCTTCGTCTGCAAAAGGCATTAACTGTACTATAAATCCGCCTGCCTGTTTTACTGTATTGTCTTTTGACATAAGCACCCCAAGGCCTACTGCTGAAGGAACCTGCTCTGATGTTGCAAAATAATAAGTCAAATCTTCTGCAACTTCACTTGTTCCAAGTGGAACCTGGCTTGAATAAGGCTCTTTAAGTCCCATATCCTTAATAACTGTTAATGTTCCGTAACCGATTGCCGCGCCTACATCTAACTTGCCTGCATAGTTGGCAGGAATAAGCACGTTAGGATTTCCAACATATCCCTTTACGTTTCCGTGTGAATCTGCTGTAACTGTTACTCCGTTAATAGGTCCGTCGCCCTTCATCATAATTGTCAAAATATCCTTGTCGCCCTTCATCATAACGCCCATCATTGCTCCACCTGTAAGCAAACGACCTAAAGCTGCTGTTGCTACAGGACTTGTATTATGATGCTGTCTTGCTGTTTCAACCATCTCTCTTGATGTAATTGCAAATGCTCTAATCTGACTATTTGCTGCTGTTGCTCTTACTATATAGTCCACTTATTTTTTCCTCCTGATTTTTAATCTATATCTTTTTCAGTTTTTATTTCGAAACTTGATTTTTCTGACATTCTCTTGCCACAACATATATTCTTTCGCTTTCGCTATTAGGTTCATTTCTTGTAAATGCATCATAAACAGTTACGAACTCAAGTCCTGCAAGATTCAAAGCTTCTTTGATTTCTTCAACTGTATAAGCTCTCTGATAATGCTCCTCACTAAATTTATCATATCTATTGTCATCACCTTTAACAAAAATAGAAAGCATATATTCATTTATACAATCTTCCTCATCAAAATAATTGTCCCAAATAAAACTGCAGTCTTCTCTGTCCTCGGCAATTACTGATTCGCCAATACTTCTGTATAACTCTATTGTTTTTAAATCAAAAACAAAAATTCCACCTGGATCAAGATAATTGTTAACCAACTTAAAAGTTGTAACTAAATCTTCGAATTCCGTAATATAATTAATGGAATCACAAAGGCTTACCACTGCCGCTACCGTTCCATACAAATCTAGTTCACGCATATCCTGGCACAAATACAATATACCGTTGTTTTTTCTTTTTTCAATTGCCATATTAAGCATTTCCTGGGAGTAATCCACGCCAATCATATCGTAGCCCTTGTCTGCCAACAGTTCCGTAATATTGCCCGTTCCACAGCCCAAATCTAACACAATACCATAATTGACACCATATTCTTTTAAAATGCTAACCAAATATTCGCACCATTTATCATATTCAATATTGTCCATAAACTTATCATAAACCTGTGCAAAACCCGTATATACTTCCATAGTATTCCTCCATAATCCTTACCATTCTATCAGCAAAACTTTATAAACGCAACCATTAGACTTGCCAAAAATCTCACACTACATTATACTGACTATGACAATTTTAAATATGTTAAAATTATAAAATAAAAAACAGGTATGAAAGGTAAATATAACAGGTAACTTTTTATGATAAATATTACTGGTGAAATCCGTAATTTATCCGCCAAAAGGCTAATCATTCCAACGATAACTTTTATTCTTATGATTTTATCGTTAATGATTTTTCCTTTTTTTAAAGTGTTTAATCCCGAACCCATATCAAATATATATAATGTAAGACTTTCTGACAAATACGTAAAAGTAACTGCCAAAACCCTACATTACTCAGGTTACAATCTTATAAAATTTGGCAATAAGAAATACGGATATTATTATGCACTAAATGACAATCAATGTGTTTTTGTGATTCTTCCTGTAGGTAGCACACCTAAAAAAACATTAACAAATTACAGTTTTAAGGGAAAAGTTATAAAGCCCAACAGTTCTTACAGGGAGATGCTTGATGCATTCTCAAAAGACTTAAACTGGGATTCTCAATCCCTTTCAAAAATCACAGGTGAGTGTTTAATTAGCAATGCTAATTACCACCCTATTAAATATATGATTTTTATGTGGTTTGTTATAGTTATTATGCTGATTTCATTAAAGAATATAGTCGAAGCAATTATGGGAATAGTTAATCCATATCTTTACCCTGTTTGCACTTTTTTAAACAAACAGCTTGGAAAAGAATATATTGACGATGCCGAGTCAGAACTTAGTTTTGGTAATTACATACAGATTAACTCGATTTATATAACTGAAAACTATTGCATAGACCTTGGAAAAAACAAGATTTCCATACTTCCACTTAATGATATTGTGTGGTGCTACCGACTTGGAAATATTTCGCTTAATCCTAAAAGCGAAGAACCAACTTTTTCACTTCACTTTACATTAATAGATGGCTCCACAATTCTTTTTAAGAAAAAAACAAGCGACGAGGCTTTGGAGGCAATTAATGCCATCCGTGCAACAGAATACAATATTATAATCGGCCATTCGGAATCAAAGAAAAAAGCTGCAAAGGCAGTTATAAATAGTTATAAACAGAAATAAATAACAGCACCTTAGTGACATTTTGCCATTAAGATGCTGTTGTTTTTAATTTTCTTTATAAAATATCAATTAATAATTTCAAAAAAATAGGCTGATGCAACAGCCTATTTTTTTGTGAAAACTATCTTCCACAACAATATTTGTATTTCTTTCCTGAACCACATGGGCAAGGATCGTTTCTTCCAACTTTCTTTTCCTTTATAACTGTTCCTGAAAGTTTCTGTTCTTTATAAAGTTCCTTTCTTCTTTCAGGTGTTAAAAGGTTGTCCCATTCTTCTAAGTTATAAAGCCAGTCTGCCTTAGCATCAACCATGTTCTTGTATAACTTTTCAGGATCGTATTCTAAGCTAACTTCTGTTGTATCTTCTAATTCTTCAATTGGATTCTCAACCTTTAAGCTTTCGTTGATTCCATCAAGGAAACCTACCATTGTAAGAACTTCCATATTGTATTTCTTTGCAAGTTCTTCAACTGTTCCCTTTACTACTACGTCAGGATGTCCAAGAATATCTTTGTATACTTCCTTCTCCTGTACGAAATAAGCACCCCAGAACTGATTGTACTGTTCCTGTGTCTGTTCCTGATTATAAGCGATTTCACGCCATGTCTTTAATAAATAATCGTTTGCCATTTTTTCCTCCAAATGTATTAATATGCTAAGCACCTGTTCTTACCTAACATTATATTTTTCTTCTCTCAAGTATTATACAAATAGTAAACAATAATTGCAATAAAATATTATTTCTACTATACTAAAAAGAGTTCAGAAAATAAGCTTTTTTAGCTTTATCGTTGCAGTTTTGTGACAGAATGGAGTTTTTATGGAAAAATTAAAACGTATCCTTGCCATATTGGCAATAATTTCACTTGTATTTTGTGCTTTGCTTACATTAGTTCTTGCACTTCTTACAAACTTTGGAGTTGGAGATTTTACTAATGCTTGGAGGGCAAGTGCATGGTCAATGATAATATTGCCGGTGCTTTTTTATGTAATGATATGGATTTGCAAGTTGTTGAAGAAACAATAGAAAAGACCTTAGCATTTAAACTAAAATTTTAAATGCTAAGGTCTTTTTTATAATCCTGCAAATTTTTCATTTTTTTCATAAACTGACCAACGGCATCGAGCCTCTGTACTCATAGACCTGACGGTCTATGACCTCACTGGCTTTCTCCTTGTGTGCTACTACTTATACAGCTAGGCATTGAGCCACTGACGAAATAGACCTTCGGTCTATTTCGTCAGTGGCTTTCGCCACATCAAATTTAAAAAACACGGTTGAAAAATTGTGCAAGCACATTTTCAACCGTGTTTTTTCATTTGACAGAGGCTCAATGCCTATCTGTATATGATTTCATGTCTTCCTGGTCCGTTACTTACCATTGTTACTGGTACGCCAAGTTCTTTTTCGATGAATTCGATGTATTTACGACAGTTTTCTGGTAGTTTGTCGTATTCTTTGATTCCACGTATTTCTTCTTTCCATCCTGGAAGTACTTCGTATACTGGTTTTGCTTTTTTGAGTTTTGCTGTTACTGGGAAGTCTTTTACTACTTCGCCATCGATTTCGTATCCTACACATACTGGAATTTCATCTAAGTATCCAAGCACGTCTAATACTGTAAGTGCTACTTCTGTAGCTCCCTGCATTCTTACTCCGTAACGTGAAGCTACGCAATCGAACCATCCCATTCTACGAGGACGTCCTGTTGTTGCGCCAAATTCTCCGCCGTCACCGCCACGTCTTCTAAGTTCATCTGCTTCTTCTCCAAAGATTTCACTTACAAATTCTCCGGCACCTACTGCACTTGAGTAAGCTTTTACTACTGTAATAATATCCTTAATTTCATATGGTGGTATGCCTGCACCAATTGCACCATAAGCTGCAAGTGTTGATGAAGATGTTACCATTGGGTAAATACCAAAATCAGGATCCTTTAATGTTCCTAACTGTCCTTCAAGAAGTACTGTCTTTCCTTCTTTAATTGCATTGTTTAAGAATAATGCTGTGTCACAAACATAAGGTTCTACAATATCTCTGTATTCATGTAATGTTTCTAATAACTCATCAGGGTTGATAAGTGGCTTATGATACATATGCTCTAACATAATGTTCTTCTGTTCTACTACTCTTGCCACTTTTTCCTTTAATGTATCTTCATCAAATAATTCTGATACCTGGAATCCAATCTTTGCATATTTATCTGAATAGAAAGGAGCAATACCTGACTTTGTTGAGCCAAATGCCTTTCCGCCAAGTCTTTCTTCTTCATATGCATCAAAATCAATGTGATATGGCATAAGAATCTGTGCTCTATCTGATACTAAAATATTTGGCTTTGGCACTCCCTGTGATACAATACTATCAATCTCCTTCTGAAGATATGGAATGTTCAGTGCCACACCATTTCCTATAATACATGTAGTATGCTGATAGAATACTCCTGATGGAAGTAAATGAAGTGCAAACTTACCATATTCATTAATAATAGTATGTCCGGCATTACTTCCTCCCTGGAATCTTACGATAATGTCTGACTTTTCGCCAAGCATATCTGTAATCTTACCTTTTCCTTCGTCGCCCCAGTTAGCACCAACAATCGCTCTAACCATTTGGTTTCCTCCTATTTAACTTGAATTGTTCTTTATTATTTGTTTTATCTGCTATGCTTTGTTCCTAGCAAACCACTAGATATTATACTATCTAATTAAGAAAAATGCTAGTGGTTTAAAAGTTTTCTTTCATATATTACTAAATGTTTTTTAATTATATTCAATTTCATCTACGCTCTCATCGTTATCATAGTAAAACTTAGCCACATTAAGGTCTTTTTCACTGGAAAAAATATCCACATATTTTCCTTTAGAAAAATCATCTTCATTATCGATTTTAGAAAACTTCTTTCTAACGTCATTCTTTTTTGAATTGTTGTCTATTCCTTCATATCTTATTGAATAATTACCTTTAAAATAATCATAAAAAATCTGGATTCCAACAACATTGTACGTCTGCGCAACACCATCATATACTACTCGAAGATTTACTCCTCCCTCATATTCATACTCCAGATAATCCCCTGTGTTATTAACATTCGTTCTGTTGCCCAACCTTCCCTTCACATCTTCATAATATTGTCCAAGCAAATCTTTAACATCTATCTGTTGATTTTTTGAAAGCTTTTGAACTTGTCTAAAATTTGTATCCATGGCAATATCCCAGTCAGTAGTCTGACTTTCATTGTTCAGGTTGATTCTGACATATATTTTGTTATTGTTTAATCTTATAATTCCGTTTCCTGCATTTCCCTTTCCGTCGTCAGTGAAACTAAAATTACTTTCTCCATTAACAAGATTTACCTTCATATACTCAATGGTTGCTACCTTATTAAATCCCTTTGAAATATGCTCCACACAAAATATTACTGTATCTCCTTCAACTTTACATATTTCAACTTTTTCACCGCCATCTTTATGTATGTCTTTCACGTTCTCGCCATACCATACACCCAAATAATTGTCATAGCCCTGCTGTTTCGTGCTTGAAATATTCTTTGTCACCTGCTTACTTTCTGGTCTTTTTAAATAAAACATCACTCCAACTTCACCGGCAACTACAACTACAAGTATAATTGCAATTATTATAAAAATATTTCTTTTTCTATTTACAGATGTTTTCTTTATAATCGTTCCATCTTCGTCAATTAATTTTGTCATACAATATGGACAAAATCTTGCCTCCGTTGGAAGTTCTTTACCACAATTTTGGCACTTTTTGATCCTCTCTATATTCATATTCTACTGTTCCTTCTCCAATGTTCCACATAGAATCCTGAGACATTCTTGTTATTTTTATATTTATTTTCACTTTGTCATTGCCTTTAAAAGCAATTGTTCCGGTTCCTCTATTTCCCCAGCCGTCATCATCAAATTTAAATTTAGCAACACCATTCTCGTCAAGCTTTAGGTCATCTATTACTACTCTTGCAATTCTTGATGATGGAGCTGCCTGAATAGTTACCACTTCAAAGGAAACATTATTTTTTCCTATCTTCTTTATATTTAAATAGTTCCCACCGGTATCCTTAACTATATCGTCCACTGACGTATCATCACACAAATATATACCTTCTGCATATTTATTTACATCCACTGTTTTTTTAGTGCTCGCTATAATCTGCTCTGTAGTAGTTTCCTGCTGACTTGTAGTTTCAATGTTTGTTTCCTTAACGGTTGTGACAGCATCTTGTTTTTTGATATCATTCTTTGCCTGCCTGTTTCCTGCCATATAACCAACAATTACTGCTGCCAGTGCAATAACTATAACTGCAAGAACAATAATTACTGCAATTAATATTTTGTTTGTGTTTTTCTTTTCCATAATTTTATCTCCTCTGTTGTACATATTATATCATTTAATACAAAACAACGCACATTTTGTTTAATTAAAATGTACGTTGTTAAATATTACTATTTAAAAATACAAAGCTTAAATTCTATTGATTTTGACACATAATTATAAACTTTACATATGTATCTGAATCAGTTACGTATCTACATGTACCAGAATCAATATCGACCTCTATTCGCATAACCATTGTCTTATTATAATCTGTATACGGATTATCTCTACCTGTTCCTGTTAGTGTAACTACGTACTTTCCATCATCACCATTTCCTATTTTCACTGAACAATTTCCTATTCCACCATATACTCCACTAATTACCTCTAAATAACTCCAATCACTATATGCATTAGCCATACTTGGACTTTCATTTTCAAAAACTCCATTCGAGGCAAGAATTCCGTCAATCTGATTTTTTACATCTTCATTTACCCCTTGTTCCTGATTGTAGCCAGTCGAATATGAACCGTCATAATAATTCTTTCCTAAAGCAAATATTATAAGAGCTAACAATATTAAAAAAATACTGCCTCCAATTTTTTGCTCCTGCGTAAGCTTTTTCCCACACTTTTCACCTTTACTCATTGTCTTACTCCTTGCTTTTTTTGTACTATTTTTGTTGTTCAGCATACTCCTTAGACGCCGCTGATATACTTAATTGTTCCCAATTACCATTGTCAAATGGTCCTGCATAAAAAATCACACCATTTGCTTCATCTTTTGTAGCGCCATCTTCATTTTCTATATTTGTAAATATTTCTGCCAAAGTATCTCTTGATGATTCTTGCATATTCAAACTTTCCTGAAAAACCTTACAAAATGAATCCAAACTTGAACTTACATCAAATTTTGTAAATAATGCCACCATTACAACATTATCTGTTTTTGGGTTCACTGCCAACTGTGCTCCCATCATACCTGTTGTTCCAACAATTCCATATGTTTCAACTCCAGTTGATTCTGCTTCCGAATCCTCTATTTTTTGCCAACCACCATTAGAATTTAAATCACCGATTCCTAATTCTCTACCAATAATGGCTTTTGCTTCTTTAAATGATAAATCAAACTCAGCTCCTGTGAATGTATCATCTGTCAACTTTACTACATCTAAGTAATCTTCTTCATCTCCTGATGAAAATACAGCTATTGCAATCCCAATTATTACAATAGGTATTATAATTAAAAATTTTTTCTTCATAATGGTATTCTCCGAGCTTTGTTTTCTTTGTCCCTGTTCACTTCCTATATCATTGCTAACTTTTTCTTCCTTTTTGTCACCTTCCTCAACTTGGATTTGCTCATTATCCTTTAAATTTTTGCTAACTTTCTTCGCTTCACTTTCAATGTTTTTAATTTCATTCGCTCTTTCTAAAGATTCCCTTGCTCTTTTTGCTTTTTCACGTTCAAGTTCCACTTCGTTATTTCTTAAAATCATATCGTACTTTTTCAAATATGATTTTCTTACAAGGAAAGTGTGTACAATTGATACTATATACAAAATTGCCACTACATCTGATAATATTTCTCCAACTTTCCCTGACGCATCTCCTGCAATTATTATTCCGCCCCACAATACAACGAAATAAATAATTCCGGTTATTATCCACTTTTTCTCTTTAGCTTTTATTCCAATGTTCAAAAAACTAATAGATGAAAAACCGAAAAAACTCCAAATAACCCATAGTGAGTTTTGCCTCTCCCATTTCTTTCCTCTTACTGTAATTTCTTTTCCCATACATTTCCTCCTTCTTGTTCATTACAATAATTTGTCCGTATTAAATTTTTTATCCATTCCCGTTCATTATTTGTTTTTTATTTTACTCTTTTAGCTACTATTTGTCAATTTTATTACTTATAGTCAATGTATCTTTTTCCCCACTTATTGTATGATTATTTTAATTGTGGTTATTCTTTTAAAGTAGGTGTTTTATGAACGATATTAATTATTCTGAAATCGGAAATAAAATTAAACAAAAGCGCAGGGAACTTGGCTATTCTCAAGAAGAACTGGCTGAAATTTGTGGTATTTCGGCATCTTATATTGGTCACATTGAACGTGGTTCAAAAAAGATGTCTATTCCTATTGCTGTTTCTATCGCTCATGCACTTCAACTGAGCCTTGATTATCTTTTTCTTGATGCCTCTGACGAAGAAAACGACATACTTGTAAGTGTTCAGTCGTTACTTAAACAAGGTACCAAAAGTCAGGCTGACACATTGTTAAAAACAATCAAGATATTAAGTGAAAATATCAACAAACTATAATTTAATTAACACTCTTTAAATACAAAAAAGATGTTTCTGGATTTATCTTACCAAAAACATCTTTAAAAATTACTTGTCTGTCAGCTTAGTATTTTATATTTTCGTTTATAATGCGTTTTTCAATTCTTCGCAATTCTGATATCTATCCGTAGGATTTATACTCATTGCTTTTTTAACAATTTTCTTCATTTTTCCCTTGCACATTACTTTTGACGGATGTTCTCCTGTCAGCATTACATTAATGAGCACTCCAATAGCATAAATATCCGTTCTCTCATCAGACTGGCTTATTCCGTATTGTTCCGGTGCTGCAAAACCTGTTGTGCCAAGAACTCTTGTATCCTTTTCTTCTTCCATTTTATATTCTTTAGAAGCATTAAAATCTATTATTTTTACATTACCACTATCCGTAATCATTATGTTGTCCGGTTTTATATCTCTATGTATAATGTTGTGATTATGAAGAACTGTTAACCCATCACAAATCCCCTTTATTATTTTTATTGTTCCTTCCTCTGTGTACAACCCACTTTTTAGCACTTCTCCCACGGATATTCCCGGAATATATTCTTCCAATACCAATGCTTCATGCTCTCCCCTTGCCACTTCATATATTTGTGGCAGGTATTCAGATTTGATTGTTAAAAGTTTTTCATATATATCAATTCCGCTTGTTATATGTCTTACTATAATGTTAGTTTGTGTGCTTTTATTTCTATAAACCAAAACCTGGCTTTCCTCTGATTTCTTTAAACATTTAACAAAACTATATTCTTCTTTAAGTACATTACTTAGCCAATGGTACATTTTTTTCTCACCTGTTTGTTATATAATCTTTATAACACTTAGTCATTTTATATCTTAAATCGTTACATTATGATAAAATAATTATATTGTTTTTCATTGAAAGGAGCAACTATGAAATCAATTCCTACCAGCGAATTATTGAAACAGCTAAACAATGCTAATAACCTGGATGAATACTTCAAACAAAACCAGGAGTATTTTTTAGATAATACAATTTCCGAATATTTATATAATGTTTTTGCAGAGAAATGTCTTGTAAAATCAAGAGTGTTTAGAAAAGCTGAAATTGATGAAATTTATGGTTATCAGATTTTTAGTGGCAAAAAGAATCCTTCAAGAAATACTTTAATTGCCATTTGTATCGGTGCCCGTTTTACACTTAACGAAATTCAGAGTGCCTTAAAAATCGCAGGTTATGCCACTCTCTATTCTAAAAGTAAAAGAGATAGCATAATTATTTTTGGCATTAACAATTCAAAAGATGTCTGTGAAATAAACGAAATGCTTTTTGAACAGAACGAAAATACTTTGAACTAAACATATGTATTTAATTAAGCATAAAAACTTCACCCCTTAAAAATAGAATTTTATATTTTTTATAAATTTTCCTACATTACTATAAGATTCTTTTTTTCAAACTTTTTTTGTTAATATTTTGCTTTATCGTATTAAATCGTTAGACCGTTAAACTTTTTCCACTTTCACATTGATAATATTTTATCAATATGCTATATTTAAGAGTAGCATTTATAAAGGAGATTAAGGAATGTACAAGATTTTACGAAGAAAACAACTTAACGACACTGTAGTGCGTTTAGATGTAGAGGCTCCATTTATTGCTAAGAAAGCAAAAGCAGGTCAGTTCATTATTTTAAGAATTGACGAGCGTGGTGAAAGAATGCCTCTTACAATAGCTGATACTAATGCAGAAGAAGGCTCTGTTTCTATTATCTTCCAGATAGTTGGACAGACAACTATGCTTCTTTCTCAGATGAATGAGGGAGACTTTTTATTAGACTTTGTTGGACCACTTGGTGCTGCAACTGAGTTTGGCGATATTAAGAAAGCATGTGTTATTGGTGGTGGTGTTGGTAATGCCATAGCTTATCCATCAGCTAAAGCTTTATTTAACATGGGCGTTGATGTTGATGTTATCGCCGGTTTCAGAAGCAAGGATATTGTTATTCTTGAAGATGAGTATAAGGAAGTTTGTAACAGACTTTTCATTACAACAGATGACGGAACTTACGGAGAGAAAGGTTTTGTAACTAACAAGCTTCAGGATTTAATTGATGCCGGTAACAACTATGATCTTGTTATCGCTATCGGACCTATCCCAATGATGAAATTTGTTTCTAAGGTTACTGAACCTTATAATATTAAGACTTTAGTTTCACTTAACCCTATTATGATTGATGGTACAGGTATGTGTGGTGGATGTCGTGTAACTGTTGGTGGTGAAATAAAGTTTGCTTGCGTTGACGGTCCTGACTTTGACGGTCATCAGGTAGATTATGACGAGCTTATGAAACGTAATTCTACATATAGAGAATTTGAAGCTCACGATAGAGAAAACTGCCGTATGTATAAAGCGGCTGATGAAATGGGAGGTGCCAAATAATGCCAAACATGTCTTTAACAAAGGTTCCAATGCCTGAGCAGGATCCTAACGTACGTAATAAGAATTTTGAAGAAGTTGCTTTGGGTTATACTAAAGAAATGGCTATGGAAGAAGCAACTCGTTGTATTAACTGTAAGAACAAACCTTGTATGAGTGGTTGTCCTGTATGTGTACGTATACCTGAGTTTATTGCTAAGGTTGCTGCAGGAGAATTTGAAGAAGCTTACAAGATTATCACAAGCACTAATGGTCTTCCTGCTGTTTGCGGACGTGTTTGTCCACAGGAAAATCAGTGTGAAGGAAAATGTATCCGTGGTATCAAGGGCGAACCTGTTTCTATCGGTCGTCTTGAAAGATTCGTAGCTGACTACCATATGGCTCACAGCAATGATGATGCTGTTAAACCTGAATCTAATGGTATTAAGGTTGCAGTTGTTGGTGCAGGTCCTGCAGGACTTACATGTGCCGGTGACCTTGCAAAACTTGGTTACGAAGTTACTATTTTTGAAGCTTTCCACAAAGCCGGTGGTGTTTTAGTTTATGGTATTCCTGAATTTAGACTTCCTAAGGCTATCGTTCAGAAGGAAGTTGAAAATCTTGAAGCTTTAGGTGTTAAGGTTGAAACAGATATGGTTATTGGTAGAGTTCTTTCTATTGATGAAATCATGGAAATGGGATTCAAGGCTGTATTCATTGGTTCAGGTGCAGGTCTTCCATCATTTATGGGTATTGAAGGCGAAGCTTTAGTTGGTGTTTACTCAGCTAATGAATATTTAACAAGAGCAAACCTTATGAAGGCTTACCTTGATGATTATGATACACCTATTATTAAGAGTAAAAATGTTGCCGTAGTCGGTGGTGGTAACGTAGCTATGGATGCTGCAAGAACTGCTTTAAGACTTGGTGCTGAAAATGTATATATTGTTTACCGTCGTGGTATGGAAGAACTTCCTGCCCGTGGTGAAGAAGTTCATCATGCAATTGAGGAAGGCATTATCTTTAAGACACTTAACAATCCTGTTAAGTTAATCGGAGATGAAGATGGTCGAGTTTGCAAGATGGAATGTGTTGAAATGGAACTTGGCGAACCTGATGCTTCAGGACGTCGTCGTCCAATGGTTATTGAAGGAAGTAACTTCCAGTTAGACGTTGATACAGTTATTATGTCTCTTGGTACTTCACCTAACCCACTTATCAGAACTACTACTGAAGGACTTGAAGCTAACAAGTGGGGATGTCTTGTAGTTAATGAAGATACTCTTGAAACAACAAGAGAGAATGTTTATGCCGGTGGTGATGCCGTAACAGGTGCTGCTACAGTTATTCTTGCTATGGGTGCCGGAAAACAGGCTGCTGCAAGCATTCACGAAAAATTATCAAAATAATAATTGTAATATGAAAGTGTAATTAAGTTGCAATACATATGATTAGTATTTAGACTTTTGACATTCAAATCATAATATATAACAAGACAGGAGCGTGCCGTTATGTGGCATGCTCCTGTTTTTGTTATGTTCAGTAATAGAATCCTTGCAATAATCAGAGTAAATTGGCGTATGTACCTCAAAAAACAAGCTTTTTGAAATATCGGGGTACATGTATAAAATTGAAATAAAAAGAATGATTTAATAAGAAACTCCACCTACACACATATTCATAATTCTTGTAAATACTTTGATTAGTATGATTTTCGCATTAAACCCAAAAGAAACTCCAACGATAATCGTAGTGCATAGCAACTGGTACTTTGCAACAAACTAATTAACGTTGGAGTCTTGTTTTTCCATTAACGTAATGTTATTTCTTAATCTTTACCTTCTTTTTTTTTGACCAAGGTCCTTCTATGCTATCATCGCCTAATGTTACAACAGCTTTTGCTCTAACATAAACTTTCTTAGCATTTTTAAGTTTCTTGCTCTTTATTGTAACTTTTAATTTCTTTGTTGTTTTTGTTACAACATTCTTTTTAAATTTCTTAGATTTTGAAATCTGTATTTTATACTTCTTTGCTTTTTTAATCTTTGTTAATGTTACACTGATTTTCTTTGTTGATTTCTTGTATGTAACTTTTTTAATTTTTACTGTTAAGATAATGTAATTTGCAATTCTAATCTCATATTTTATCCTGGATATTTTTTTATAAAAATTAGAGTATCAAACTACTAAAAGATTGATTACATGAATTCTATAAATTTATTTAAGATTTTTTTCAAAAAAAAGTTGACAAACTTTAAAAAAATGATATATTAGTAATAGTTACTATTATTGTTATTAAGAAATGAGGTAAGCATGATTAAACGGAGCATTCAAAGAGAACTAATCAGAGATAATCTGACACATCGTACAGATCATCCAACTGCCGATATGGTTTATCAGAGTATCCGCGAAGAACTTCCTAATATAAGTTTGGGAACAGTATATCGTAATCTTAGATTTCTTGTAGATCAGGGTGATGCCCTTTCACTTAAACTTGGTGATGGAAAAGAACACTTTGATGGTAATGTTAATCCACACTTTCATTTCATATGTACTCAGTGTGGATGTGTAGATGACATATTTATGCCAACTATCGATGAAATCTGTACCACTGCTTCTAAATACTATAGTGGTGACATTAAGGGACACAGTACCTATTTCTATGGTACCTGCCCTAATTGCAAAACCAAACACTAAGTGTATTTTATAAAGGTTTTATATTAACAATATTTATTTTTTAATTTAGGAGGAAAAAAAGATGGCAAAATTTGTATGTTCAGTATGTGGTTATGTTCATGAAGGAGATTCAGCACCAGAAAAGTGCCCAGTTTGTGGTGTTCCAGCAGAAAAATTCACAAAGGTAGAAGAAGGCGAAAAGACATGGGCTGCAGAACATGTAGTTGGTGTAGCACAGGGTGCTAGCGAAGACATTATTGCAGACTTAAGAGCAAACTTTGAAGGAGAATGTTCAGAAGTAGGTATGTATCTTGCAATGGCAAGAGTTGCTCATAGAGAAGGATATCCTGAAATCGGATTATACTGGGAAAAAGCAGCTTACGAAGAAGCTGAACACGCTGCAAAATTTGCAGAATTACTTGGTGAAGTTGTAACAGACAGCACAAAGAAAAACTTAGAAATGAGAGTTGAAGCAGAAAACGGCGCTACAGCAGGAAAATTCGACCTTGCAAAGAGAGCAAAAGCTGCAAACCTTGATGCAATCCATGACACAGTACATGAAATGGCAAGAGACGAAGCAAGACACGGCAAAGCATTCGAAGGATTATTAAAGAGATACTTTGGTTAATTACGAGCAACGTTAAAATAAATAGCTTACACCTTTGTGAGTAAACTCCCATGTGTAAGCTATTTTATTTTAATGTTGTGACAATCTCCAGCGAGAAGTAGCGAAGCGGATTTGAGCTGGAGGTTGCTCGTAATTATAGCTACAAGCCTAGCAAATATGAAATAAAAGTAGTTGAATGAGGATGTTTATATACTCAGGCAACTACTTTTTATTTTATACTTATTGGGCGACAGCCCTCCATGAAATAGCCCGTAGGGCTATGAATGGCTCGGCTTCTACTGCTTGCAGGAATTATCGTCTTTTTTTATTTTTTAATGTTGTGACAATCTCCAGCGAAAAGTAGCGAAGCGGATTCGAGCTGGAGGTTGCTCCTAATTAATTTTTTATCTAAATACAATGCAAAAAGTCCCCAACTCACAACGCCTATGTTTGTGAATTGAGGACTTGTACTTTTTGCTATTCTTTTTCCAACACTTCCATTATAGAATCAATATCATACTCAGGTGCAAATTCACCTGCAACATTGTAAATTTTCTCTATGGTTGATACATCTTCTTCCAAATCATCTGCGATTTCTTCAATGGATTTATTTTTTGCTAACTTCTTGCATATCTGCTTTATTAGTTTTATTTTTTCTCCATTCACTCTTCCAACTTCTAGTCCGTGTTGTTCCCCTTCCTCATAGAAATCTTCTTTCCAATGAGCCATTGTTTCTTCTTCGTTGTATTCTCTCCAAAGCATGTCTTCTACCTCCGATCTATGATCCTGTAGAAATTCCTTCAATACGTTATTGTCCAAACAATAATCAATGGCTTTTTTTATTGCATCTTTCAATTCTAACGGCTCTGCCAGGAATTCCTTTATCTTACTTACCATAATAGCATATTCTCTTAGAATTGAACACTTGGACATTAATTCTTCGTTGTGTCCTGCATTTATGTTTAGCACTGTTGCAGTCCACTCGAATTCTCCGTCCTTGCACGGAACCATGAATGCGTCTGACAGTTTCAGCACTTCCCTGTCAGGTCTTTTTTCATTGCCGTTGTAAAAAACATAATATTGAGGTGTAGGTATTTTAATTAATTTTCGACGAAAAACATCCAAATTGTTTCTCACTATGTAGTCATTATAAAGTTCTGCCGAATACCTGTAGCCTCTTAGCGGCATATTATAGCTCCATGTACTTTGATGCTCATAAATAACCATGTTCCAGTCTATAATGCATGACACGTCATTTTTCATGTTCATATAAAACACATCGTCCAATGTATTTATTTCCAAATCATCCGGATTTGTATAATTGCTGTCATTTAATGCATTATATAATTCCAATAAGTTACCTTTGTACTTTTCATATCCAAATAGTTTTCTGAATACTCTGTCTTTGTGTTTTTTGTTTCCTTCCATAAACTCTCCTTTAATTTATTCCGGAACCGTATTATCTCAAGACATGTATAAAGCCAGCAAATTAAAAAGCTAAATATCTTATATCACTTTTTAATTGTATTTATAATTATACATATATTATGGAAGTTTGCAACAATAAATTTATATAATTTGTTATTTAACATAATATTATCTTTAATCATAAAAGGCACTTCTTTTCAAATACAACCGTATCCGAAATGAAATGCCTTTTAATTATGTTCTACTGTACTGCACAAACCACTTGTTTAGAAACTTCCCTATATACAATACTCTATTGTATATATTTCCAACATTGTTACAACAATTTAGCCAAGCGTTCATTTACTCTACCTATAAAATGATTACTTCTGTCTTTTAATACTTCCCTGCACTCCTGTTCATTATCTACACATATTTTACCATTTAAACCAAGTATTGATTTTGTTGCATCATCATCTATTCTCTTTACATAATCACTTAATTTGTCATTTAAAATATCTCTATTTTCTTCATCTGTTATGTAAATGAAATTAAATGGAGAATTTAGAAAATAACTATCATCCTTTCTCAAATCAACTCCTGATTTCTTACTTTCTTCAGAATCTGATTTTAGTGATGCTAAAGGTATAACATGATGTTTGTGTAAACTTTCATCTATAAACGGATTTAATTCTTTTTCCTTATCTATAAGACCTTTGTATGTCATTGATAAATAATACTGACATACAACATCCCTAAAAAATGATTTAGGTGTTATTCCTGCACTATTCATCTCTAATAACAAAAATTTCTTTTCTGAATAATAATCCACTTTAAACATTTTTTCCTTTAACTCTGCTAACCACTCTGCATTTTTGGTTTCAATTGTATTAATAAGCTTTTTAATACTGGTAATAGTTCTTTCTGTTTGATCCGAATTATAATAACCTGAAAATATACTTATCCAATACCATGCTTCTAAATAGTCATACGTTCTACTATCTTCTCTGTAACTTTTGTTCGATAAAATATATGAAACAACTACTAACATTAACTTATAATTTATATCTTTAATACTTCTAACACCACATCTCATCTTGAAAAATAAAAGTGCTAAATCCAAAGCATCACATACATCTTCGCATTTATTTTTTAAGTCACAAGGTTTTATTGCTAATATTTTGTTCTTTTTAATCAATTCACTTTTAATATCATCCGGATTAAATAATCCGGCATATGAATAAAGAGACATAACATTTAAATATGCGTCAATATATGTATTAACAGGTTCTCCATTTTTATTTTCGATACATCCCATATCTATCGTGGCTATATATTTTTCTGATGTTAACTTTGCTCTAACATTTTCATTGTTTTTTAATTGTTCATTATAAATAGCCTCCGGATACTTTCTTTTCTTTTTCATATATTTTTCTATTTTATCATAATAATTTTCATCACTTTCACTTGCAAATCTTGCCATTACTAATTCAAATGTTCCTAGAGAGACTCCTCCTTCATTTAAGTTTTCATATATATTAATTGCTCTGGCTCGTTTGCTATTATCGACAATTATCTGATGTAGTTGTATATTATTTAAACAGGATACAAGATATGATCTTATATTATTTTCCCATTCACTTGCCTGTGCATCTAATTTTTCCTTAAAACTTTCATTTGGCATAACTTCCGATACTTTATCAGATATTATATTCTTCTCAAATATGCTCTTTTTTTCATTTTCAATTGAATCGTACTCTTCAATTATATCCAAACATATATTTTCTGATATTCGTTTTAAAACAGTTGATAATCCCATAGTATTCTTCCCTGTTAACCAAAATAAAGGTATTAAATACTCTTTTCCTGATGTACAATAATTAATTAAATCTGATTTTGTTGATTCCTTTTCCTTAAATGGGTTATAGCATTCATCACTATTAGCATTAAATGATATTATTTTTATTGCCTCATATATATCATCTGACAGAAATTTAGGTTCTTCTTTTTCTGCATCTTCCAAAGGAAATTGCAACTTTCTAACCTGAAAAAAATCTTCAACCTCACCTTCCATTCTTTCATATTTAGGTATTCGTAGAAAAAATCTTCTTTGTAATCCTGTTCTATTTATAAGGTTGCTTGACTTCTTTGCCATATCAAAAATAACATTAGAAAATGCATTTGTTAAAACTGTGACTCTCTGCTGTCCATCCAGTAATGCTAAAATTTTTCCGTCCATTTCAAGTTCTTTATACGTTTTTCTTTCTCTACAACCTAGCATTTTATATGCATAATCTTTCGCATCACTATCCAAAAGCAAAATACTTCCTATTGGCATTTTTGCCAATACAGATGCTATCAATCTCCCCTGTTTTTCTTCCTCCTTCCAAATAAATTTCCTTTGAAAATCAGGCAATAAAATTTCCTTTTTAACTATTTTGTCAATTAGGTTACTTAAAGCTTCTACTTTTTCATCCATACTTTTACCTCTCTAAATACTTTTTCTTTAAGTTATTTAAACAAAGCTATTTTCGCCTTGCAAAACTCATCTACATTTCCTCACTTAGTTCTTCCACTGCCTCCAGCAGCTTTTCTATATCATTCCTTGTTGTGTACCTTCCAACACTGGCTCTTACCACGCCTCCCTTTTCTATATCCATCAAATGTTTATGTATAAGTGGTGCGCAATGATATCCTGTTCTAACTGCAATGTGGTAATCCTGGTCTAATATTGTTCCCACATCCTCTGCCTTGTAGCCTTCAATGTTAAAGGCTACAATTCCTATATGTGAATCTTCCAATGGAAGATATGTAGTTACGTTTTCTATTTTCTCAAGTCCTTTTACAAGGTATTCTGTTAATTCTTTTTCTTTTGCCTCAAAGTCACTTATTCGTCCAATTGTTTCATCTAATGCTGCCTCCATTCCTGCTACGGCAACTATGTTAGGACTTGCCGGTTCCAGCATTGCAGGTATTGTTTTTGGCATATTTAGGTTAAGTGAATCACTTCCCGTTCCTCCGGCAATAAATGGATTAATCTTTGTTCCTTTTCTTACGAAAAATCCACTGGTGCCAAATGGTCCATATAGATTCTTATGTCCTGCAAAAGCTATAAAATCTGCCATTAGGTTGTTCATGTTAATGTCTAATAATCCCAATGACTGAGAGGCATCAATAATAACCTGACTGTTATATTTTTTTGCCATTTCAGTTATCTCTTTAACCGGCAAAATATACCCGGTTACGTTGCTTATATGAGTTGCAAAAACTTTCGTAGGAGGATTCATGGAAAACATATATTCCATTTTTTCAAAATCTATTTCTAATGTTTCTCTCTTTAATGGGAGTTCTATTAAATCAAAACCATATTTTTCACTAATCAAATGTAATGGTCGCATTACTGCATTATGTTCAAAAGGAGAAACATAGCAAATATCTGCACCACTCCAATCCAAACCACCAATTATTGCATTCATTGCAATTGTGGCTGATGGCGTAAGCACAATGTCTGCAACATCTTTTCCTTTTATAAGTTTCAAGGCTTTCTCCCTTGTCCGGTCTATTATTTCCGTTGCTTTTCTTGCCAGACTATAAGAGCCTCTTCCCGTATTAACTGCAAGATTTCTGTTTACATAATCCATCTCCGTATAAACAGACTCCGGCTTTGGAAAAGTTGTTGCTGCATTATCTAAATATATAGTTTTACTATTATTCTCCTTATCCATAACTTATCCCTCAAATAAATCCATTTATAATCAGTAACTTCCATTTGCATATGGCAAGTCTCTTCTATTAATATCTTTCGCAAATCTTACTGTTCCATTACTTTTCAATCAATTCAATTATTTACTCAACAGTTCTTCCAGTGCCTTTACCAACACCGAAACTTTCTGATTAAGTTCCAATGTATCACCAAATTCTTCCAGTGCATCCTCTATTGCATTCTGAAGGAAATAACTTGTGCTGTCGTCACTGTCAGGTTCAAAGAATCTTTCGATTGTACTTTCCCCTGTTTTAATTGAAATCTTATTTTCTCCCTCTGTTGACTGTTCACTTTCCTTAATAGACTGAATAGTGTTTTTAACATAAGTTAACTCTTCGACAAATCTTTCATAAGAGTCGTTTTTCCAATCATTGATATAAATTCCTGTAATAATTTTGCACAATCTTGAAACAATTTCATCCTCATCGTTAGTAGTCAGCTTTTCAATGTACGTCATAAAGCCTGTAATATTCTCAGCGTAAATATGTGACTTTGACTTTTCACTTTGTTTTGAATACCAGTTCTTTAAACATGCACTTAAACTTTCATCAGCCCTTGCTCCAAAGATACTCTTAACCTGAACTGCTGTTTTCTTCTTTGCATTTACAAGATTGTTGTCCATATATTTTTTAATTTCTTCTATCTGTAAAGTAACATTTTCAAAAACTGCATCACCGCTATTGTCATCACATATTGCCTTTGGTATTTTTTCAAAAAGAACTTCTCTTGGATTAAGTTCTATGCCCTTAAATACTTTTCTAAAAGAGCACATTCTTTCGAAAGCATCTTCTTCCAAATAGCCCTGCTCATTTTCTTCAAAAAGCTGTTTTGTAAATGTTAAAGTATACTGATCCAATGATCTGTACCATCTCTGCATACTTTCCACAATGTTGTTTAAGCGCTGCATTTTTGACTTCTGTTTTTTTCTTAACTCTTCGCTAAGGAAAAGTTCTTCTAAAACCTTTAGATATTTTTCTTTCTCAATACTTTCCTTTTCAATAAAAAGATAATACTCCTGTGGTCTTTCGTTAATATTGTTTAAAATACTGCTTGAAATCTCCACTTCCTTATTCTGAAGATAAATAATCGGCGTATCCTGCAGATTAATTATTTCCTTTGCAATAAAAATAGGAATTACTCCTTTTCTTGTGCCAAAATCCTTACCCAATAATTTGTTATAAAGGACCTGAAAAGAAACCTTCTTGCCTGCACATTGACCTATAAAAGCATCGATTTCTTCAATAATTCTTCTACAGCCTTCCTCCTCAGAACTGTCCCCTTTTAAAATTCCCGTATGCATAAGAGTAGCTCTAAAAATAGTTGCCTCCGAGCTTGTACCCTTTTCAAATCTATTAAGTTCTTCTTCGTTTAAAATGGCATCTATAATTAAATTTCGTGCCTTTTTAATCTGTGCTGATACGCTTTTTCTGTTAATTAATTCGTTGTTAATCTTTGGTGCATGTTCGTAGTAGCTTAAGCATATTTCACTTAAAAATCTATTAAAACTAATCTGGTTTTCAAAACACAACTCCGTCACACCATTTAATGTATTAAAATATTTACATCTGTTATTTTCCGGCAAATATGACTTTTCAAGTTCTACATTTATTTCAAAAATCAAATCTTCCTTATATATTTCAAGTTCCTGTTGCAGAACTTTATTTTCTTCTAAAAAATCTTTATCCTTAAGCAATTTTTCCACAGCTTTTAATTTTCTAATGTTCTGCTGCTCTGAAAAGCCAAATATTTTGTCAGGATATATTACAACAAGTCTGTTATCATTTAGTTCCTTTAAATGTTCCTTAATCTGATTAACATCCCCATCTTTAAGCATAACAAGACATATAATCAGACCGTCTGCCTTATATGTTTCAAATAAATATTCTGACTTAGATGTATTTAGAAACTGCTCCGGTGTCATATATACGTACTTGAAATATCTTGTCATTGTATATTCCTGGTTGTATTTCTTTGGAAGTACATAATCAAGTTCTGACACTGTGGCAATTTCTTCCTGCCAGTTAAGGCTTAAAGGCTGCTTTTCAATCATGTTGTTCATCTGATTATCAAGGTTTACGCCTACGTTATTTTTAAATGCATAAACTCCAAGCTTGCTTCTGTAGGTTACAATATTTTTGCTTTCAAGTTTTTCAAGGCTACTTACAAAATCAGCCATATTTAAACCTGTTGCCAATCTGATTTCCGTCTTTCTAACCGGAACTTCCTCATTTCTATTAATCATATGAAGAATAGCCATTGCCTTAATTATTTTTTCTTCATTTAATGATTCAGCCTTAGTTAAGGCATAGTCTGCCTTAAGCCATTCATTGTGTATGTTAGTAAGAGAAATACTGTCCCTAAACATATTTTGAAAGTAGTCATAAACTACATCAACAGACAGTAATTCTTCGCTACCGTTTTCTACTATATTAATTAAACTTCCTTTTTCGTCATTAGCAAGAAAAGTAAAAATACTTCTCTCATTCTGTGCAACCTTTTCACTAATATTTAAAAGTGCATAGGCTGTAAGAGGTAGCATTGGAAAACACCCCTCCATTACGATTTTCTTATATTCTTTCTCTGTAAATAGGCCTGAAAAACAAGGAATCTTGTAAGATTCCTCGATTATTTCTTTATTATTCTGCTCCTGAAACCATGGTTTGCAGTCGCTTACTTTCTTCTTTATTACATGCTGAATAAGCTCATAATTATTCTGAGCTGAAACTACAAATCTAACTTCCTTTAATCTACCCTCAACACCTTTGAAAGCATTAACTATATCTGAAGACAATGCATTGCCGTACTCTTTAATGCTTTTGTGCGCCACGAAAGTAATGTGAATCTGCTGTTTTTTAGAGTTATTGGCAAGCTCACATATATCCTGCAAAATCTTCATGTCATAAGCAAAAGTATCCTTTTCATGACCTTCAATATATTTACTGAACTCATCGAAAATTATATAAATTCCGCCATATCCATAACTTTCAAGTGCTCTGTTAATCTCCCCGTACAAAGTCATGGCGTTATTAACTGACATTGGCATAAATTCACTGCCGGCAGTAAGTTTAGGATGTATCTCTTTAAAAATATTGAGAGCCTCTTCCTTCATTTCCTTAAGTTCACCCATAAACTCTTCCACAGTTCTGCCATATTCTCTAACAATCTGCTTAAAGCTTTCATAAACCTGTTTAAAGTCTTTCTGCCATTTAGCTATAACTTCCAAAGCCTTGCCATAATCGCTTTCAGGTGCCACATTCATAAGATTATTTTTTCTTAATGACTCCATTAAAGCTATAATAAATTCTTTGTTTAAATCCTTCTCTGTTCCTGAAATAATAACCGGAAGAAAAGGCTTTACACTACTTTGTATAGTCTTTATTTTTTCAGCAGTTTCCTTTGAAACTTTTTCTATTTTGTTAATTGTTTTTTTAGTTCTGTCACCTTTTCCGTCATTAAGTAAAGCCAACAAAACCAGTAAAAGGTGTGATTTTCCCTTTCCATAAGGTCCAATTAAAATATTTGCCTTGTCTCTGTCTGACAAAACATTATTAAGAAACCCATCCAACACTAAAATAGAAGAATGGGTTGGTATATAGCTATTTAGTTTAGATAAATTATCTATGTCCAACTGCAAATTTATTGAATTTTGAAATTTCTTGTCTATTTCTATAAAGTCTTTAAACTTATTCATTTATTCTCTGATATACCTGATTGCCAGATATACGCATCCTTTCTATCAGTGTTTAATGTTTTATTAGTCATACAAATCGCTTTTCTTTATTGTTCCTGTAATAATTCGTTAGCCTTTTAAAAACTTCTTCTAGTGTTTTTTATAATAATTCGAAACAACTTCCTTAAGCCCGATTTTCTTTTTAAGATAAACCATATCAAGTCCTGCTGTTCTGTTAACAGTCAAATAACCCTGACCTTCTAAATGGTCCAAATATTCGTTTAAAGCCATTCTCTTTAGGTTCAAAATTCTTCCCGGTGACATTGGACTGTTAAGCAATTCATCTATTCCTATTGAGTCAACTTCTTTTTTTTCAAAAAACTTAATCAGGCTGTATAGCACTGCATCATCACATAACTTATCCTTGTCAGGCTGTGTTTTTATATAATTATTTCTGTCTTTTTTTAATAAACCCAATTGTGCAAATGGTGAAATCTTATTTTCCTCCGGATCATAATTCTGCTGCTTCTCTTTTACGTACATATTTAAAAGTACGGAAATATCATCTCGCAACGAACGCTCAGGTATGGCTTTTTTCTCTGCCAAAGGAGTAAGCTTTTCTAATAGAATGTTCATTAAATCTTCCTTTGAAAATTCGTCAATGTTAATTAAGTTAAAAAAAGCATACCAGCTTGTTGCAAGTTTCTCATTTCCTGCCAGATTAATATGGAATATCCATAATGAAAATATATCTTCTAAATACTTATCTTCCTTAAAAATAATCTGACCTATATCTGTAAGCTTTGCCCCCTCTTTAGGTGGTTCTTCCATAAACTTTCCGGCTTTAAGCCAATAGCGAATAGCCTTAGCCATATTGCTTCCCACTCCAAGAGCATCCGCCCCATAGTTTTCAGAGAAAACCTTTGGATTGGCATCTACCTTTGCAAGTCCTTTATTAAGCCACCCCTCACGAAGTGCAAATGTTTCATGTCCTTTAAGTTTAATCGCCATTTTCTTCTCCTATCTGCCTACTTAAGTTTCATAAATAATTAACTAGTTTCTTTTTATTGCCAAAACCTTTCTCATATAACATCCTGCCGTGTAATGATTAACGCATTCTGCACATCTTACACATTTATTGTCCAGTATTCTATAATCAAGATTACCTTCTTTGTCCTCTTTTATAACTATGGCATTGTGCTTGCAAATACTTTCGCACGCCCTGCACGCCATACACATCTGATATTTTGTAATCTGACATTTAATCTTATCCTCTGCTGTTTTAAGATTCTTTGCCCCATCTATGTTGCTGTCAATTATTGTAACTTTTAAAGTTGTAGAGCCAATTCTGCCCTGCAATTTTAAAACAGGATTGCCGTTCCTTCTTGTTACATAAACTTCACCCAATCGCTTATTGCCCATATCGAAATTTAAATATCCAAATGGCTTAAACAACTCATACAATTGGTCTGAAATTGGTCTTTGAAGTTCATAATTAAAAGCATTCTCTTCCAGCACACAAGGTTCAAATGATACTGCCGACTTCTTTGCATAATCTACGCCATTTCCCCCCTGTCTTGCTTTCCACTTGCCTTCGTCCACATACACTTCCGGATCAGGTTTTCCAATCTTTGTTGCAAAGTCAACCAAAAGCTGTCTGAATCTTTTGGACTGTTCAGGCATATGAATCTTAGACAAAAACTCTGACCAACCACTGTTATTAGGACAACACCAGCAGCCAACTCTTGCATACCCTAATCTGTATGCATAATTAAAATCAATTTCTGTTGTAAGCATGTAAAGCCACACATCAAAATCCATCCAGTCAATAATCGGTGAAATAGTTATCTGCTTTGTAATTTTAGAGCCTTCTGTTTCACGCTCATACTTGTTTCTGCTTGCTGATTCGTTTCTTCTTATTCCATAGAAAGTTATAATTTTGTTCTTATTTCTAAACATAGTTTTAATCTTTCTCTGGATTGCACCTGTTTTAAAAATAGTACAGCACCATCTCATAACTCTGCTTGGTGGGCCAACCAAAGCACAAAGTTCCTCAAAATCTTTATCTTTGTTTCTTGATGAAACAACAGGAGTCTGTGGATGTTCTTTTTTAAATCGTTCTATGTATTTCATAGTCTCGGGGAATTCTAAAGTTGTGTCACCGAAAATATGAAGAATCTTCGGTTCACTTAAAGCTCTCATAACCAGATCAGATGTGACTGTAGAGTCTTTCCCCCCTGAAAAAGAAACGAACATATCTCTTGCAGTGTAGTCCTTTGTTGAATTCTTAATATAGCCCACTGCCTCTTTTACAATAAATTCATATCGGCTTCTGTTAGCCTTAATGAATCTGTCTTTAAATTCATTAAAATATCTATAATCAATATTTGAAACTTCACTCTCATATTTAATTCTTATTTCTTCCGAATTCTTATCCTTTAAATCCTTAACTGCAAAATCAACCCTCTGTCCATCGGCAATATATCTGTTGCCTGAACAATTCCAAACTGACATCTTCTCATAATATCCGGGTGTCTTATCTGTCATTATTTCTAACAGTAATCTCTCCTCCGGAAAAACCGGTCTAATATCAGTGGTTAATCTTCTGCCACTACTTCCACAACACTGACATTCCTTCTGATACAATGGCACCTTGCAGGTTTCGCACCAGTATATGTTTGATTTTGTCAGTTCAGTTCTCTGTCCACACACAGGACAGGTACTGCTTTTAGTTTTAATATTGTCATTTCTGCATATGTAATTTAGCACTTTATCACCTATCTCAAATCTTCCGGTTTTAAATGCAAATAAGAACATAATTCCAAAAATTCTGATGCCGTAAAAGTTACATTCTCGTCAGTTAACTTTTTCTCCCAAATTCCGGTATCCTTAGAAATCTGTGATATAGATATTTCTTTTTCTTTTATGTATTTAATTAATGCTTTTGAAACGCTGTTATTATTTTTCATTTGTCACCGCCATTCCCGTATTACAAGAAAATAATATTATAATGTCTATTATATTCTCTGTATTCAAGAAATGCAATGTAGATTTTTCCCGAATCAAAAGAATTCAAAAAGATTTTTCCTTTTTTCAAGGTGATTTGGTTGACGTTGATTTTTTCTTACTATATTATTTAAAAAGAGGTATTTAAAATGAAGAATAGAAAGATTGCAGAAGTATTAAAAGCTTACCGAAAAATGAATAATTTAAGTGTGAGGGACGTTACTGAATTACTGGAAGAAAAGTCACTTAAGGTAGCTGAAAAAACCGTTTACGGATGGGAAAGCAGTGCCACTCAGCCTGACGCTGACACACTACTTCTACTTTGTGATATTTATAATATTGATAACATTCTTGGCACTTTCGGATATACTGACGAAGAGCCAATTAATCTTACAAAACATGAACATCACTTAATAGAACAATATAGAAAGCACCCTGAAATACAGGATGCAGTAGATAAGCTGTTGGATATTAATTAATAGTTAGTAAGATGAAATTATTTACATTTCAAAGAATTAACAGGGCTTAATGCTAATTAGTTTGTTGCAAAACATTAATTAGCATTGAAGCTCTGTTATTTTTTGGGGGATTAAAACAAAAGAGAGCACACCAAAACTGATGTGCTCCCAATTAAAAAGGGTATTTTTTATAGTAATTTATTTACCATTTAAGATCAATTACAAGAGCATCTGCCTTATCATACTGAAGTAATGTGCTCTGATCATTTACATCGTCATAACAGAATCCATAAGCTTTTCCTAAAACTGAATGTTCATGGAAGAATCCTGCATAGAAGTTTGACACACTGTTCTTATAATACTTACTTGGTGTATACCAGTTTTCAGGTTCTGTTGCAACACCTCTGTTAAATGCTGCACAAAGCTGTGCTTCAATAGCTTTTTCAACACCGTTTCCTCTGTCAAATGCGCCCTTGCCTTCTAACACTTCCTGTGTATTTGGCTTATCAACATAATAAACTGTGCTGTCACCTTCTCTTGTAAATCGCATCTGATTTCCAACTACTCTACCAACAAATCTTCCTGATTCTGAGCTGAATCTTAAATCTTCATTGGCATATTTGTTCCAGAATTCATTAATATAATTATCAAAATAATTTCCGTTTATCTTTCCAACATTAAATGTACTCTTACATGGTGCAATAATTCTATCATCTCTTACAAGTGACTTATATTCATTTGGAACTTCATTCTTAAATGCATTGAAGATTTCATCTCTTGTTCCAACATCACCTACTACATTATCATATCCGCCATATAACGAACCACCTATTAAACGTGTAACCATTGGGAAACAGAAATAATCAACACGTGTTGTATTTCCCCAATAATGCTTTCCTTCAATAGTAAACTCTGCAAACTCAAATAATGTGTTAGCATTTACGTCTCCAGGATTGTTAAGATCCGGTCCGGCATAACCTGTAGAACCAACAAACTTAACATATACCGGCTTTCCATAGCTTAAGTACATCCTTCCTGATCTGATAGTTGGAGCATATACATGATCTGATTCTGCAAGTGTATGATAAATATTTGCATATTTTGTTCCGTTTACTTCAACTGTGTTAAGACTCTCTGATGCAGGAATCATATTTCCATCTTTATCCATATAGCAAAGCTGATTATTTGCATTATTTCCTACAATGCACCAGTAAATTTCACTGTCACTGTATTTTCCATTAGTCTTATTGTTAAGTTCAATTGCAATTCTGTCATCTCTTAAAGGAACATTTTCCTTAAGCTGTGGCTTAAGTTCTTCAGGACATGTTTCAGGTTCTGTTTCCTTTTCACCTGTTCCTGTAATCTGAATCTGTGCTTCAAGTCTTTCTGATTCTCTTTTTCCTACAACTGTTGTAATTGCTATTGTATGTGTTCCTTCTGTATAAACAGGAAGTTTTAAAGCCTGTGCTGAAATTCCTGTACGTCTTCTTTCTCCATCTACATAAACATTGTAACAGTCAATTGTTCCACGTCCCCAAACAACATTAACATATCCTACACTTGCCTGACTTACATCCAAACCAAATGGCTTTTCAATAGAACTGTCTGTTGTAAAAGAAATATTTGTTGTTTCCTTTGGTATTGTTGTAGGCTTAGCTGTTGTTGGTGCTACTGTAGGCTTAGCTGTTGGTGCTACTGTTGTAGGTGCTGCCGTTGGCTGTGCCTCAGGAGCTTTTGTTGTTGTGATTGCTCCATCACCTGTATATGTATATTTAACTGATGTTATATTTGAAACCTTGTTACCCTTAACTGCGGCAACTCCTACTGTGTATTCTCCGGAACCCTTTGTAAATACCGATTTTTCAAGATTAACTGAGTTTCCACTAACATTTGTTACATATGCTCCATCAATATAGACATTATATGAATCTACATCTACAACCGGTGCCCATGCAAAATAATAAGGTAAATCAGCATTTCCTGCCCATACAAGTCCTTCAGGTGCCTGTATACTTTCATCTATATCCTGTCCCGGTGCTGTTGGTGCCACTGTTACATCTGTAGGCTTTGCTGTTGAAGGTTCCGGTGCCTTTGTTGTTGCTGGCTGTCCGCTTCCTGCATATGTATATTTAATTGATGTTATTGCTGATGTTTTATTTTCCTTTACTGTTGCAACTCCAACTGTATATTCCCCAGCTCCCTTTGTAAACATTGAAGCATCTAAATCTGCAACATTTTCTGTAACTTTTGTTACATACACTCCATCTATGTAAACGTTATATCCGTCAGCTCCATCAACTGCTGCCCATGCGAAATGATATGGCAATCCTTCTCCCGGTGCATGTACAAGTCCTTCAGGGGCTTTTATGCTTTCATCAACATTACCGTTAGCTGTTGTAGGTGCTACTGTTGTAGGTTTCGCTGTTGGTTTTAATGTTGGTGCTACTGTAGGCTTAGCTGTTGGTGCTACTGTTGTAGGTGCTACTGTAGGCTTAACTGTAGTACTGTCATTTTTCTTAGTCGTTTCTGTTTTAGTTGTCTTCACTTCAGCTTTAGTAGTTACTATCTGTGAAGGTTCACTCTTTGTAGTTACCTGATTTATAACACTATTATTGTTATCGGAAGGTTTTGTAACTTTAATACTATTTTTTCTTTTAACAATAACTTTGCATTTATATTTCTTCTTTCCAACCTTTGCAGTTATTGTAGTCTTTCCCGGTTTCTTTGCCTTAACCTTTCCTTTTTTAGAAACTGTTGCTACTTTTTTCTTTGAAGACTTCCAAACTACCTTTACTCCGGCAGGTTTATTCTTCACCTTTAGCTTCTTTGTTTTTCCTACCTGCAAAACTATCTTCTTCGAGCTTAGTCTTGTTGTAGACTTTGCATTAACATTTGTTAAATTCATAGGCATCATTGTTACTATTAATGCCAATGTTAAAACAATTGTCAAAATTCGCTTCATTTTGTTCATAAATCTCCTCCTAAAAACGTTTTCATTTCCTTCCGCTTTTAAAAATAATTTTTGCGGTTAATAAATACGTTTTTATCCTAACACATTTAGTTATTTTGCACAATATTTTTTTTGAAATAAAAACACTTTTATCATTTTCATCAAAAATAATGTTTCAATCTATATTTTAGCAAAAAAACAGCCCCCGATCACATGCCTTGTAATCAGGGGTTTTATTGTTTTTAAAACTGTTTTTATTACCTTTTATAATTTTATTTTTCTATTCAATGCTTTCGTCATATACAGCTCTGCAACCTCCTATAAACTTAGGTCTTGTTCTTGCTGCAAGTACGTTTGCCTCGCCGATTTTGTTATTTTCAAGTCTTACCGGAACTGCAACTTTCTTAATGTGCATTCCAATAAGAGTTCCGCCAATGTCAATTCCACCATCTGCCTTAATTTCTTCCACAGCAACAGGATCTTTAAATGTCTTATATGCTGTTGTTCCAAATGAACCACCTGCCTTAGGCTGTGGTACAACGTTAACTATTTCTGAAAACGGAACTGCTGCACGTTCAACTATTATTGCTCTGTTAAGATGTTCACAACACTGAGCTGCAAGATATATCTTTCTGCTTTCAAGGACTTCATATATTCCTGAGAAAACTGCCTTAGCCACTTCAAGGTTAGAATTGCTTCCAATCTTATCTCCACATATTTCACTTGAAGAACAACCAACTACAAGAATATTGCCTTCCTTTAATCCTGCTTTATCGCAAATTTCTTCTGTTGTTTTTTTTGCCTGTTCTTTTAATTCTTCGTACATTTGAATCGCTCCTTTCAAACAACATAATGCAAAAGAGAGCTGTATGATATTTGTAGCCTGCTCTTTTTACCGCCTACAATTTTATCACACAACTCTTTCCTTTTACATATTATTTTATATTTTTATACAAATTTTTTAACTAATTTTATAACCTTTGCTTCTTCTAATGCGAAAATAGCAATAAATCCTAATACTAAGCATGTAACACCCTGGATGCTGTTGCTTCCAATTGAAGGCACTGCTCCAAGTCCATATCCTAATAAAGTACTTTCATATAAGAAATATCCTAAAACCATAATAACTTCTGCAACTACACCACTTACAATATAAGCTACTACATTCATTCCCTTACTGTCCTTAGTGTTTGCTTTCTTAATTGCTACAAATACTAAATATGCAACTAAAGCCATTAAAAACTTAATTACAAATGTTCCCGGTACATAACTTCCGTAACCACTGATAAAATCTGAAAGGGCTGAACCGATACCTGCTGCAAGGGCACCATAAACGCCACCAATCATCCAAGCTGAAAGTAATACAATAGTATCACCAATATTTACATAACCGTTTGTTCCTACTGTAGGTACTTTAATAATCATTGTTGCTACACATGCTAACGCTGCAAATAAAGCTGTAATAACAATCTTTCCTACGTTCTGTTTAGTTGAATCCATAATTCTCCTCCTGATATTAACACCTATCTTTTATCCTAAGTGTATTATTACTTTATCTAAGTTGCATTATCTCAATCTGACACTGTAACTCATTAAAGTATAGTATATCAGTATGTGGTATTATTTATATATCCAATTTACGTAATAAACATAATATCAGATTCATAGGATATTATTTACTCCTCATCTGCATAAACAAGGGCACATTTTACAGCTCTGTGCCATCCCTTGATATATTTCTGCACCTTTTCAGAATCCATTTTGTTTTCAAACTTTCTCTCTATTGTTGAATTTTTTATAATGTCTTTTTTGTCTTTCCAATAACCTGTTGCTAGACCTGCCAAATATGCTGCCCCAAGCCCTGTAGTTTCAATTACTGATGGTCGCACAACCTGTTTTTCAGTAATATCTGCCTGAAACTGCATTAAAAGATTATTGGCACTTGCCCCACCGTCAACTCTGATAGACTTAATTTCCATTGCCGCATCCTGCTCCATTACCTTCAAAACATCATATGTCTGATAAGCAAGTGATTCAAGGGTAGCTCTTACAAAATGCTCTCTTGCAGTTCCTCTTGTTATGCCAACTACCATGCCTCTGGCATTCTGCTTCCAATAAGGTGCTCCCATTCCTGTAAAAGCCGGCACAACATATACTCCATTAGTATCACTAACCTTTTCTGCAATCTCTTCACTTTCCGGTGCACTGTTAACTAACTTCATCTGATCTCTAAGCCACTGTATTGCCGCTCCTGCCACAAAAACACTGCCTTCCAATGCATATTCAACCTTGCCTGTGCCTGCTGCAATAGTAGTAATCAAACCATTGTCTGATATAACCGGCTTATTTCCTATATTCATTAAAAGAAAACAACCTGTTCCATATGTATTCTTTACATCACCTTTTTCAAAACAACACTGACCAAATAATGCCGCCTGCTGGTCTCCTGCAACACCACTTATAGGTATTCGTTCTCCTAACAGTTCCGGCATAGTATATCCAAAAATTCCACTTGAAGGATTTACCTTAGGCAACATAGACTTGGGAATATCTAGTATATCCAGTAATTCCTGATCCCACTCCAAATCAAATATGTTATAAATCATAGTTCTTCCCGCATTAGTGTAATCCGTTGCGTGTATGCTTCCACCGCTTAACTTCCACATAAGCCATGAGTCAATAGTTCCAAAGAGCAATTGACCATTTTCTGCCTTATTTCTTGCTCCCGGCACATTATCAAGAATCCACTTAATCTTAGTTCCTGAAAAATAAGCATCAGGAACCAATCCGGTCTTATTTCTAATAAAATCCCTAAGACCGTCCTTAACAAGTCCGTCTACAATATCAGAAGTTCTTCTACACTGCCAAACAATGGCATTATAAATAGGTTTTCCCGTATTCTTGTCCCATATAACCGTTGTTTCTCGCTGATTAGTAATGCCAATGGCTTCAATATCCTTGCCTGTAATTCCTGCCTGTCTCATAACATCTTCCATTGTAAGAAGCTGTGTCATCCAAATTTCCTCAGGATTATGTTCAACCCAGCCCGGCTTTGGAAAAATCTGCTCAAACTCCTTATTTGCCTGACAAACAATATTTCCCTTCTTATCAAATAAAATAGTTCTGGAACTGGTAGTTCCCTGATCTAATGCCATAATATACTTACCCATAGTTTCTTCCTCCGTACATAACTAAATACTATCTTTAGCCTTCATTCTAACCTTTATCTTATAATATAGTTTGTATATTTTCAATGACACTGTTTTAAATTCCACGCAGAAATTTTTACAGCAAACACGTTGAGATTTCTGCCTGGAATTATAACATATGATTGAAAATATCAAAAAAAGTGCTACCACGTATTTTTCAGGTACATGATAGCACAATCTATTATAAACAACAGGTACGGATTTTAGAAAATCATTAGAATAATTGTTTATGATTTTCCTTTTTTAACCCTGTTGCCTGCTGTCACAAAAGTGAGCAGCTTTCAATATTTTCTTTTGTATACCTTATTGTATGCACTTATTCCGGTTTTGTGATTAGTCCTCGTAATCAATATAATTTAAAGGATCTTTTGTTTTTCCATTTTTTTCTACTGAGAAGTAAATATTATCCCCTTCCTTGGAGTAATATTTAGTTGGCTGGTTAACGTAGGCGATAGTCTGGCCTGCTTCAACGAAGCTTCCTTCTTTTACTTCAGGATTTATGGTCTGACCGTAGTTTACGATATAATCATTTCCCACTGCCTGACTGATAACAACGCCAAGTTCGTCATCTTGTGTTATTTTTGTAATAACACCATCTGCCGCTGCCTTTATTGCAGTGCCTTTGCTACTTTGGATTACAATTCCGGGATTGGTTTTGTATTCATCTAATGTTGCGTAATATACCGTATTTTTCACATCATATGGCATAATAATGCTACCCTCAACAGGCCAGATAAGTTTGCTGTTCTTGTTAAACTTTAATGTTTTAATCTGGGCTGCTGCCTCTGATGAAAGTCCATACATGTAATCTTTTTTGCTTACATTAGACTGAGTGTTTTCTTCCACTACGTTATTTACGACTTTTTCCTTAGTTGTTTCTTCTGTTAAATAACCTCCCGGTTCAACTTCTCTGTCTTTCGGTGTTTCAGATTCCATTGCTGTTTCTTTTTGTGTTTCTTTTTCCACAACATTTCCCGCTGCTTCAATATTTTTATCTGCCGCTGTTGTTTCAGTTATGTTTGCTTTTCCTAATTTTACAATGTTTTCGTCGCTTTTTTGCCCAAGAAAATAAGTTCCCGTGGCTACGCCTACTAATGCAACAAAGCAAACTGCAACTGCTGCTATAAATTTCTTATCCATTCTCATCACCTCAATAACAGTATGTACCATTAATTGAAGATTTATACAAAAAAATTAATTTTAATATTCCACAATTTTCCCATCATAGAAAGTGCTAAGAATCTCCTGCCATGGCTTGCCATGACCTGCAAGGTATCTGGCATAGCTTATACTCATTCCAAAACCGTGACCGTTGCCTTTAGTTGTAATTCTTATTCCCTTTTCATATTCTTCTATGCTCATATCTGTAGAATTAAGACCGAGGGCTTTTGAAAAATCATCTGCCAGAACAACAGTATCCCCAATTCTTATTTTTAAAGCATAGCCTTCTTTGTCTTTTTCAACAGTTATCAGATTAATAATTTCCTTCTTATCTTTTATATTTTTTAGAATTTCCTTCCCATCTTTAAATACAACAATGCCATTAGCTGACAGTTTTTCCTTAAACTCATTAACCGTTAAATACCTTGTGCAAAGATATTCCTTCTCCTTTATGTCATTCTGGCATATAACACTTTTTAGATAACTATATTCCTTTCCAAGAATTTCCTCCCCTAACCTGGTTTTCCCATTACTTATATTATGAAACAGTGGCAAAATAGTCTCCCCCTGTTTCTTTATTATTTTGCCTTTTGTTTTGTCTACTATTCTTTTAATTTTTTTATTTTTCTCATTATATATTTTATAAGAACCTATACCTGTAAAATATGCAGCCATTCCTTTGGGGCTTTTAATGTTTTCCCTGCAAAAATCCTGAAATCTGCTGTTTTTTAACTCCCCATAATTTCTATATTCCATTCCCAAATCTGAAGCTGCTATTTGAGCTTTGTCCTTCATTTTGTACAAAATATAAGTTCTAATAATAACAGACTTAGCTTTCAAAAGCTCCTCCGGCTCACTTTCGTCCATCTGTGCCATAAGAACGTAAAATATGAAGTTCTCCATATCCATTTCAAAGCTGTAGTTTTTATTATCCACTAATATTGTTTTCCCTGAGGGCTTAGCCTTAGATATTTTGTTTCCGTTTACAAGAACACATACACTACCTATAACTAACGGGAAAAAAATCGAAAATAATATTAGCATAATAAACTTTTTTCTATCTGTCATTTGGTTATTCCTAAAAATCCCTTATACTAACTTATTTTTCAAAAATCATTTATATGATTGTAGTGCATACAAAAACCCCAAAAAACCAGACATTACATTCTAATTTTTTGGGGTTTCATTTTAATTATATTTGATTATATCTATTGTGACACTTTCACAATTTTCTGTAATCTATACGTCCATTTTAACTTTTACTTTTTCAAGATGCCAAATATCCTGTACGTATTCTTCGATTGTTCTGTCAGATGTAAACTTACCAACATTAGCTACATTTAACATAGCTGACTTAGCCCAGCCTTCTTGGTTTCTGTAAGCTTCTTCAACTCTCTTCTGAGCTGCTGCATATGACTTGAAATCTTTAAGAATAAAGTATCTGTCAGCAACATCTGTTTCCTGAGTGTTAAGTAATGAGTTGTAAATTGGTCTGAATCTTTCAGGATCATCTGGAGAATAGAATCCGTTAATCAACTGCATAAGAACTTTTCTAATGTCCATATCTGAGTTGAAAATATCCATTGGATTATATCCACCATTGTTTTCGTAGTTAATAACTTCATCTGAAGATAAACCAAAGATAAATGCATTTTCTTCGCCAACTTCATCAACTATTTCTACGTTAGCACCATCCATTGTTCCAAGTGTTAAAGCACCATTTAACATAAACTTCATATTACCTGTGCCTGAAGCTTCTTTTGATGCTGTTGAAATCTGTTCTGAAACATCTGCTGCTGCAAAAATAATTTCAGCATTTGATACACGGTAGTTTTCAATAAATACAACTTTAATCTTTCCATTAATTGATTCATCATTGTTAATTACATCAGCAACGCTATTGATTAACTTGATTGTAAGCTTAGCAATCTTGTAACCTGCTGCTGCTTTTGCACCAAAGATAAATGTTCTTGGATAGAATTCCATTTCAGGATGTTCCTTAATCTGGTTGTATAAATACATTACATGTAAAATATTTAATAACTGACGCTTATATTCATGAAGTCTCTTAACCTGAACATCAAAAATAGAACGTGGGTCTACATCAATACCATTATGTTCTTTAATGTATTTTGCAAGACGTACTTTGTTCTGATATTTAATATTCATAAATTCAGCCTGAGCCTTCTTGTCATCTGCGTATACTTCTATTCCCTTAATCTTTGGAAGGTCTGTAATCCAGTCATCTCCAACCTTTCCTGTAACCCATTCTGAAAGAAGTGGATTAGCATGGAGAAGGAATCTTCTCTGTGTAATACCGTTAGTCTTATTGTTAAACTTCTCCGGCATCATTTCATAGAAATCTTTTAATTCCTGATGTTTTAAAATTT
>OGNW01000345.1_pt1 | contig 44897 bp, 45 predicted proteins | sample 1573591 | NCBI WGS metagenome assembly OGNW01 (sample SAMEA2581894, study PRJEB24529) | metagenome | biome: Human gut stool | place: China | collected 2011
AGAATCCATTAATTATCGTATAACCTTCATCTGTTGTTGTAGTTTCATACTCCTGTACAATATAATCAGGATCAATAAGTGTCTCGTCTGCTGCATTATCTTTCTTCCCACATGCTGACAGTGAAAATATCATCATTCCTGATAATGACATCCATGCTATTTTCTTACCTATTCTGTTCATAGACTTCCCCTCAAAAGCACAGATGCACATATTAAAAATGTGCATCTGTATCTTTATACCATTAACTAATTAGAACTCATCCTACAATAATCTCCAACCTGCTCCCTTGAGTTCTGAACCCAATGCTCTGTATCAAAACAATCTATATCCATCTCATAAGATGTTGTCCGCTCAGCTACGCTACCTTTTCCTATTGCATCTCTATATGTATCCCATTCAGAGCTGTCATTATAAGTGATTATAAGATGTAAATGTGAATATATAAATTCATTAGTATTAGCTATTGTTTTCGCTACACATCTTTTCTCACCATTAGCTCTGTAAACAGTAAGCTCTGTATCCATATAATCATGATACTCAATTGCTGCCATTACTGGTATACTAGCCATAACAACAAACATTGCTGTCAAAACTAATACTCTTCTTACTTTAGTTGAAAGTTTACGCATAATTTTTCCTCCATTAATCTTAACATATTGATACATTTAATATCAACGACTTTTGTTACCCACATCAGATGTTATACATTAATAAAGTTTAAGTTGTGGTTTTCATTTACCGTATAATCATCTGATACTCGTTCTCTTTGTTACAATACATGGCAATTGCATAAATGATGCTAATATAATTCCAAAGCATATACATCTTGCTGCTGTAAAACAGCCTAATATGCTGGTACATATTATAACTATTGAATATACTGCCAACTGCATAACCGCTATTTTCTTATAGTGCCTTATCTCTTTTTCATTCAAGACCTTATTGTCTGATTGTATTGGAGATACCAGACATAATTCTATAATTGCTATACATGTCGCTATATACATATATAATGGTTTTATATCACATATTGATAGCTTTATCATAGCAGTCAATAATATAGTTGATATTATCATGCATATTGATAATTTCTTAGCATGATAACCACCACTATATTTTTTCAAAAGCATAAATGGAATAATTAACAATACTCCATTAATAATACTTCCTGCCAGCCACCCAATCACAATCGCCATAATAACTGGCAATATTAATAATTCCGCACTATATACAGCATATTCATAAAGCTCACGATTTTCCTCTGATATAGCACTATTCTTTATCAGCCAGTTGATTATTGAATTTCTTATCATTCTCATTACTTTAGTTTCTTGTATCTGTCTAATGATGCTGGTGCCTTGGGTTCATATACTAATAAACAAGATGTTGAATTAGCTTCAAGCTTCAACACTTTATCAAGTACCTTAACCACTTTCTTAGCTGATTCTCTCTTTCTCACAGACATCCCCCTCCTTTCTCAATCGTACACAACCAAAACTCTATATTTCTCTTATACCATATATATTATTTAAATCAATAGTTATGGAACCAAATGACATTTTTATGGAACGAAAAGCATCTTTAACTGTATTACACTAATATTATCGTTGCTATTTTATTTCTGTATTGTATAATATATTTATATTTTTAAATGTTACGGAGAGCTTATGGATATTTTTATATGTGACGACAATACTCTTATATGTAATGAAATTAATTCTCTTGTATCTGAATTTTTCAGAACCAATAATATGACAATGCCTGTTTTTCATACATTTACCGATGGAAAATCTCTTTTATCATCTAATGTAAGACCAGATATTGTCTTTCTTGATATTCAGATGCCGGAATTGTCTGGTATAGATGTGGGGAACATATTACACAACAAATATCCTGATGCTATTATTATAGTAATAACCTCTTTCATGGATTATCTGGATGATGCCATGCGTTTTAATGTTTTCAGATATATATCGAAACCAATTGATAAAGACCGTCTCTTTCGCAATATGCAGGATGCCGTCACCGCATACAATAACCGGAGCTCAACACTATATGTAAAATGCGGTTCTGACTATAAGCTTATCAATCAGCATGATATTATAATGGTTGAAGCCTCTTTGAAGCAAACTATTATATATACAACTAATGGTAATTTTAGAACTTATCAGTCATTTTCAGAAATAAAAGAAAAGCTGGCGCACAATTATTTTTATCAGTGCCATAGAAGTTTTGTTATTAACTTGAATTATGTGGTTTCTCACAATTCGCACAATATATATCTTAATAGTAACTTGTCTGCGGATGTTGCTGCAAGAAAGTATTCAGATTTTAAAGAACACTATGCTGCATATGTTAACTCACATGTCTAGATAAAGGAGATTTATGGATAATTCACTTACATATTATACGGTTGCTTCTGTGATTGAAGCATTTATTTTATGGCTTTATTGTAATAAACTCTTCAAGCAGAGATTGAACACACCACTCTCAATATTAATAGCAATCATTATGCATTTGTTATCAGCACCTGTATATATGTTACATTTTCCTATTTTGAATATTATTTCTTTTATTCTTATTACATATATAGTTACCATTATAATATCTGATATTTCCTTTTTTTCTGCTATTTTTCACAGCCTTATGCTGACAGTTGTAATGGGGTTATCCGAATTATTAGTTGTAGGCTTTGTTCCTAATCTTTATATATTATTTTTCCGTGAGTCAGGCACTATTAATAATACTGCACTTTATGTTTTCATAAGTAAAACAATTTATCTATTCATATCACAGGCTGTATCCACAATCCTGAAAAAAAGGAAAGGTTCATATCCTTTCTCTGATAAAAGCACCCTTTTTCTTTCTATCATTCCTGCAACATCTATAATTATTATGTTATGTCTGTGCTTTATATGTATAAGCATACCGCTTACTTCAAAGGTTAATGCATATAGTTCTGTGTCCATACTGCTTTTACTGGCAATTAACATGTTCACATTTTATATGCAGCAGATTATTGTCAGGAAAAACAATGAAAATGCCCGCCTTTTACTTGAATTACAACGCGAATCGGATAATGTACAGTATTATAATTCTCTCAAAGACAATTATAATAAACAGCGGATATTGATTCATGATATCAAAGAACACCTTAATACAATCGCAGTCCTTAATGATGGAAGTCATACGAAAGAAATATCTGATTATATATCTGAGCTTTCTGATAGTGATGCACTTAAAAGATCAAGAACATATTGCCGGAATCCTATATTTAATGCAATTCTGTCACGTTATGCAGAGATTTGCGAAAGTGAGAGAATCAGTTTTGCTGCCGACATAAGATACAGAACCTTAGAATATTTTTCTGCTAATGATTATGCTTCATTGTTCGGTAATCTGCTCGACAATGCTGTTGCCGCTGCAAGTGGTACTCCGCATGCATTTATTGACTGTAATGTCTCACTTATACAGAATGGCAATGCGGATCTTATTACCGTTACCAACTCATGCAGTAATAATCCGATTGCTTCCGATGGGACTTTACATACAACCAAAGCGGACACTATTAATCATGGTCTTGGAACTCTAAGCATTAAAAGAATTGTTGACAGTTACGATGGAATTATGAAATATTCGTACGATGAGAAAGACCATTATTTTAAATACACTATATTAATACAGCACCCTGGCATCATGCAATAGTTTTGGCATATTCTGCAATATATGGCATATTCGGTAATATACGTCACATTAATATCGGGTAGTTTTGGCACATTCGGTAATATATGGCACATTCTGCACTTGACAATATAAAAAAACAGGGATTCCAGTTACATTTAATAACCGAAATCCCTGTTTTTATTATATTAATTCTTCTTATATTGTTATATCTTCTTAGAAAAGACTCTTAACAGTATTAACTACATTCTCTACTGTGAATCCAAAATGCTCGAATAACTGGTTAGCCGGACCTGAAGCTCCGAAGCCCTTCATGCAGATAACCTTTCCGTCAAGTCCTACATATCTGTACCAGCCGAAGTCTGAAAGTGCCTCAACTGCAACTCTCTTTCTTACACTCTTAGGAAGAACTGATTCCTTGTATTCCTCTGACTGCTTCTCGAATACATCCATAGATGGCATACTAACTACTCTTACATCTATTCCTGCATTCTTAAGCTCTGCCTTTGCAGATACAGCCAGGTTAACTTCAGAACCACTTGCAATAATAATTCCATCTGGAGTCTCTTTATCAGAATCCTCAAGAATATATGCACCCTTAAGTGCTTCCTTAGATGAACCTGCCATCTGTGGAAGATTCTGTCTTGTAAGAACTAATGCTGTTGGCTCATCCTTAGATTCAATGGCATATTCCCATGCAAGTGCTGTCTCTGTTCTGTCACATGGTCTGAATACTGTGAAGTCCGGCATAGAACGGAATGCTGCAAGCTGCTCAATTGGCTCATGTGTAGGTCCGTCCTCACCAACTCCGATACTGTCATGTGTGAATACATATATAAGTGGCAGCTTCATAAGTGATGTAAGTCTTGCCATTGGCTTTGTATAATCACTGAATACGAAGAATGTTGCAACGAATGGTCTTAATCCACCATGAAGTGCAAGTCCGTTGCCAATTGCTGCCATAGCCTGCTCTCTTACACCAAAGTGAAGGTTAGTTCCTGCGTAATTCTCCTTAGAAAAATCTCCTGCATCCTTCATATTAGTCTTATTAGATGGAGCTAAATCTGCTGAACCACCGATAAGGTTAGGCATTACATTCTTAATCATGTTAAGAATTGTTCCACTTGAACTTCTTGTTGCTTCTGCCTTCTCTGGCTTTGCAAGGTATTCCTCAGAATTGAATAAATCGGACATATCACATCCATTGTAGTACTTATCCCAGAGTTCCTTCATCTCAGGAAACTTCTCACAGTATTCAGCAAAAAGCTTATTCCATTCTTCTTCCGGTTCAGCCATTCTTGCAGCTATCTCTTTATAATGGTCATATACTTCCTGTGGTACTTCAAAATCACCCTTGCATGGCCAGTTAAGATTTTCCTTAAGTGCTGCAACATTATCAATACCAAGAGGCTCACCGTGTGCGCTTGCCTTACCCTGCTTTGCAGGACAGCCGTATCCGATAAGTGTATTAACCTTGATAAGTGAAGGTCTTTCCTTATCAGCCTTAGCCTCCTCAATAGCTTTACCGATAGCTTCAATATCATTGCCATCAGCAACCTCGATTGTCTGGAAGCCAAATGCTTCAAATCTCTTCATTACATTTTCTGTAAATGCAATATCTGTGCTTCCCTCAATTGATATGTTGTTAGAATCATAGAATACAATAAGCTTTGAAAGACCTAATGTTCCTGCAAGTGAGAAACACTCTGATGAAATACCTTCCATCATACATCCGTCCCCACCAAGTACATATGTGTAATGGTCAACTACATTGTATCCGTCTTTATTGAATACTGACGCAAGATGTGCTTCTGCCATAGCCATACCTACTGCCATAGCCATACCCTGTCCAAGAGGTCCTGTTGTTGCTTCAACACCAACTGTATGACCATACTCTGGATGTCCAGGTGTCTTAGAACCCATCTGTCTGAAATTCTTCACATCATCTAATGAAAGATTACCAATTCCAAGTAAATGGAACAATGAATAAAGAAGCATTGAACCATGTCCGCCAGAAAGAACGAATCTGTCTCTGTTCTCCCACTTAGGATCAGCCGGATTGTAATTCATATGGTTAGTCCACAATTCATAAGCTGTTGGTGCAGTTCCAAGCGGAAGTCCAGGATGTCCTGAATTAGCCTTCTGGATTGCATCTGCTGACAATACCCTGATTGCATTAATTGACATTTCATCGATGTTAGTCATAGTTTCCTCCCTGTGTAAGCACATCTGTGCATAATATTATAAGTTATCTGTCTTTAAAATCTGCCTCTGTCAAGAATATAACATCACCATTCTCGCTTCTCTTCTTCTTAAGTCCACCAAAGAATCTTCTTGATGCTCTTCTTTCAGAGTTGACAATTGCCTGATTGATTATTTCCTTGATATCATCAAGTTTAATATTATCATTCACATTATGAAGTTTGTCAATCTTAAGATACAGTTCCAGTAATGCATCATCATCAACCTCATACTGTCTCTTTCTTGCGAATCTCTTCGCCATCTCAACAAGCTCATTAACTGTGTACTGCTTAAGAACAATTCTGTGATTGAATGTCTTGGTAAGCTCAGGATTAAAGTTGATAAGAACATTCATGTCTGTATCTGAATCTTCAAATATGACAATCATTCTTCCTGTATCCTGTTCAAGACAGTTAAGCAGTTCATTAATTCTCTTAGGCTGGATTGTTCCTGCGCCTTCAACGATAAGAGCTGTTCCCTTAAGTCTTCCCATTGCCTTGGCAATACCTCTCTGGTTAATACTCTCTCCTGATGTCTTAGCAATCTTCTTTGGCTGGTCTGGATATAAAGTATTAATAGCTCTTATTATAGTTCTTGCAAGGTCTGTCTTATCAGAACTTGAATTACCAGAAATAAGAATATTTCCTGATGCTGATGAATTCATCTGCATTTCATCGTCAATTGTATCGAAAAGATCAGCTAACTGTTCCTCAAGTCCTGGCATATCTCTGTACTTTCTGAATATCTTTGCCAGCTCCCCTGTAAGCTTCTTCTCTATCTGCTCAGTTTCTTCAATCTCTTCTTCCATAGTCAATGGCTGTTCTTCTTCCTGTCTGGTGAATGGAATTACTGTTTCTTCCGGCTCAACACCTGCAGCTACCTCATCTAGTACAACAGCCTCCTCACCTTCTTCTTTATTGTCTTTATTATCAATATCTTCATTCATAATTGAATTGATATCTGAAATCATTGATTCTGACACAGTTGGTATCTGTGCTGTAACTAAAGGAATATCTTCATTCTCTATAGCAGTTGCTGCCTGCTCTAGTCTCGCTGCAGCCTTACCTGTTCTTATTGCAAGATCCATTCTCGCAGAATCAACTGCCATCTGTGCAAGAGCTGCTCTCTTTGCTCCTTCCTTATCAATCTCCTTACCATCAGCCAGTGCTTCTGCTTTCTTCTGCTCTACCAGCTTTTCATAAGCTGCACTTTTCTCGTCTTTCTCATCAAGATAACGCTCAAGCTCTGACTTGGAGAATTCCTTAGTATCCTGCTTGCCATACTTTTCTTCTCTTACAGACTGCATCCACTCTGTTATATCCATCTGGCCTTCAATCTGGTCATCATCTTCCTGAGCTTCTGCATCATCATTAACAACCTGTTCAGCTACAGGAGCCGGAGTCTTAACCTCCTCTGCAGGCTGTTCTTCCTTATTCTTAGAAGCTGGTACAAATGTCTTAACATCAGCATCTTCTTCCTCATCACCGAACAAGTCACTCATCTTGGCAGCAAGCTCTTCCTGAAGATTTCTTGTATCATATAAATTGTTATATTCAGGTACAGGAACATTAATATCTATATTCTCTGCTTCCTTATTGATTCTTTCCTCAGCTTCTTTTCTCTGTTCAGCTTCGTCTTCTTTATTGATCTGCTCATAGTTATCAGCTAACTTCTGCTTTGCATTCTCAATAAGCTCCTTAAGTGAGACATTTGCCTTATTAATCTCGCTTGAGAAATTCTTCTCTCCATCTTTGCTAAGTGTCTCAGAAACCTCTGGCTTCTCCACCTGAGGAGTCTCTATCTTAGACATAACAACAGAGCTGTCCTTAGTATTATCTGCATCTTCATCCTTATTCAGAGCTTTCATTAAAAATGCTTTGATATCATCATTCTGGTCGTTCTGTACAAGGTCTATTGAAAGAGGTCCTTCCTCCTGTTCCTTAGCAAACTCAGGAACATTCAGACTTACCTCTGGCACTGGCTGTTTACCAGTTGATTTCTGTTCTTTCTCATCTTCTTCACGGAAAACATCTTCAACTTCATCTCTCTTAAGATTAGCAAGTTCCTTCTGCTTTGCAAAAAGCTCTTCCTTAGTTGCCTCTATATCTTCCTTTCTTTTTCTTACATCTTCTAAGATACCTTTCTGTGTCTTAGTAAGAACAACACCAAGCTTTTCCTTTAACTGTACTGCTTTCTCAACGTATATACCATCCTGAAACCACAGAACGATATTATCACATGTCTTAATACATTCTTCTTTTCTTCCAGTCTTATAATACAGCTTTGCAAGCTCATACATATACTTCTCATCAATCTCATGCTCCCTGTAATCCTCTAAGATTCCTACAAGTTCATTATCTGATGCATTCTGTGCCTTTCTAAGGTCATAATACAGGATGAATCTGCTCACATCATGCTGTGAAGATTTGCTGTATTCTTCATAAAGCTCGTTAGCATTATCAAAATCTCCAACTTTAATAAAGAATTCAGTAAGCTTATAAACCAGCTTTCTTCCGCCAAGGTTTCTGTTATAAGCAAGAATTGCCATGTCTCTTGCTTCTTCATAGTCCCCGACTGCTTCCTGTACATTAATGGCTGTGGCAAGTGCCTGCCAGTCTTTAATCTTAGTCCAGTTAATATCCTTAGCTATGGCTGCCGCTTCTGTGTATTCCTTTTTCGCTGCCAGCTTCTTAATCTGGTCTATCTTAATTCCTAATTCGTATTTATTCATGATTATATATTCCTCATTCCAATGCTTACTTGATGAATGTTGTGAATAATTTATTTATCGCATTTTACAACTCATTAAAGTTTAGCACAGCCTAAGTTCATTGTAAACCAAGTTCACAGAATTGTTACAAATATGTTACAAAAAATCAAATGTAGCCTGTTCGTAATCCATTCTCGTGTATTCCAATTCTGATTCCTTCGTGCTGCTGTAATAATCAACAACCACAGTCTGCTGCCTTGAATCAACCAGTTTCTGACCAAGTATGTAATTAACATCGAATCTTCCTGTAATAGCAGGAGTTGCACCTCTTGCCGGAACAATAAGCTGGACGTGATTAGTTGCAAGCAGCTTGAATATTGGCTCCCATATGTATATATCCTTTGCCGCACCGAATGGGTTATCTATGAATATTGTCTTACCCTCAACACCTTCATTACCTGAAGAATTCATATTAGATATGTAGTTGATAATCGCAATAAGGAACTGGATATATATACCCTGTGACTGTCCTGTTGAGCCAACCGCTTCCTCATATCTTAAATAACGGCTCTGGTCCTTGATCCTCTCTCTCTTATACAGATTAATTCTGATTGAATTCATATCTGTGACAATAACTGAGAAAAGTCTCTTCCATGACAGTCTGTTTCTTATATACTTGAGTCTTTCCGCAGGCTCTTTAAAACTTTCCGCCATAAAAACAGTTTCATCAATATATTCAGACATCTTTTCCTTATATAATTCTTCCTTTATATAAGGAATCTGCAAACTGATTATTGCAATCTGTTCTCCGTCAAGATTGATATTAGACAACTGTGGCAGACGGTCAAGCTCAGTCTTAATATTACTGCATGTCTGGATACAACGATTTTCAAAGTTATCCTTAATCATCTGCATATCCTCTATACCCTTGGCAATGCGGTCTTTTTCTAACTGTATAAATGTGTTCGTCTCATTTAACGATTCAATCATACTTCTGGTCTTAGCCACATTTTCAGGAACATTAAGTGATATCCTTACTTCATCAGCAAGCTCAACTGCATTAAATCCGTTAAGCAGGTCAATAAGCTTAGATTTATTCTTATTAAATTCATCAACCTTCTTATACTCTAATCTGGTAATTGAAGCATATTCTTTATGAACAGCCTCATATTCTGTAAGATTAGCCGAAATTCCTTGTGCATCCTCAGGACGGAATTCTTCTGGAACATGCATGCCCGCATCAGACACGATTCTTTCAAGGTCTTTTCTGCATACAAGAATGTCTTTTAATGAATCAGACATCTGTCTGCGTGTCTTTTCCTGAACCTTGGTGTTATCCTCTAACTTCTTAATAAGTACCTTGTGCTGTGTAATGAATTCATCCGGGTCATCGCATGGGAATTCATTAAAGCTTCCATAATTATTCTCAATCTGGTTAATACCATGTGCGATACTTCCCTCAAGTCTGTTAAGAAGTGCTTCCTGTGACTCAAGCTCTTCCCTTACAGAATCACTGCTCTTCACAAGATTATTAAGAGCATCCTTGGCATTCCTTAACTGCTGTGAACCTGCTGCCATAATCTCACCGGCTTCATACTTTGCCTTGATATCGTCAAATGTATAACCTCTGTACTCTATTGCATCACGACATTTGTTCATAGATGCAGACAGATGGTTCATCAGCGCCTGCTTATCTGCAAAGTCACTGTTCTTCTGTGAAAGTGCTGTCTTTAATCCGGTGAATCTGCTCTCTATTTCATCCTTATCAAGACGGTATGTATCGTCATCGATTTCTATTGAAACATTTTCATCATAATAAGGTGCGTACTGCTCCTCCCATGACTTAATGATTTCATCATATGCCTTTCTTGTACTGTCCTCGAAATCTCTCGCGGTATCATACTCAGAATTAGCAGAAGCTGCTGCCTCCTCGCACTCATATATGCGGTTTCTTGCACTGTCCACATCAGCCTTCAGTCCCTTTAAGCGCTCATACTTTTTATCTATAGAAATATTCATCTCCATAATACGCGAGAGCCGGCTGCATGCTGTTTCCTTCTCTTCTATATCATCTCTTGTCTGTGCGAGGTTCCTTGAAAGCTGCTCTTTAACCTCATTTAACACACTTCTCTTTTTCTCAGCCTCAATAATTGCAGCCTCGCTGTCAGCAATCTTTAATCTGATTGCTTCTGCCTCGGACACATCCACCTTTCCAGACACAGCATTATATACAAGTGCAAATGTATAATCATTCCACACAAGCTCCATTCTGTCGGCCAGCTTTCCTGCCTGCGCCTTATGCGACTCAAGCTCCTCCTGTGCAAGCTTAATCTGTGTCTCAAGCTTTGCCTCATCACGCAGGAACGACATATCCTTTAATGCGAATACAATCAGGTCTTTGTTAATCTCTAACTTAGTATCAATAAGCACCTGCTCGCTTATAACAGGATAAGCAGCCGCACCCTTGCCAAAATCCTTAAGCATCTCATCTGCTTTGATTCTCTCGAAATCGTTCTTTATTATAAATGCGTACTCAACGAAAGGTGTTCTCTTTAATACATCTCTTTTCTGTCCTGCATTCAGGGCTGCGAACCACTCATGACCCTCAACAACATCTGAACCATACTGGCTCTCAAGGTATTCCTTAAGCCTGTCTCTTTCAGAACTCTTACAGATATATGTTCCCTTTCTTGCATTGTCAATAAAGCTATCAAGTTCCTGGGCTGCCTTACACTCTTCTGTATATTCACTGCGCATCTTCTGGTAAGTCTCAAGAATAACCGAAAGCATTGCCTCGTCATTATCTGCACTGTATATTTCACGGATTTTGCCCATGCGCTCGTTATCAGCATTTCCAGCTTCATCAGCCTTTTCAAGCTTTTCTGACTGCTCTGTAAATATATCAATAAGTGCTTTATTGGCAGATATTGTCTCATTAAGTGACATTAACTGCTGCTGCACATCATTGAATTTTTCGGACATTCTTGTCTCTTCATTCTTCAACAGTTCTTTATCCCTGAATGACTTATCATATTCTTCAGACGCATTTTCACATACGACAGTTCCTGCCTCTGATAAAGATGCTCCAAGCTGTGCCTGTAATTCCTGTATCTCATTCTCAAGATTATCAGAAAGACTACCAAGACCTGCCGCCTCTTTGTCAGCATTTCTAAGGTTATCCTTAGACTCTGATAATCTGACTTCCAGAGCCTTAACACGGTTAGCTGCTATATCAAGCTTTTCCTTAAGTCTTCTGGTCTCTGTCTCATAGAATTTTCTGTAACCTGCAGCAAGTATCTTTAACTCTGCTGTTATATCCGTATCTTCTCTTAATCTGTTATCTATCGCAATCTGAAGTCCTTTATAAGACTTCTCGTATTCTGCATAATCTTTATAATCACCCGCAGACTCCATCAAAGAAAGCTTTCCTCTTGCCTCTTCAATTGCAGCGTTCTTGAGTTCAAGTGCCTTTCTTGTCTCATTAACAAGGCTCTCAACTCCTGCCATCGAATTCTTTTCAGACATAACCTCTGCAACTGCTATAGCTTCCTTCTCGTGTGCAAGCTCATCATACATCTTAGTGATAAGGTCATCCTGACTCTTAAGTTCCTTATCCTTCTTATCACTTTCCCGCATAGCAACAAGAAGCAGGTCATATAGCTGCTTCTCTATTTCTTCTTTTCTGTTGTAAAATGCTTCATATGTCGACAGATATTCTTTAAAACTGTCGATAGCTGCAATCTGGCTGTCATATGCTCCAAGCTGTGAGTGTTTCTTTGAAAGCTCCACTAACTTGTCCTTAATATCCATAAGAGTCTGCGCCATCATGCCCTCGTCATTGTCAACTGACAGCTTGTTATTGAAGGATTTCTGGATAATCTCTTCTATAAGCAGATCCTCAACAACCTTACGGCTTGTCTTATAATTTGACTCGAAATATGTTCTTACATGTCCCTCTGTCTTGTTAATTCCACGCACAATTTCCCATGCACTCTCATATATTCCGTAGTTGCTTATGAAGCTCTGGTAATCACCTTTTCTGTCAAATATCTTAACAACATATTTGTACCCGCCCTTCTCAAGGTCACGAAGATAAGCCTTAAGTCCGTTATATGTAATTCTCTCTCCATTACTTACAAGTGGAAGATTCTTAATATCGTTATCGCCAAACTCCCTGTAGAATATGCAGTAATTAAAGTATTCAACACTTGCTGTTGGTGCAGCTGTCTGTTCCTGTCCATCCTGATTCTCATCGTCTGTGCCTCTTCCCTTTCTTGCACAGAAACCAGTTGTCATGAACCTGAAACCATCCTTCTGATAACATGGATCTAACTTCCACTCAACCAAAGAATGAATACATGTATTACCGCTTCCCTGTCTGAAAAGCTTCTCAATAGGCTGCTTGTCATCAAGTGTGCAGTTAGGAAGCATATTCTGCATAAGAAGCAGCATAAGCAGACTCTTACCACCGCCATTGGCAAGGTCATATATAGTATTCTGGCAGTTGAAGCGCATCACGAAATCGTCGTACACCTGTGTACCGAAATTATATTTAACATTATTAACTCTGATTCTGTTAATCTGTGGCATCGCGTCCTCCATTCATAAGTTCGGCAAATCGTCCTCTGTAATCATCAAAATAATTCTCTATAAGACTTCTGAATCTGTCTGTCGGATAATATCTGTCCTGACTCTCAACTAAAAGTTCCTGCGCAACGCAGAAATTAAGCACAAGCTTTACCATACCCGACTTGGAATTTCTTGCTGCTCTCGCTCCTGTCTGATCCTCTACTGTTGTCACCGGAAGCTCGTCCCATGTAAGTGCTATCTGCTTAAAGCTGTTCTCCTCAACCTCATCAAGCACAAGCCCTGTGCTCTTATCGACAATACCACCTGTTGTCTTATCAACATTTTTAATGATGTCCTCAAGTCTTATGAACTCAGCATAAGTTGAACTCATTGTATCTGAATAAAACTCTGTTATTATGTTGTAGATTATGAAATACGCAAGATATAATTCTTTATTAACTCTTAATCCAAGTACATTTCTTAATTCCTCGTTGGAATATCCAAACACCCTGTTATTATCACCTGCACTCACATACAGACCATTGTTATATTCATATATGTTAAGATTAAGTTTCTTAAGTGACATATGAACGATGTCATACACTTCTGCATTATTATTGTATTCCTGATAAAGAGCTGCATTCTCGCCCCTCTCAGACACATTTTCCCCTGTGATAAGCTTGGAAACTATGTCCAGCGCCTTATCTAGATTTCTATTCTCCATGTGCTTCCTTTCGTACCAATTCAACATCTGCCATCATACAGTTATCCGACAATATAACCTGCCCGCCAAGCCCTTTTCTTATTGCAAATGTAAAGCTTTCCGTATCTTTAAAGCCTTCCCCTAAGTATGCATCAAGAAATGTATCTTCTCCCGCATCACCGCCAAGCTGGTACTCATCCTTCTGGCACAGATTGACAAAGAAAGAGAAGAAATCTGCATTTCTTAAAACCTGCTCACCATACGCCCTCTTCATTGCATCTGCAAACTGACCGAGTGTTATAATGTCCGATTTTTTCAAACACACAATGAGATTTTTCATAAGGAATACATAATTATCCTTAATTCTCTTTTCTTCAATCTCATCTTCGAATTCAATATCTTCCGGTCTTTCATTGCTTATAAGCTCTTTCTCCTCATATCTTGGAGGCTTCACCATAAGCGCATCATCAATGCTTATCAGGTCAAATGTCTTTCTTATGTTCGGCTTTAGAAGCGGACTTAACATTGTGACTAATATATCTGCATTGTCCCTCTTAATCATATCTGAAAGTGCCGATGTGAAATCCATATGGCTTCTTAATCTGCCAAGCTTGGCGCGTCTTACTGCGTCATCGGTCATCTTCTGCATTTCTGTACAATCCTTTAACAGCTCGCTGTGCCTGTTCATTGCCTGCTTAAGCTGAGTCTCAAGACTGTATATTTCGTTCATCGTCCTGTAATAGCCTTCGCCTGTGCTGCCCGATGCATTAAGCTTCTCGATTGATTTTGCAATAAGGTCACGGTTCTTCTTAAAAAGCTTTTCTTCATCATCAAACCATTTCATTCCTGTCTTGACGAATTCCTCATAAGCCTCTATTCCTGCAAATACATCGCCCGACAATATTGTCAGCACTTCATTCTTCTTTAACTTAAGGCGGTTGACCTCTTCGTTAATTCTTTCAACCACTTCAACTCCGCCACGGAAGTTCTGTGAATTAATCATTTTTTCAAGAAGAAGCTGGGATACGCTTATCCTGCTCTCGTCCTTGATTTCCTTGGTATCAAGATAGAATTCAATAGCATCAGGGCTTATCGAATACCACACAGTATTGTCTCTTATCGAACTCTCGATTATCTTCATTCTTGATACTCTCTTTTTCCTGTCCACCGGATCAAAATACGAGAATTCAAATGGCCTGCCATCATTCTTTATCTTGTCAAATATATAATCAGCAATCTCCTTGCTGTCCTGTTCATTCAAATCAAGCCCGAAATCTCTCTTAAGTATCAGCCTTAAGAAATCGAGATATTCGGGATATGTAACATCCTTTTCCTTAAAATTATTCTCCTCTATGAAAAAACGGAGAACCGCCATAACTATATAGCCCATATCAAGGATTTCGTATTTGCCATCCTTGAAATTAGAAAATGATGTGTCTATCAGTCTGAAGAAAGGATAATATTTCTTCAGATTAAGCATTCGTTCACGGTGATCCGATATGATATCACCTGTCATATTCTCTGCCATAGTATTCTTCATTTCTGCGCACGCATTTTACACATATTGTCTTAACGCCCGGTGCGCCAGGGCATTAAGCTTAAAGCTCGGTTCTTCCATCTAATGCTCTTAAAAGTGTAACCTCATCGATATATTCAAGATCGCCGCCGACAGGAACTCCGCTTGCAATTCTTGTCACCTTAATTCCTGTTGGCTTTATCATTTTGCTTATGTACATTGCTGTTGTCTCACCCTCCAGATTGGAATTAGTTGCGATAATAACCTCGTCAACATCTCCCTGAAGCCTTACCATAAGCTCCTTTAACCTGATATCAGCCGGTCCTATTCCAAGCATCGGGCTTATTGCTCCATGAAGAACATGATATACACCCTCGTACTTTCCTGTCTTTTCATATGCCGCCATATCTCTTGTATGTTCAACTACCATAATTGTCTTATGGTCTCTTTTCTGGTCGCGGCATATCGGACACAGTTCTTCATCTGTAAGTGTAAAACACTCCTTACAGTAGTGTATATGCTGCTTTGCATCAATCATTGTGTCTGCAAGTCTCTTAACCTCAGACTCAGGCATGTTTATAATGTGAAATGCCAGGCGCTGGGCACTCTTCGCCCCAACCCCTGGTAATCTCGACAATTCTTCAATTAATCTGTTAATATGACCACTGTAGATGTCCATTAGAATAAGCCTCCGCCTAATCCTCCAAGTCCTCCAGTAATCTTAGCCATCTGTGCCTGTGACTCTTCTTCGCATTTTCTTAAAGCTTCATTAGTAGCTGCTACAATTAAGTCCTCAAGCATCTCTACATCATCCGGATCAACTGCTTCAGGGTCAATCTTAACCTTAGATACTTCTCTCTTACCTGTAACAGTTACCTCAACTACTCCGCCGCCTGCTGTAGCACTGAATTCCTTATTCTCAAGCTCTGCCTGCTGCTCCTCCATCTGACGCTGCATTCTCTGTGCCTGCTTCATCAGATTATTCATATTACCAGGCATTCCTCCTGGAAAACCACCTCTTTTAGCCATTATATAAGTTCCTCCTTATCATCTACTTCTATATCTATGCCTACGAGTTCCTTAAGATCCACGAATCTGCTGTGGAAATCTTCATCATCGTTAAGCTTAGTCACTTTAATTGAAACCCTTACTCCTGTTCTCTCCTCAATGACATTCTCTATGCTTTCCATAACTTCCTGTCTGCTGAGTGAATTATAGGCACTAAGTGATTCTACCATAATTTCAAGACTAATTCCATCTTCTGCTAATGTAACATGTGCAGCCTGTAAAAATGTCTGATTAACCGGGTCATCTATCGTTGCTATGATATCCTTCCAGCCTGCCGCTATTGCCTTAACATCTTCTGGAACAGCATCATATACACGCTTAACTACAGGCTTCTTTGGAGTCTGCTGCTGTACTGCTGCCTGGCCTCCCTCAACGCCCCCCACCATACCTGCTGCGCTTACAAGTTTACCGCTTTTAATATCATCAAGTACTTTCTGTAACTGCCCTTCAAGCATTGTCACACGGCTTACAACATCGCCAATATCCTGACTGTTATCCATTGCCGGACGCATCAGCTTTATAAATGTTATCTCTGTCTTAACTCTTTTCTGTGTAGAAAACTTCAGGTCATTCGATAATTCTGACAACACTCTTATATAATACATAAGTGTATCTATATCTACATTCTGTGCATCTTTCTTCAGGTCTTCAAGATTATCTGCTGATACTTCTATTACGTCTTCAATTCTTTCTGCATCTTTGGTTGTCTTAATAAGAAGCAGATTTCTAAGATACCATATAAAGTCTGTAACAAATTGTGAAAGGTCTCTTCCCTGCATTATCAGGTCTTCCATAAGTGACATGCACACAGCAACATCTCCTGACAGGATTGTTGAAAGCATTTTACTAAATACCGCCGTGTCAACTGCCCCAAGAACATCTAATACATTTTCATACTTAAGGTCTTTCCCCAGATAGAATGCCAGACACTGGTCTAACAGACTTAACGCATCTCGCATAGAACCATCTGCAGCTTTGGCAACATATTTTATTGCCTTATCCTCTACATTCAGTCCCTCCGCCTTCATAAGTTCTGACAGTCTGCCTGCAATTGTCTCTATTGTTATCCTGTGGAAGTCATATCTCTGACATCTTGAAAGGATTGTAATAGGAATCTTCGCCACTTCTGTAGTAGCCAGTATAAATATTACATATGCAGGAGGTTCTTCCAATGTCTTTAACAGTGCATTGAACGCTCCTATAGAAAGCATATGAACCTCATCAATTATATAGACTTTGAATCTTCCTTCTGTCGGTGAGTACTGTACTTCTTCTCTTATCTGTCTTATATTATCGACACCATTGTTAGATGCCGCATCTATCTCTATTACATTCATGCTTGTTCCAGCCGCAATCGCCTTGCATGTCGGACACTCCCCACAAGGATTGCCATCAACCGGATGCTCACAATTAACTGCCTTCGCAAATATCTTGGCAACTGATGTCTTACCAGTTCCTCTCGTTCCGCAGAACAGATATGCATGGCCTATTCTGTCTGCATTAATCTGATTTCGCAGGGTTGTTACTATTGTATCCTGTCCTTTGACATCATTGAAATTGTCAGGACGCCATTTTCTGTATAAAGCCTGATATGACATGGTTACCTCCCCTCTGCGCTGTCTTTACTTTCGCAGCCCTTAACCTCATGCGTAAAACCATCCGCCTCCGGCGTCTGCCGCTGCTTCGCAGGATAATTTAGGAATATCATACAGTTTCTTACATGCAAGCATGACGAATCTGCCTGACATTCCTAAATTAGCTGCGACGAGTAACATTTTAATAACAAAAGCCGTGCGTCCGGCTTCGAACTGATATCCACAGACGTTACCGATGCAGTTAGCTCGATCCAGGCACCCTTTCAACACCCGGAAGGTCCCACTTAATGCTGCTTCATTCCTGACCTGACATGGTTCGTGGATTTCCGTCGTGAAAGACCCAAATGTCAACACCACTTACACCGGGCTGCTCCATAAATATCAGCCCTCTGCCGAACATCACCCCTGCTATAGCGGATTGCAGGTTCAAGGTGCCGCTACTACCCCGGCTGCACGGTATTTCAATTATACTTGTTATATATGCTTGTTGTCAAGGTGTGAAGCGTTGACAAAATAAGACAGCTAAATAAGCCAGTCCCTAAGAATCATTTCCTAAGGACTGGCTTTAGCAATCCTTGTCAGAACAGGCGGCAAAACCAACTTCTTACCACTCCCGAATATCACCAGAAACTTGCCAAAACCTACTATCCTCTATCAACTTCGCTATTGCGTAGGTCTTTTCAAGCACTGTGAGACTGTCATCCCCTCTTGCTAACCTACTCAATCATTATATTCTTGCCTTTTCGTAGGTCTTTTTCCAAACTTTCTTCTATTTAATGATACTCTTACCTCTCCAAAGACCTACTACCTCCACTGTTTTAACTTGATTAGTAGGTTTTTCTCGCTCCTCCACGTCATTCTCTCATAATTTCGACCCACTCATTCTGCATATTATGCGGCTTGCGTAGGTCTTTCCCGCTGCAACATACTACAACACGCTGCACCAGCAACACCCCTCACAAAATAAGCAACACCTCACGCACCAAAAAGACAGCCTCCACAATCCCTGCAGAAGCTGCCTAAAACATATCTCTACATATTATCCCTGTTCGTTATCTTTATGTTCTTCATACCTCGGCAGCTCAACTATCACCGCCTCATGATGAACAGCCGGAAGAAACTTCTCCATCACTTCCTTAGTCTTTAACTTAAGGCTTGATGTATTGATGCAAGGATGGCAGCCGAGAGTTTCACCCTCAAGCACTTCCTTATCCATCAGTAACTGCACATGGTTGTCCGTATCATTCATAAGTCCCATTATGGATACCGAACCCGGTGTTATATCAAGGAATTCCTCCATATATGATTCATCTGCAAATGAAAGTCTCGCTGAATTAATCTGCTTACTCAGATCCTTTGTCTTAAATGGCTTGTCACCTGGCATCATAAGCATATAAAAATTCGTCTTCTGTCTGTTACATAAGAAAAGATTCTTACATATAAGTGTGTCCAGAATCTTATCTATGTCATTACACACTTCCATTGTTGTAGCAGGCTCATGGTCTGTTCTGTAATATTCCATTCCAAGCTTGTCCAACAGATCATATACTCTGATTTCTTTTTCTAATCTTCCTGTTTCATCGGCAGGTCTTCCTTTAATAAGTTCCATGATATTTCTCCCTGACAATCTGATATTCCGTTATTCCGACTATCTCATAATCTGATAATCTACTCAAAATAATACAGATATACATCCTCAAGGTCAATATTATCTCCGACTTTTACTGCCTCTTGTGGAAGCTCGTCACCTACAACTCTTAATGCAAGACCATTCTTTCTCTGTCTGATATTTCCAATCTTGTATTCCTTCTGCAGTTCTCCGACCTCGTCAATCGTGCATGTTATCTCCCCGACTTTTCCAGCCATGCTCTCAATAAGCTCAACCGGTGTTCCTGTCGCAATTATCTCTCCACTCTTTAGAAGTAGTACCTTATCAGCAATACATTCAATATCACTTACAACATGTGTTGCGAAAAGAATTATCTTGTCCTTAGACAGCTCTGCTATATAGTTTCTGATTGAAATTCTCTCTTTAGGGTCAAGTCCAGCTGTCGGCTCATCAAGTATAAGAATCTTAGGATTACCAAGAAGTGCCTGTGCAAGCAGCACTCTCTGCTTCATTCCTCCTGAAAATCCTCCAATTTTCTTATATGCAACCTTAGTAAGATTAACTACCTCTAGCAGCTCGTCAATCTGCTGGTTGACTGTCTTAACAACCTCATTGCCATTGTCATCAGTAGTCTTAATCTTCTTAACACCCTTAATCTCTGCCATATATTTAAGAAATGCTTTAGGCGAAAAATCCTCATAAAAGCCCTGCTGCTGAGGCATGTATCCAACCAGACCCCTGAACTGTTTGCCAAGCTTTAATATATCTTCCTCGGCACTGTCCTCTCCAAAAAGAATGCTTCCACCATTCATCTTATCTCTCGATACATTATCAGTGATAAGATTAATCATAGTACTCTTGCCGGCTCCATTAGCACCAAGAATACCATATACTCCCGGTGTAAATGTATAATTAATCCCCTTCAGTGCCTGAACTGTACCATAAGTTTTCTTTAAATTCCTTACCTCTAATTTCATACCCTGTACCTTCTCTTTCCTAATGATTTTCCAACCTTCATCATAACCAGCATAATTACAAACTCACATACCAGCTCTGTCATATAGCGCACAACCATGAATTGTCCTACCGATGCATGAAGTATAAGACTTTTGATACCCCCATACTGCCTGCTTATATAATCATTATACTACTACTCTGTGCCAGTGCAATCATAATTCTGCGCACGTTCCCTCCTTTTACTATTAATACGAAAAATGTTCCTGATAAGTTGACGCATTTTCACAAAAAAGTTAAAATTTTTATAATATTTTGTGGAGGATAATCTAGTGGAGAATACTCAGGTGGTTTTTGAAAAAGATGATTACAGATATATGAAACAGGCAATCACACAGGCTAAGAAGGCTTATAAACTCAATGAAGTGCCTATCGGCTGTGTGATTGTGTATGAAGGAAAGGTTATAGGAAGAGGCTACAACCGCCGTAACACTGATAAAACCTCTCTCGGCCATGCCGAGATTACTGCAATTAAGAAAGCCAGCCGCTACATGAACGACTGGCGGCTTGAGAACTGCACTTTATATGTTACGCTTGAACCATGTCAGATGTGTGCAGGTGCTATTGTTCAGGCAAGAATTCCAAGAGTTGTTATCGGTTCCATGAATCCCAAAGCCGGATGTGCCGGTTCTATACTTAATATCTTACAGATTCCCACATTCAATCACCAATGCGAAATCACTAAAGGTGTATGTGAAGAAGAATGTTCAGAAATGCTCACAACATTTTTCAAGGAACTGCGTAAAAGCAAGAAAAAGAATACTACTGTCACTACTGATGGAGAATAATTATGAAATTTGAATACACTTTTGAAGGCATGAAGCTTAAAGTACTTGATGAAACATTTGCAGGAAAAGTACTTGAATTTTACAGCTCTAACCGTGAGGAATTCGACAGATACGAAGCTGCCAAGCCAGATAATTTCTATACAACAGAATATATTGCAGCCACACTTAAAGCTGAATATGCTGCTTTACTAAAGGGTGAATTCGGCAGATTTTTCCTTTTTTCTGACGACTTACCAGGTGAAATTCTCGGCTCTGTATCTTTTTTTGGTGTTACAAGCATTAACCGTTCTTGCCGCATAGGATATAAGATTGATAAGAATTACCGCCAGTTAGGACTTGGAAGCCTTATGGTTAAACATATGCTTGAGATTCTTACACACGAAAAGGAGATGCACAGGATTGAAGCTTACATTCACCCTCAAAACATCTCCTCTATTAATCTTGTCAAATCTCTTGGCTTTATATCTGAAGGAACCGCCTACTCCTATGTAAAGCTTAACGGCTCATGGCAGGATCATTTAAGATTCGTCTATATCTCCTGATACCAGTATCCGAAATATGGATTGGCATAGTCACTCCTGTGACTCTTCTTAAAATTATTAAAGCCAAACATTGAAGCCATGTAACGTTCACGGTTGCAGTACATTCCCGGAACGCCAACGAAATATTTAGTATTATCAAGGTTATCGCGCACTCTTCCAAAAAGTATGTGTCTGAAATTATAATAGCCATGCAGCAGGAAGCTGTTTCCCGCGATATCAATTTCATTCTGGTTAAGACACTTTAACTTCTCTGGCGACACTTCTATACAATCATAGAAGTAATCATCGTCAAATGCATCTATATAATCAGCCCGCACAAAAAGCTTTTCAAAAGGATCCGTCTGCGTTGCATTGGCTCTGTGTGCTTTTTGCTGCAAATGTTGTGTTTCCGCAGGTATTTTAGCTGCTGCTCCATCAGCTTTTATATTCTCCGGCATGGTTACACTTTCGGCAGCCACCTCTGCCTGTTTTGTCTGAACTATCTGCTGTTCTTCCACCACAATCTGTTTCGTCTGAACCATTTCTGATTTTCCCGCCAACATTGCAGATTCTGACTGAACCGGCTGTTGTCCGCCTGATTCTGACTGTCCCCGTTCCTTCATTGCTGCATTGTATCCAGCCATCTCTTGTCTGACCACCGAAGACTCTGCTGTCTCCTGTCGTTTCTCTTCCTCATCACTCTGCCGCATGCGCTCTTTTATGACAATCTCGGCCTCAGCCTGCTTCTTTGCGTCCATTCCTGAGAACACAAGCATATCAGGAGTTACATCTTCATCTTTCCACATTGAAAGCATGCAGTCATATCTTGCGTCCTCCATTGCAACCGCAAGTCCGCATATATCCCTAAAGCTGTAACCTGTGTCATTTATATTATCAGGGTTAAATACACCACTGTATTCCATCTGTCCCATTTTTACAAGACATTCCCCTAACTTTATAAGCCTGTAGCCGCTGTCAGTAACCATCATATATATTCCAAACATTTCCGGACTGTCTGTTTTAACGCCTCTTAAACTGATGCTTAACTTGAACTGCCCCTGATGAACTAATGCCTTTGCAAAGCCTGCATTTCTGCCCTTTACTCCCTCCGGATATGAATATATGTATGAAACAAGACGCTGATAATCCACAATAAACCTCCCTGATGATTAACTCTCTTATGCACCTTATGCCATGCATTAAGAAAATATTCCATCAGGGAGGTTTTATCTTAATCTACCACCATATTCTTTCCGTTATTTTTTCCGTAATAAAGCCTGTCATCTGCGCGCTTTATCCATTCTTCTATATCACCATCGGCATTTCTCTGCGCCACTCCTATTGTTAGTGATATATTTATCTTCTGCTGTTTATAAATACATTCAGAGTTTTCTATTTCTCTCCTCAATTTTTCTAATACTTCATGTGTGCTGTCGTGGGTTCCATTATGTATAAGAAATTCTTCTCCGCCCCACCTTGAAATCACACAGTTACTGCATATATTTTTCATCTTCTGTGCAATGAAATTCAACACATAATCACCACAATTATGTCCATATGTATCATTTATTTTCTTGAAATCATCTACATCTGCCATTGCAAGCCAGCCTTCATCGTCCGCATCATATTCTTCAAGATAATTAATCATATATCTTCTGCTGTAAAGGTCTGTCAGAAGATCAATGTTGGCAATTGAATTAAGCTTCTTCTCAGACTCAATAACAAGATCGACTATCACCTTAGTATAATATATTAAAAATGCTGATACACTTATTGCATTACATGCAAGCATCACAGATATAATTGTTTTATTAATTTCATACAATGGTCCGTTAATTATAGCTATTGCTGATGATATTATACTTACAGCAACTATTGCTATCGACACAGCCAGTGGATTCGGGTCTTTTGTATCAGTCTTGGTTGATATGTATTGTGAATAAAATATTATAGGTATTAATGACATGCTATAAAGATTAAATCCACATTTATACCCAAGACATATTGTTGCAATAGCCATATAAATTATAATTGTTGCATACACACACCACATATATGCACACACTTTCTGCCTTTTTAACAGCATAAAATATAACACATAACCAATCATTGCTATTACACTGTAATAAATCATTGGTGTTATATTAAAATATACAAACAATATCAGCATAAATGCAACAAATAAAAACAACGATATGTTAACAACCACGCATAGTTTAACAACCTGTTCCAGATTAAATTCTTTTTTATTAATGCTCATGATATCTCCTGATAATATGTTCTCGATTGTAAGTAGTACTATAGTATCATACAAAAGCTACTTTTGCACTACATTTTTATTGCAGCTTGACATTTTTTATTAAGTTTCATAACATTATTCTTATAGATTGGAGGCAATATGAGCGATAATAAATATAATAATGTTATGCACCTCGGCAACCCAACTAACACGATTGCCGTGCTTAACAGATATGGTTTTGATTTCAAGAAAAAGTTCGGCCAGAACTTTCTTATAGATGAAAATGTTGTTGAGAAAATCGTCCGTGAAGCAGGCGTTACGAAAGACGATTTCGTTGTTGAAGTCGGCCCTGGAATCGGAACAATGACTCAGATTCTGTGTGAGAATGCCAGAGAAGTTGTTGCCGTTGAGATTGATAAGAAGCTTATTCCTATCCTTACAGAGGACACACTTTCTTATTATGACAATGTAACAGTAATCAATGAAGATATCTTAAAGCTTGATATCAAGAAGCTTGCAGATGAGAAGAATGAAGGCAGACCAATCAAGGTTGTTGCCAACCTTCCATACTATATAACAACACCTATTATTATGGGACTTTTTGAGAGCCATGTACCATTAGACAGTATAACTATCATGGTTCAGAAAGAGGTAGCTGACCGCATGCAGTGCGGACCTGGAACTAAAGATTATGGCGCTCTTTCACTTGCTGTACAGTTCTATGCCAGGCCTAAGGTTGTGCTTAATGTACCTGCAAGCTGCTTTATGCCTCGTCCTAATGTTGATTCAGCGGTTATCCGTCTTGAGCGCTTCAAGACTCCACCTGTTGATGTTAAGAATGAGCATCTTATGTTCAGGATAATAAGAGCATCATTTAACCAGCGTCGCAAGACTATGCTTAACAGTGTAGGCAATTCCGGCATCGGCATCACGAAAGAAGCTCTTACCAACGCATTAGAAACTATGGGACTTCCGCTTACCATCCGCGGCGAAGCCCTTACACTTGAGCAGTTTGCACAATTAAGCAATCTGCTGTGCTAAATAACGTGATACCTATAAGTAGTCGCATTTTCACTGCTTTAGTAGGTGTTTTTGCAGCAAAATTCACGTAAAACAGGTTATTTCCAAACTAAAGACCTATACAACAACAAAAAAACTGCTATTTAGTAGGTGTTTTCGTGGCTTTATCAATAAAAACCACGTTAAAAGACCTACTAAATAGCAGTTTTATTATAATTTATAGGTTTTCACCCAGTTTACACAAGAAAAGGGCTGTCCTGCCGGCAAAGTCCTCGAAACCTTACTCCGCAAAAAGCAGCCTTCTCGCATTCTGGTTAGTAATATCAATAACCTCCTGCGTATCAAGCCCTTTAATCTGCGCCAGCTTTTCTGCAACATATTTTATATTGCGGCTGTCGTTTCTTTTACCTCGGTTAGGCTCAGGTGCCATATATGGACTGTCTGTCTCAAGAACAATTCTATCCATCGGTATATACTCGGCTGCCTCCACAAGCTTCCTGGCATTCTTAAATGTAAGAACGCCTCCGATTCCTATATAAAAGCCCATGTTAAGAAAATCTCTTGCTGCTTCCCTGCTGTATGAATAACAGTGGATTATTCCGCCTGTATCCTGTCCATGATTACTCTTTAATATGTCGATTGTATCCTGACATGCATCTCTTGAATGAATCATTACCGGCATGTGTGTGCGGTTCGCAACATCCATCTGTGCTGCAAACCATTCACGCTGCTGCTTCTTTTCAGCCGCAGCAACATCTGCATCATCTGACACATAGTAGTAATCAAGTCCGATTTCTCCAAGCGCAACAATCTTGCCGCCTTTTCTGATGCTCTGTGTTCTGATTGTCTCCTCCAGCCATTCAATGTCCGATTCTTTCAATCGCACAACATCCTCCGGGTGGTAACCAATCGCTGCATATACCTTTTCATATTGTGCAGCAAGTGCAAGGGAAGCCTCGCAGCCCTGACGGCTTGCACCTACATTAACAATGTAATCAAGCTCCCCTGTATCACTAAGCATGCTGCTTATAAGTTCATCTCTGTCCTCATCAAATCTTTCATCATCATAATGAGCATGAGTTTCAAATATCTTCATATCTATCAGCCAATCTCTGCGCCTTCAATAATATCCTTCTCAAGTGTAAGAACTGATAAGTTGTCCTTATCATCCCATGCTGAGATAATCATTCCCTGTGACTCAATACCACATATCTTTCTTGGCTTTAAGTTAGTACATACAACTAACTTCTTACCAATAAGCTCCTCTGGCTTGTAGTACTTCTGGATACCTGATACAATAGTTCTCTTCTCATCACCAATCTGAAGCTCGAACTTAAGAAGCTTTGTCTTCTTAACAGCCTCACATGTAAGAACCTTGGCAACTCTGAACTGAACCTTTTCAAAATCATCAAATGTAATCTCTGGCTTAACTTCAACCTGTGGATATTCTGTAACTCCGTTAGCCTTCTTCTGTGCTTCCTGAATAGCCTCAACCTTTTCCTTGAGGTCCTTCTCAAAGTCAAGTCTTGCGAAAAGAATCTCAGGAGTCTCAGTAACCTTAAGTCCTGATTCTCTTAAGCCAAATGCAGCAAGGTCATCAAAATCTCTTACTCCTGCCTCGGGATTAGCCGGGTAAAGCTGTGCAAAAATCTTGTCTGTAGTCTCTGGCATGAAAGACTTAAGAAGATTAGCACCGATTGTAATACTCTCAACAAGGTTGTAGAGAACCTCTGCTAATCTGTCCTGCTGTGCCTCGTCCTTTGCAAGAGCCCAAGGCATTGTCTCGTCTATATATTTGTTACATCTCTTAAAGAGTGTGAATACCTCTGTAATAGCATCTGCTACATGAAGTGTAGCCATCTTAGCCTGAACCTTATCTCTTGTTGCTGTTACAACAGTCTTAAGGTCGCCGTCAATTGCAGCATCCTCTACACCAGTCTTATTAACAACTCCGCCAAAATACTTGTTAGACATTGCAATAGTTCTGTTTACAAGATTACCAAGTGTGTTGGCAAGGTCTGAATTCATACGCTCAACCATAAGCTCCCAGGAGATAACACCATCATTCTCAAATGGCATCTCGTGAAGAACAAAGTAACGTACAGCGTCAACTCCGAAGAGGTCTACAAGGTCATCCGCATAGATAACATTTCCCTTAGACTTACTCATCTTACCATCATTCTGTAATAACCAAGGATGTCCAAATACCTGCTTAGGAAGTGGCTCTCCAAGTGCCATAAGGAATATTGGCCAGTAAATTGTATGGAATCTTATGATATCCTTACCGATAAGGTGAAGGTCTGCCGGCCATAACTTCTTGTACTGCTCTGAAGAGTTGCCATCAGCATCATATCCGATACCTGTGATATAGTTAGTAAGCGCATCAAGCCATACATAAACTACATGCTTGTCATCAAAGTCAACTGGGATACCCCATTTGAAAGATGTTCTTGATACACATAAATCCTGAAGTCCAGGAAGAAGGAAATTGTTCATCATCTCATTCTTTCTTGAAACAGGCTGGATGAATTCCGGATGTGTATTGATATGCTCAATAAGCTTGTTAGCATATTTGCTCATCTTGAAGAAATAAGCTTCTTCCTTAGCCGGCTTAACTTCACGTCCACAATCAGGACACTTTCCGTCAACAAGCTGGCTCTCTGTCCAGAAAGACTCACATGGTGTACAGTACATGCCCTCATATGAACCCTTATAAATGTCTCCCTGATCATAAAGTTTCTTGAAAATCTTCTGAACCTGCTTCTCATGGTAATCATCTGTTGTTCTGATGAACTTATCATATGAAGTATTCATAAGATCCCAGATTCTCTTAATCTCTGTTGAAACATTGTCAACAAATTCCTTAGGTGTAATTCCAGCTTCCTCAGCCTTAAGCTCAATCTTCTGACCATGCTCATCAGTTCCTGTCTGGAAAAATACATCGTAGCCTTCCTGTCTTCTGAATCTTGCAATACTGTCTGCAAGAACAATTTCATAAGTATTACCAATATGTGGCTTGCCTGATGTATAGGCAATAGCTGTTGTCATATAAAATGGACCTTTACTCTGTGGCATATCAATTCCTCCATAATCTATTATTTTAATTCATCGCTATAATGCAAATGTAGTGTGAATCATTTATCCGTAAACTTTATCATAAAAAAATTTACAATAAGTGTCAAGTCTGTATTAAGTATGATACAATATGTGAATAATAAATCAATATTTCTTATAATATTAATTAAGACAGAAATGAGGATTAGTATGCGTAATAAACAAATATGCCTTTTACATCAATTTCTTAACAAGGCTGTGAGCCTGCTGATAATTTTTATAATGGTAATTACCCTGTCTGGCTGCAGCCTGCCTTGGAATCACAAGCAGATATCAGAAAACATCACATCTGCCGCCGAGGATAACGCTGATTTCACGGAATACGTAAACAACCTGTTTGCTGACCTGTTAAGTGCCGATATGGTGTCCCTGCATGCCTATGTCGAACACCCCAGGGATTTTGGAATTAACGATTATGAGATTACTCTTGGCCGCTACGACCTTGATAATCCCGATGACTCCTCAGATTACACCGACATAATATCAACTCTTAAATCATTTGACAGAAGCACACTCTCAGCAAAACAGCAGATAACGCTTGACGAGCTTCTTATGTACATGGAAAATGCGTTGGAATACAGTGATTTGTACATGTTTAATACACAGCTTCAGACAACTACAGGTATTCATGTCCAGCTGCCACTGCTTTTTGCCGAATACACATTTGAAGAAAAAAAGGATATTGACGAATATATTGAGCTGCTCTGCGATGTTGACGGATACTTTGAAAATATGTCCGCATTTGAGAAGCTTCGTGCTGATAACGGATATTTTATGGAAGATACCCTTGCCGACGAGGTAATCGAAAGCTGTAACTCATTCCTTGAGACTGCCGGTTCAGAAAACGGTGCATTGATATCAACCTTTAACGAAAAGCTCGCTTCTGTTGACGGACTTTCTTCTCAGGATATTGCAGATTATAAAGCTAAAAATGTGTCCGCAGTCAATGAACATGTAATTCCAGGATATCAGTCCCTTGTAAATGCGCTTACTTCATTGAAAGGCTCTAACAGATATTCAGGCGGTTTATGCAATTATCCTGATGGTTCACGGTATTTTGAATATATACTCTCTTCAACACTTGGCTGGAGCAAATCTGTTGACGAATACGATAAGCTGGTTGATTCTTACCTCAAGAAATATATGCTTAAAATGCAGTCGCTTGCACTTAAAGACTCCTCTATTCTTGATAAATTTGACACATTTTCATTCAATATGACAGACCCGGTTGGCATACTTACCGACCTTAAGAAAAGAATAACCGATGATTTCCCTGAGATTCCAGATGTGAATTATAATATCAAATATGTGTCAAAGGCGCTTGAGGACTACACCAGTCCGGCTATGTACTTTATTCCGCAGCTTGATAACCTTGATATCAATTCAATATACATCAATTCTTCAGGCACTTCTGCGAGTGAATTATATCCTACACTTGCACATGAAGGGTATCCGGGACACATGTACCAGACACAGTATTTTGCCGCAACCAATCCTGACTGGATAAGATACATTCTTGCACCAGGCGGATATGTTGAAGGCTGGGCATCATACGTTGAAGTTCTTTCTTATAATTATGCACAGACCGGCAACGATGCACTTAACAAAATGTATGCTGCTAATTATGCCACTGTCCTGTGCCTTTATGCAAAAGGGGATATTGGTGTTAATTACTATGGATGGAGTGAAGATGATGTTTACCGATTCATCAGCCAGTATGGTTTTGATGATAAATCAGTCGCCCACGAAATGTATTACGCATTTGTCTCTGACCCAGGCAACTATTGCAAATACGTTCTTGGAATGTTAGGATTTGAGCAGTTAAAGACTAAGGCTCAAAGCGAGCTTTCTGACAAATTCAATCTTAAAAATTTTCATCAGTATATACTCGACATGGGTCCTGTGCAGTTTGATATATTATTTAACAACCTTGATGCATGGATTAAAAAAGAAAAATAACATTAAAAATGGGATGTTACCTTAACACAATAGTCTGGTAACATCCCTTATTTATTTATATACTTCCACCCGGATAATAGCCGCCTGAACCATAGCCACAGCACATAGGCATACATATATTTGAACACAGGCAGAGTGCAACCCACGGAGCACAGCCTGTACAATATGTTGTAGATGACGGCCCCTGATACTGCGTTCTTCTTCCTGCATACCAGCTTCCACCGCTTGCAATACGCTGATACAACAGCTGATACTGCATATTGTCAGGATCAGAATCCAAAGCACGCTTGGCATCTTCCAAAGCTGTTGCTTCTTCTCCTTTTCCAAGATGTGCTAATGCACTATAGTAGTACCATCTTCCATCCCGGTCAGTTATGTTGTTAAGCACATTAATAGCTTCATCATAACTTGAATTATTAATATAATTAGCTGCCGCCCTCAGATGTACTGTTGTAGGATCATTACCACTCATATTATCATATCCATTGCCACCATAGCTTCCCGTATATCCGCCAAATCCAAATGGCCCGAATCCCCAGAAGCTTCCAAAATCTCCATATCCGCCCTGTGACTGGTTCTGATAATCACCGTCATAACCATAATGGTCTGAACGTCCTGTTCCATATCTCGTCTGGCTATATGACTGACTACTGTATCCTCCCTCACGCTCACGCATTATCTGGTTATATGCCTGCTGCACAAGCTTAAACATCTCTTCTGCCTGATCCTTATTCGGATTATTAATGTTAGCATCAGGATGATACTTTCGGCTCAGTGTTCTATATGCTTTTTTCACTTCATCATCGGAAGCATCCCTTGATACTCCCAACACTTTATATGGATCTGTCATTATGTTCCTCCAACTGCTTACCGGCAGTGTCAATTCTTTTTCTTCTGGCGGCGTAGAACTTTGTCCATACACCTGAATATATGATATTTCTTAACAGTTCTGCATTAGCAAGAATCGGCAGTCTCTCAAAAGCTCTTGCACATCCTGCCATATATGCTTTAAGTATGTTTTCTGCAAATGTATCAAAATCCTCTACATCCTTATGATACTTAAACACATTATAATTGTTCTTTTTCTCATCTTTTTCCAAATCATCATATGCATCTAACAGATATATGAATCTGCCAAGATTATTGCCAAGCACCCTTAACTCATCACTCCACTCATCATCTTTCATGGCAGCAACTTCACCTAACAGTATGCCAAACTGCTCTGCCGGCTTGTCAATGTTAGTTTCCTGTGCTTTTTCATATTCTGACAACTTAGAAAGGCTTTTCCTTATAATCTCTGCCTTATGCGGATATTTCTTCTCAAGCTTTTTAATATCTCTTTTCAGTACCCCGGCATAAGTTCTTTTCAAGACCTTTTTCTCATCGTACCAGTCGTCCATACATTTGTAATATGTCAGAAGGACATTCATGTCCGCAACATAATCTGAAACAACGTTACGCCTCACAGGATGCTTTCTTAATGGATGTGTGACGCAACGTTCCTCAGAGTATATAGTTTCCGGTTCATACAACCCTGTAAGAAGTATAACCAGAAATGTCATATCATAGCTTAAGGAAATCTGCCCCTTCAATCCATGCGCTTCTGCCAGCGAATCGCACAGACCACAATAGTATGAGCGGTATTTATCAAATTCTCTGAATTTAAGTTCTGGCTGATCAACAACTATATACCCATACATACTAAACTCATACCTCCATTTTCGCTTATCATATAACATTGAAAATATTCAGTCAATCAGCCTTTCAAAGATTAATAAATTATTAATACTATTTTTAGATATTATTCTTGTCATCAAAATCAGTTCCCCACAAAAGGAAACTTGTATAATCATCTAGCGAATTGACTGGACGCATTACATCACTCTCGTCAAGATTGCTGGCAAATTCATTCTCACCGTCATCATAACCTTTATCGCCCTGCCCATTATCGTATCCGTTTCTGTACTCATCTTTTTCATGATTATAGTCAAATGCTGGAAACATTATGCCACCTCCTTTCGAAGGTAGTATGTTAAGTTTCACCTGGTTTTATCCGATATAATATTCAGCTGATAAATGTGTATTCAATCACACTTGATATATAAGGAGGAAACTTATGCGGATTACATCACAGATGCTGGCAGCTAACCAGCTTAAAGCAGGCATTGAGCCTTCATCAAAGACTCTGCTTGATTACATTCAGAATGATGACAATGACAGCCTTACAAGCCTGCTTTCCAAAAAAACTGATACTTCAACATCTTCACTTACTAAGAAATTACAGAAAGACGCTTACAAGAATATTAAAGATGATGCTGATTCTGTTACAGAGAATGCAGCTAAATTCACAGATGAGAAATCTACTCTTTTTGCTGATGCAGAAAAGACCGGTGATTATTCTGCAATATATGCGGATATCAAATCTGTAGTTGATTCTTATAATAAGCTCTACAACACCCTTGGTAAAACATCAAGTTCTATCAACACTATGTGTTCTGACCTTTTAAAGGAAGCAGTTAAAGAGAACTCTGAAACATTATCTGCAGTAGGAATTGCGCTTAAAGACGATGGTTCTCTTTCAATTGATGAAAATAAACTTAAAGCAGCTGATACAGATACTTTAAAGAAAGCATTTGGAACATCATCAGAATTTGCAAAGAGGCTTGGAATTATTGGCACTAATGTATCATCACTTGCAAAAGCTAACATTAATTATGTTACCAACTCATATACATCATCAGGTGCTGCCTCTAACTCATCAGATGATTTATATTCACTTATGACAAGTAAGTTTAATTCTCGCGGTTAGAATTTCTGATAACGGATATGCCTATACGATGTCCGATTTGTTCAATATTATATATTTTAAAAACGTCCCCATACCAGCATTTATAATGTCAGTATGGGGACGTTTTATACATAATAGTTGCATATTCATTTTTTCATTCTACCTGATATCTAAGTCTGGTGGAACATCAAGCTCGTGCGGAACTGGCGCACCGTTCTTCTTTCTCTGTCGTACACACTCGGTCAGCAGGTACTCTATCTGTCCATTAACAGACCTGAAATCGTCCTCTGCCCACGCTGCAATGGCATCATAGAGTTTAGCTGATAACCGGAGAGGAACCTGTTTCTTACCTGAATCTGCCATTAGTAAAGACTTCCTGAATTAACTACTGGCTGGGCATCTTTGTTTCCACAAAGGACGACTAAAAGGTTGGATACCATAGCTGCTTTTCTCTCTTCATCAAGCTCTATAACCTGTTTTTCTGATAATCTCTCAAGCGCCATCTCTACCATTCCTACAGCACCATCAACTATCATCTTTCTTGCATCTACTATTGCTGATGCCTGCTGTCTCTGAAGCATTACTGCTGCTATCTCAGGTGCATACGCAAGATATGTAATTCGTGCTTCTATTATCTCAAGTCCGGCATCTGCTACTTTGCCCTGGATTTCTTTTCTTATTCTTTCTGCTACAACTTCACTTGAACCACGAAGGCTTCCCTCATCTGCGATTCCATCTCCCGTTGTATCTACATTTTCTGCAACATCATATGGATACATGCGGACAATATTACGGAGTGCGCTGTCACACTGTAATGAAAGATATTCCTTATAATTATCTACATTAAACACTGCCTTAGCTGTATCTGTCACTTTCCACATAACCGCAATACCAATCTCAACAGGATTACCAAGGCAATCATTAATCTTCTGTCTACTGTTGCTCAGTGTCATTATCTTAAGTGAAATCTTCTTATTAGCTGACTGTGAATTATTTCCTGCTGCAATTGCCATTCCTGCAACACCTGCCATACTAGCCAGATCAAGCTTATTTCCATCTCCTGTCACATCACCGCTCTGATTAAGCTTAGTTGACGCTGCCGGGTTAACAGCCACACAAAACGGATTCACAAAGTAAAATCCCGCTTCTTTAATAGTTCCAACATACTTGCCAAAAAGTGTAAGCACAAGTGCTTCCTGTGGTTTTAATACCTTAAGACCGATAAAGAATATCCAGCCTATTGCTGCGTATACACCGCCTGCAACGATAAGTACTATCCATCCTGCTTTAGTCTCTGCCTGTTCAACCATAATCGAACCGACAATAATTGCTGCTATGGCTGCTGCGTAAAGTAATATAAACAGTGTAACCATTGCAAGACCATTCTTGCTTTTCTTCAAAACCTTTTCTTCCATATAAAAATACCTCCTAGACACTCTGATTATTGATCTTGTTATCGATTATTCTTTTAACAGTGTCTTTATTGATATTTGTATGATATCATTTTGATATCACATTGTCAAGATATTAACATTGTTTTATGATAACCATCCTGTTATCCTATAATTCTGGAAACTCTCAACCTATCAAACTTGTATTTATTATATCCTTATAGGCAGATAACCTCCCTTTCCAGGCATTCCACACACTTAATAACCAATATTCAACCTATCAATCAAACATTAACTAACTGCTTATAGGAATTTTTCATAAAATACGGAATTTTCTCACAGAATCTTCCTATAAGAAATGTAAAAATCCGACTACCTATAGGTATCATATTATAAATCACTATATTTTCAAATTCATAAAAAAGCTACCAATCAAAAAGGCAATATTGCGCATACCTATATCTACACAGATATTTATATGCATATATACTAAAAGGAATATTCACACCATCTGCAATGAAATAAACTCTCAACGCTTCCTGTGTAAATATTCCTTCTGCTACTGCAATTATTTACTGTATAAAAAAATAAAAGCCTTACAACCTAGGATTCCCTAAATCATAAGACCTTCCAATGCACCGCCAGGGGTTCGAACCCTGGACACCCTGATTAAGAGTCATATTATTATAATATTTTTATGTTAAATGTCTGTTTATCCAATCTTGGAAGTAAATAACTCGTCCTGGCTCTGCTCTTGATCTTTAATATCTAATAGCTTTCTAATGGCTGCTTGTGTTCCTGGATCAGCTGCATTATATGCTTCTTGTATTTCATTTGTTTTTAATCCTGTTAGTTCATCCAGTGATAATGCTAATTTTTCGCATATTATTATTAATTGCTCTATTGTTGGCTTACTATGTCCATTTTTCCAATCTGTTAATGGTGATTTCTTTAATCCTAGTATTTCAGCTATTTCCGTACCTTTTATATTGTTCTTTTTAAAGTATTCTAATAATTTTTTTATTATCTCTGTCATTATTTCCTTTCTTTATAATGCGAAAATTTAGCATATTTCTATTGACTTTGCGAAAATTTAGCAATATAATGTTCATGTAATCAAATAAAGATAGTTACATACCGCAGACAAACCGCTACTGTTTAGCGGTAGGGCTATCTTAACAAATAATATTATCAAATCCATGTCAATCTTGCAATGTCGGAGCATGGTAGAAAGAGGTAATTATGGAAAACTTAAAAAATGATGTGAACAATGAGATTGATAGAAATGCACAGGATTTTGATAATTCTGATTCTGTCAATCTTTCTTTGTCTAAAGAAGATGTTTTAACAATTTCATCACTGCTTTATGTTTATTGTCTTTTGAATACTTCTGATAAGGCTTCTAAAGATAATGTTTTTAGGCTTTATCGTATTTGTGAAAATATTGGTGATGCTATGTGTTTTGATGATGAGATTGTAGTTGAAAATGATGCAGTTGTATATAAACATGGCTGATAGTTCGGCGAGCATTGCGCCTTAACTTTATATTTTTACATTCCTCCCTTTTTATTTCGAAACACGGATAAAGCGACTATCCGTGTCGTGGTTGGGTTAGCCGCCAATCGCCTGATGATGATAGGCTAGAAAGGAAAGAATTATGAATGCTTTAATTACTGTATTATCTGTTGGGAAACCCTACGATATTGCTCCAGAATCTGGAGTTGGTGAACACACTGTTGGCTGTACTATGTCTTATGTTTCTACTGGTGATATTTCAGCTTCTAATTATGATGAAGGAACTGGAACATTAGGATATGCTCCTGTTAAGGAAAAAATGCCAGTAGAATTTTATGAAGTTGCAAAGGCTGTGGGACTTCCTTCAGTTGCAAGTGTTGAATTTGGTATGAAGGCTTCAGGTGGAAAGAATGTTCTTTATATTCAGAAACTTGATTTCGTCCAGCCTACTGGAAAGGCTGCAAAATAGTTTCGTTATTACTCTGGGGTTGCTCCATGCGATGGGCTTAATGCCTGTGCAAGAATCGCAATCTTTTGGTAGTAATAACCCCTCATAACATTACTACAGGATTTAGCAATCGGGGAGATACTCCTTCTCCCTGGTTGTATGCCTTGTGCTTGTGTGTTTACTTAGCAGCATGATTTTGTCGGATTAATCATGTTGTTATTAAGCAGATAAGGGAGGTATTAATTATGGTATTAGCTGCTATATCTCTTGGCAAAATTGCCCAGTGGGGATTTTTTGCAACAGTTATCATGTGGTCGCTTATCATAGGTGTTTTTGTTGTTATCCGTATCAGGACAGCTATACAGCGTCATAAGTATGCGAATAAAAAGCAGGAAGGTGATGTATCTACCCGTTACACTTCTAACGGGCTTCACTAGAAACTTTTGTACCTGACGGAGTTATGACCTTAATGCTTGTGTGCGCCCCGGCACACCATAAATGTGTATATTGCTGGTTTTTCTCATAACAACTGGAGCGTGGAAAGATTTTAAAGACATTGCAGTTCTGGAATCTGTAACCTCTTGGAATGTTAATCCTACAGGGACGAGAAACCTTTAAAATCTTTGCACGTGGAAGGCGTTAGACAAGGGTCCGGGAATGTAAGGCCCGGAACTGCCGGGGCGCACACACAAGCGGGAGGTCATTAAACTTCCGGCAGAACACACGGAGGGACGAACCCATGAAAATATTAAAATGTACCTTCCTGGTGTTGGCTATGGCATTGTGTTTATTCGTACCAGTGCAGCGGGGATATGCTGCTGATCAGGAGACAACACAGGTCACAGAACAGTCTGAAGAGTCTGGAGCAGAAGATTCTTCAGATACATCAACATCAGATACAGTAGTATTTAATGCTTATTTTCTCGTTTTATTAGCTGCTATATTCGGCAGTTTGGTTGCCATAGGTTTATGGAACATGTTCGGGAGGTAGTATATGGAGAATTTTAACACACTCCTGTTGTTTGGATTCTTATTCGGTTTCTGGTTAACTAATTTAGCCTGTGTTACCGGATATGTCTGCAGGAAGTCATTATATTTCATAATGACATTTACAAAATGATATATAACGCTTCGGCGATATATAAATACATATTACGGAGGTATACATTATGTCAGGAATTGTTGCTGCAGAGGGTTCTGCTGAAGTTGCATCAGGACTTACACAGGAAGTTATTACTTCGGTTGTTACTGGTTGTAAGGGAGTTGTAACAGGTGCTTCAAGTGGTATCACTGCTATGGTTCCAATCTGTATGGAATTCTTAGCGCTCACACTCGGAATAAGAATCATGATCAGATTCTTCCTTTCTCTTGTTCACTAATGTTCAAGCCTCGTCCCTTCTTAATGTTGGGACGCTCGTAAATTTGTTTGAGGGATTAATTATATAGATAAGGAGTAGAAATATGGGATATGTACTCATACTGTTATTTTTTCTGATCTGGCTTAATGTCAGGAAGATAAGAAAGACACTTGTTGTTATTGCTAAAGATTATGGATATAAGAAAAACAGTCTGTTCAATTATATACTTGATGTTATAACTGATTATTCTGCAGAACGAAAACATGATAGAAATATTCGTAATCATACAAGGAAGCTCAGGAAGCTGACAAAGGAGAAACAGGCTGAAGATGAAATTCCGTCTGAACCTGAACCAGAAGCTTCAGAGAGTGAGGCAGGATGAAACATCTTATTCTTGAGATTATAAAGGATATTATCTTTACCTTTGTTTTTTATTTTGGGGTTGTTTTTTTTGGTTGTAAAGGATTCGCAGATAGTCCCTTTGATTTAAAGCTTTTTATTGCTCTTTTTATCTCGTGTTCTTCAATCTGTATTGGTTTTGATGTTATTGATTATTTACATGATAAAAGAGGTGGTGATGATAATGAGTAAGGTGTTACCTGATAACGTTTATTTAATAGGTCTTAATGGTGAAATTGTACCAGGTGAAGAAGAATCCGAGTACATAGAACGTTATTTACCTGTTCTTTTTCTTTATGATACTGTTCGTTTAGCTGTTAAGTTTTATTATTCTTTACTGGATTCTTCAGATAGTGATGAAAAAGATAAAGAACCAGTTGAAACCCAACAAGATTAGATATATAATCATCTTGCCGATTATTTTCATTTTGGAGGGGTTTATGTACGGTTACAGTTTTGATTTTTTTAGTGTTATTTTTAGTATTATTATTTTTGTTTTATGTGTTGGTTTACCTATTGCGTTTTTTGTTTTTATTGTAAAAGTTCTATACAAATATTTAAAAACTAAATCTGAATATTATCAGACCAGATCGCAATATTATTGTACTAAGACACAGTATTATAATTTACATATGAATGACAGGCAAGATTAATTTCTTGTCTGTCTTTTTTTATCTGGAGGTATTTATGAAAAGAATCGGCGCATTTTCTCTTGCTATCTTTATATTTGTTTTATCTGTCTTTTCTGTTGTTCCTGTAAATGTGCGCGCAGATGTTGATAAAACTGTTATTCCCCTCGTTGAAGGTCATTTTGGTTTGACGGAATCTGATGCTCAATCAAAAGTTGCTGCACATAAAGATATCTATTACGATAATGATCAGCGTGCCTTTGCTTATACTCCATCATCTTCTTATAATTGGACTTTATGCAATTCACATGGTGCTACTACTTCTACACATTTATCTGATAAGCAGGTTGTTGCTCTGCTCTGTTCTTCTAATAGATGGGAACATAATCGTACTCTTATTAGTTCTTTTGTATCTAATAATAATATTTTCCGTGGTTTTATGTCTGGTGTTGGTTCTCTCTTTACTGGTGATTCTGACAATGGTACAAAGTTTCTTGATATTGTTACCGGTAATTATAATTACTTAGATTCTCTTGATTATGATGAGGACAGCCAGACAATTACAATGAGCAATGATAATGGCAGCGTTGATAAGCTTAGGGAAGAAATAAAGAAATATTATTATAATAGCATAGGTTTAAAAGAGAAAAAATCTAGCGGTACGGTATCTAGTATAATAGATAGTTCTGATTTTCGTGCTTGCTTTGAATATGAAGAAGATTATATAAATGCTTTTGGTTACAAAAATTATAAATACTGTTTAAAGACGTATTACGGCTTCTATTATTTTTTTAATGATTTGTCAGATTATATTTATGTGTCTAATGATAGTAATAACGACCGCTTTTTATCTTCTTATGATAACTGGACTAAAGAAACTTGGAGATTCCGTACACTTAAAACTGACGGCACAACATGGTATTTTCAGCCTGTAAAAGAAAATACTGTTATACGTTACGATTTTACTCTTAAAGTTAATGTGTCTGATATGTATTTTTGGTACACTCCCTCTAATGGTGATTGGGTTCTTCGTCCAGATTGGAATAATGATTATTCAAAATGGGTTTCATTTTATTCTAAAGATAAAACTTCTCTTAAATTTTGGGCTTCTTATAGTGCTTTGTATAATTATCTACATGGCGACCAGAACGCATATCTTAGCAGCAAGATAGAAGAAACCGGTAAGGATATATCTTACAGCATTAAAGACATGAATGAAAATCTTGGGACAAAGATGGATGAGCTTATTGATTCTATTAACAGTAAAAAAGAGTCTTTGTCCGCTGATGAATTACAAAAGCTTATAGATAGTGGCTTAGAAGATATTAAAAATAATACAGAGGATATAAAAGACAATACTTCTTCTATCCTGGACAAGCTCGAGGAACAGAACCAGATATTATTACAGATTCTTGGTGTTACAGAATTTATTGCATATCAGGAAGTTAAAGAAAATTCAGATCAATATAACATGTCATATCTTAAGACATTACTTGACAGTATGTTTACAGGTCTTTTTAACGCTCTTATGTACGGTGAGAATACTGTTGATGATAAAAATACTGATACCGCTTCTATGCAGTCTTTTTCTGTTTCTAATGCTGCAGCTCCTGTTGCTGTGTATAGTGATGACATTGCTGTATATGATTCTGGTGGATCTGGAGGTGGTTCTTCTTTTGGTGGTGGCTCTGACTCTAGTGGTGGACATTTTTTTGACCTTAAAAATGGATTGTTTGGAAAATTCCCTTTTTCAATTCCTTACCAATGTTATAACTGGCTGCAGATTCTTCAGCGTGATCCGAAAGCTCCAACATTTACATTAGATTATGGTTATCTGTTTGGTTGTTCCGGTGACCCTAAGTTTGTCCTTTCATTTGACCTTTCTAGATACAATGATATAGCTGAAGTTGGGCGATCGTTCTTCAGGTTGTTTATGACTCTGATGCTTGCTCTTGGAATCTATCATAAAAATAAGGGGGAGATGTAATGTCTGAAGTTGCTTTTATTGCCGTTGCCTGTTATGTAGTCGGTAACTTTATCAAGGCTGTTTTCACTGTCATTATAGATTTTATTTTATTGTCCTTGACATATATGCCTACGGATCCATTATCAGGCATCCTTGATATTTCAAATGAGGTTTTTGTTAAGTACTTGCCTTATATTAATTGGGTTGTTCCCTTGGATTTTGCAGTTAGCTTATTTGGTGCATTTATAGATGCTTATGCTATATACATTATTTACAAGTATGTTAAGCGTGTTCTTTCTGCAGTCCTGGAGAATTATAAGTCAGGTGCCAAGCTACTCGCTGCATTACTTAAGTTTTAGGAGGTACGTTATGATTTATTTATATACTGGTAATCCCGGCTCTGGTAAATCTTATCATGCAGCCATTGACATTTATAACTGGCTTCGTTCTGGTAAGAATGTTATATCGTCGATTAATATTAATACTTCTCTTATTCCTCCCAGATCAGCTCACAGGCCTTTAGGAGAATTTATATATGTACATAAGTCTTATTTCATGCAGAACTCTATATATTTAAAGACTTCTCTAGGCGGTAAGGTTGCAACAGATAAGGTTTTTTCTTACATTTATGGCCTTATGAATTACGCTATCCAGTTTCATAAGCGGAATTATAGAGGTCAGATTATAGAGAATCAGACTTTACTTGTAATAGATGAGGTTAACGAGTTATTTAATCCTCGTTCCTGGAACAAAAAAGACCGCCAGTCCTGGATTAACTTTTTTACTGAACATAGAAAATACGGTTTTAAGATTATTCTTATTGTCCAGGCTGACATTATGATTGATAAACAGATTCGGTCTGTCCTTCAGGAGCAGGTCCTTCATCGGAATGTATCCAGGTTCAAAAAGCTTGGTAAAATCATTGCTTTTCCTTTTGGCGGTAACCTGTATGTTGCTATTAGGTCTAGTTATGAAACAAAGAATAAAAAAGATGCCCGGCTTGGTGCGTCCCTAGTCTTTGGATCTGATTACTTTATGCAGTTATATGATTCATATGCATTATCTGACCCGTTAATCTAAAAAGCGGGTGCACTGGGAAAACTGAAACAGCGTGGAAGTTTAACCAGTGCGCCCGAAAATTTTAGAAATCGGGCTTGACCACGTATTTCTAATAGGTGGTCTAAAAATACATATCTATAATTTAACAAAATCTTGAAAATACTGGGCTGAGACAGTTTTTTAATTGTCCTAAAAATGGCATTTCAGGACAAAATATGAGGGAGGGTTTATATGGCTTCATTAATTGAACATGAATTTGATGAAAAGAATAAAGATTTTTGGTTTTACCGCAAAGAAAAGAAATTTTTACATAATATTGATACCTTTTATTATTCTGTAACTTTCTACAATAATTTTTCTCGTGATACTTCTGATCCGAATGCTGTTTCATTTCGTTCCTGGTTAAACGATTTGAAGTTATCCTGTGCTGAAGGTTTTGAAGAGGATTTAATTGTTGTTAATGATTTACCTGATATTGATGATATAACACTTACTTATTCTGTAAGGTCATTTGCCGGATATTATAATAATTGTCTTACTGTACCGGAATATTTTGATATATTTGTTGCTGATACTGTTCCAACAATTGATACAAGTCATATTATTGTACAGATTAGATCTAAACCTTTATGGCTTATTGGCCCTGCAAGGTCTTTTGAGTATTCATATCGCATTATTGAATCAATTGCAAAGCGTTTTCACCTTACTATCAGTGAAGTTAAGGAAAATAGAATTGATTACTGCTGGCATACTAATTATTTATCAAATCCTGAAAAATTCTTCAGGATTGATAATTTTTCTTCAATGCAGGTAAGCAGTTTTAAAGATTCCTATTATCATTACAAATTTAAGCCTAATAATGAATATGAATCTGATTATGTTTCTTTGGGTAAAAGAGGAAGTAAATGCTTTGTCCGTATTTACCTGAAGACTAAAGAAGTTGTTGAGCAGGGATATAAACCATGGTTTCTTAATATCTGGCTGCTTAATAACATGATATCCAGGTATGATTATTATGTTTTGTCAAATCTGTACGCTCTGAGAAATTGGTCTTGCATAGATTTAATGCGTTTACAGTTTTATCTTGATTATGGCGAGAATGATTTATATAAGAATATGATTCTTGAATACTTTGATTCTTACTTTAAGAAGGGCGGTGTTAATCAAAATAGTGTTGCCAAGCTTGCTGATCAGCTTACACCTCGTGTTACTGTTATTATGAATAATGAATTTCAGACAACCCGGAAAATGACAAAAACTTTTTGCCTGGTTGAGCATAAGAAAAATGAAAAATTTGGAGTATATAAGCGTATATATGATATTCTTGATAATCATAATCTTATAACCGATTACTTGACACATAGTACATTGCGCCTTGTTGTTCCTTCTGATGATTCTAATAAGGCAAGAGCTGATTATTGTGAATATTGGAAGCGTCTAAGAAATACGAAAGTTATTGATTGTTATAAGAAGGATTATCCGGTTAAACTGCTTCGTGATTACTCCAGAAATCTTAATTGGGAGCTTATGAAGTCGCGTTTTATTCATAGCAGCATTAATTTTTCTTTATATACATATGGAGTTAATAATGATGTTCCTTTGGATGATTATGAGCAGCTTTTAACATTTTTGAATGATAATGATATACAGAAAGCTAATAATTATAAGTATAAGAGATCAAAGCAGCTTTATCCTTCAGACTTTAAGAATGTGTTAGGTGATAATTATGATTAATAGATTCCTTATGCAACGTAAAAGTTATCTTGCACCTGATTCTCTTAGATATTATCAGGAAAATTTATCAAGATTTGAAAACTGGTTATTTATTAATCACTTGCAGGTTCTCGATGTTACTTCTGATAACTTGAGACAATATATAATTTATCTTGGTTTAACTGGTATTAAGAATGTATCTATTCATACATATTATAGGGCTGTAAAAATTTTTTATTCCTGGTTATATCAGGAGGGTTATATTGATATTGATATTACGCAGCGTATAAAGCTTCCAAAAGATGATAGTGAGATTGTATTACCTCTTACTAAAGATGAGGTTGCTGCTATTGATTATTATATTATTAATTCTGAATTGGCTTTGCGTAATTACTGTATTTTTCATTTGCTACTTGATTGTGGTTTAAGACGACAGGAAGTTATTAATTTAACATCTGATTGTATTCGTAAAAGTACTTTGACAATTAGAAATTCCAAAAATAATAAATCCCGGATTGTTCTTTTGCCTGATTTCTTGTGTTTGAACATTAATAATTACCTTGGTAATAGATCCGGAATTGTTTTTCTGGATCGGTATAATAAAGATTCCATAACAATTAGCACTATAAAAAAGCTTTTTGCAAATATTAAGAATCTCCCAGGAATGGAAAGAGTACATGCACACCTTTTAAGGCATACATTTGCTACTAGTTATTTATATTATGGTGGTAATATGGAAATGCTCCGCCTGCTTATGGGACATTCTTCTTATACCATTTTACAAAATTATGTTCACTTGGCAGCTCAAGAAGAGCTGATCGGGTCCGGATTGTATGAATTAGATGAAATATTTTTTAAAAATCGGAGGAAAAATTAAATGAAAATTGTATTTAGTTTATTAATTCTGTTGGCATTGGATTTATTTATATTTTATATAACAAATAATGTTACTAAAACATATGTTAAGGAGCAGCGCGTTATTATACAGAATCTTGAAACACTTATAACATCTGTTGAAACGAAAAATCAAAGAGATTTTCATGATTATGTTATTGCTGTAAAGGAAGGTAATGATATTGTATATCATTCCTGCTTCTTAGTAACTGATATTAATATGAACGTTGATGTTATTGTTCCTGATAACTTATATTCTGAATTAGATTATAAAGAAAAATACAGACCTTGTTAATTATTCTGGACACCCTGATTAAGAGGGTGTCTATTTTTATATAAAAAAATAAAAGCCTTACAACCTAGGATTCCCTAAATCATAAGACCTTCCA
>OGNW01000349.1_pt1 | contig 44676 bp, 33 predicted proteins | sample 1573591 | NCBI WGS metagenome assembly OGNW01 (sample SAMEA2581894, study PRJEB24529) | metagenome | biome: Human gut stool | place: China | collected 2011
AGGCTTTTTTATCTTCATCATCTAATCTTACATTAATAACTGATACTCCCATTTTTAAACCTCCTTAATATCTTTTATATATTAATTATACATATAATAGATAACAAAGTCAAGGTTCTTATTTTCCTCAGTATTATTTACTTGCCAATATCCAATAATCTTCTTATACTAATCTAGCTTATACCTGTGTAATATGTAGATACTACATCTGTGTTTGTCATATTATCAAAATCTCTCTTTAATTAAAGCTCTTATTTTTCCACTTAAATATTTTTAAGGCACATTCTTATAAGTTGGATTCCATCTATTAGAATAATACTTTTTTCTTGAGCTAACTCTTTTATTCTAGAGCTAAACTCTCCTGTACATACCAAAACTTTATAAAAATTATTAAATTTATTTTCTGGATTATCATTTTTTTCTTTAGTTTCAACTATCTCTTCAAGTTGATTAATTCCCTCATCTTCATCATAAATACCATCTTTTTTCTTGATTTGTACATAAATTCTGCAACTACCTATCTCATCATTTACTTCACTCAATATTGGAAGAGGTTTTATAAAAATTCTATCAGAATCTCCACCTTTTCTATCATAGGAATTATTACTTTCAACTAAATACCCTTGTTTTTTAAAAATATCTTCTACAATTTCTTCTACATCATTAGGTCTAACAGAAAAAATTTCTTTATTTAAATTTTCCATGTTTTTGATGTTTTTCTCAAAAATATTTCTTAAAATCTCTATTATTGGAGATACTTCTTTTATACTTTTTATTTATAATAAACTTTCAATAGCACTAATTACTTCACTATTATAAACACTGTTTATAGAAGTTTGATACCCTCTTAATTTGCTATGAATTATTTTAGTAGCTTCATTTCTATTATAAGTAAAGCATTTGTCTATTTCATATGGATATGTAGTAGTTCACTCTTTTCTCCTTCATATTAAAATCACTCTCCTTATTATTAATGGCTATGCTACCTTTAACTTTTGTGAGAGTGATTTTCAGTTAATTATTATTTTCTCCCATAATCAATCTCTTTATCTCATCTTTTGATGGAAGAATCATCTCATACTTACTTGCAAATATTTGGTCATTATCTTGAGGAAGCGTCATTTTTACTAAAGTATCATTCTTTTCACGACAAATTATTATTCCAATAGTTTTATTTTCTTCTGGAAGTTTGACTTCTCTATCATAATAATTTACATACATCTGCATCTGTCCTAAATCTTGATGTGTAACTTCACCAATTTTTAAATCTATCAAAACAAAACATCTTAAAAGTCTATTATAGAAAACTAAGTCTACTCTAAAATGTCTTTCTTCAAAAGTAAATCTTACCTGCCTACCTACAAAAGTAAAACCTTTTCCAAGTTCAAGTAAAAACATTTCTAACTTATTTATTATCTCTGTTTCTAACTCACTTTCAGAATAATTTGGTCTTTCCTCTAAACCTAAAAATTCTAAAATATAAGGGTCTTTCACTATATCACTAGGTTTTTCTATAATTTGTCCTTTTTGTGATAATTCTATTATTTTTTTCTTATCCTTGCTAAGTAATAATCTTTCATACAGAGCTGAATTTACTTGTCTTTTTAACTCTCTCATACTCCAATTATTATTAATTGCTTCAATTTCATAAAATTGTCTAGCATTAGAATTTTCCATTCTCATAAGGATAAGATAGTGAGACCATGAAAGTTTAAATTCCTCAGACAGTGTCTGAGAAATTCCATAAACTTTATAAAATTTTCTCATTTGTTCTAAATTAGTTGTTGAAAATCCTTTCCCAAATTCCTTTGTTAATTTTATAGAAAGATTTTTTAAAATTTCTTTTCCATAGGTAGCACGGTCTTTCCCGTTTTGTTCCTCTTCTACAATAAGCCTTCCTATCTCAAAATATGTAGTTACCATAGTAGTATTTATAGCTCTTATTGTTTTTTCTCTTGATATTTTTAAAAGTTTAGATATTCTATTGTACAGATTTTCAGTATTGACAATTATTTCCATAATTATATACTCCTTATCATTTTTATGTTACTATTTTAGATTGTTAATAATTTTAATACTTAAAAATAAGAAATTTGTTTAGTGTTTTTATTATAAAACAAATTTTTCTATATAATATCTTTTTATTTTTTCTTTTAATTCTTCTTGAGATAGAAAATCTAAAATTATTACTCCTCCTAACATATTTACATATCTTACTACTGCTAAAAATTTTTTTCTTTCCAACTTTCCATATTCTTTTTCTAATTCAGCTAAAGCTACTAATACAGCCCTTGCTATTTTAGGATTATTAGTATAATTACTTGAAAATAGAGTTAATACTTTTGTAGAAAAATCAGTTTTTAAATACTCTAAGGCATAGTATGGATTTTCATTATTTTCATCATATATTAGCCTTCCTACCCACCATAATCTTGAAAGAGGATTTAAAATTAAACTTCTTTTTTGAGCTTGTTTAAAAAAATAGTTATTTAAAACCTTTTCTTTTGTTATTTCTGTAGTATTAATTTTACATCTATAATTTAAAAATTCCCAAAAAATTGTATGGGATAATCCAACCCAAAATCTTTCATCTGTAGCTTGACTATCACTTATATTTTTTAAGTTATTATACATAATTTTTACATTGTTATAATCAGTTGATTCTGGTTTGTCAGAACTCATATCTAAATTAAAATCTGGTACTTGTAATTTAAACTCTTCAAAAGGATTATTGTATTTAGAATGAATCCAACTATTATCTTTTGTAGTATAATTCTTTAAATTATTTTCAACATTGCTTTTGAAATATGTTAAGGCATCTTCTTTCATAAAATATAACTTCATTCATCTACTCCTTCATCTAATCCAAATTGTAAAGCAATTAATGATTTACTAAAAGGAAAATCTAAAATTTTTTGAGCTAATTGTAATGAAGTTTCATTTTCAAAAAGCTCTTGATTAAATCTATAGCCATATTTTTCAAAAATATTTTTTAGAGCTTTAAACCATCTATAATCACTTTCTTCAATCTCATCAAATTCATTTTTCAATTTTTCAAAAACATATATTAAAGTAGGAAAAATTAAAGAACAATTTATAATATCAATAAATTGATTACTAGAAGATACTAGTTGAGTATATCTTTCATAATCAAAAATATTTAAATCAATTCTTATTTTATTCATATTATATTCTATGTTTATTCCAGTCTCATCTGTCGTCATTTTTTTACAAATAGTAAAAATAGAAGGAACGTTACCTAAGGATTCTTTCTCTTTGTCTACATCTATTTTATAAGAATCTCCTATTGCTAAAATAGTTCCTTTTTCTAAATTAAATTTCATTCCAAAATAATCAGAATTAAAACTTTCATTTTCATAGTCTAATATATTTTCTTTTACAACAATAAAAGAGGTTACTTGAATTTTTCCTAATATGTTTTCATCTTTCAAATTTTCTGACAAGATTTTTTCTGTTGTTGTAATTATCTTTCTATAAGAAGTTTTTGGACACTCAATATGAATTACATATTGAGCTTTTTCATCTAATATCATTTTTTCTAAAGTCTTATTGTTTAATTTAAAACTTATATTTAACTTTAGTCTTTTTATATCTCTTTCATAAGATAAATCCATTTCAAAACTTGAATTGATATAGTCATCATTATTCTCTCTAAGTACTGGATGAGGATATAATCTATTTTTTATTTCCATATATTAATACCTCCATACAGTAATTTTCTTTCTCTTTTAGAGTAAATAATATAGAATTATTTTGTTTTTCTTTAATATTATTTAAAAATACTTTATTTTCAGACATAATTAAAAGATTTCTATCATTATCAAAAGCTTCATCAATTTTCGGAATGGTAGTTCTATCTTCTCCAGCTATTTTTAATTCTATAATTGCTTCATCTATATCTCTATCAACTACAAAATTTAGTTTATTAATATTATTAGAAGCTACCAACCTCATTTTTAAAGGATTAATTATAATTTTTTCATTAACTACATCATTTCCTTCCCCAGATTTTCCACCACTATTTTTAGAATTAAATGAGCTAGTAGAGCTATTATTTTTTTGTGGTTGAAATCCTTCTAAAATTTCATCATCAGTTAAAGTTCCAAATCCATCTATTTCATCAAAATAATTTCCTTTTTTTGAAGAGTTACCTGTACTTTTGTATGTTTTCACTTTTTCCAAAGAGATAGTTTTAATCTCATTTGAAATAGATTCTTTTGTATTTTCAGAATTTTTAATATCTATATCTTCTGAATCTGGAATAAATTCCCCCACTCCAACAGCATCAACTTCATCAGTTATAGTTTCACTTGCTTTACTAAAAATAGTATCTTTTAAATATTTGTACAATGCAGTTCTTTTCTTTTTAGCTTCTTTAGGATTAGAATGTCTATCTGGTTCCCAGTTATTATGTTGAGGAGTTTCCATCTCTCTAAAATATGAATTGATCTTTTCATCTTCTAAAATACATACTCCAGCAAATTGAATAACAGATGATATTCCTTTTTTATCAAAGATTTTCATTCCATTACTTCTAGCCATTAAGATAGACCTTTTTAAATCTTTTTTAATATCTAAATAGAAATTTAACTTTCCTAAATCTTCAAAATTATATTCTATTGGAACTATATTAGAAATTAAAACTTGATAATAATTGTAAGTTAAACTTATATCTTCCTTATATTTTTCAATTAATAAGTTTAAAGTTTTACTACTTATTTCTATCTCATCAACTTTAACAACTAAGTTTTCTCTTAAAATACTAATCAAATACCCTTCTAAAACAGCTTTTACTATTTCATCTTTCCAGCTATCATCTTTCATAAAACCAATTACAAATATATCAGTTCCAGAAGTTTTTCTAATATAATTTCCAAAAGATTGAATTTCTCTAATTGGCGAATTATCCTCTATATTTCCATAATATCCTGTTCCTTGTGTCCAATCTCTCTTTTCTCTTGGTAAAATGTCATCTTTGTAAAAAGATACAATATTTGCTACCCCTTGAAAAGCTCTAATATTCTCAATATCAAGAGTACTATAAAATATGGTTCTTAAGTCTGAACAAGCAAAGGGAGCAGATTTTCCTATTCCAAAACTTCCACCAGAAGCTCCACCTTTATCTGACACTCCAGAAGCTTTTACTAAGTTTTGCCAACAAGAGTTTCTAATTTTATCTGAGCCTGTTAATCCTGTTGTATTAAAATCACTTATTCTTAAAACTCTTATTTTTTCTTCTTGCAAAACTTTAATAGCTTTATTTATAAAAGTCAAAGTCTTTTTATCTGTCCAATACTCTCTACATTTTTCGAATATATTTTCTAGCTCACTTATTCTTTCATCTTGTTTTAGATTAAACTCTTTTAAATCAAATTCTACTATTACAGGTTTAGAATTATCTAAACTAGCATCTAATGAATTTTGACAAATCTCTCTAGCCAAAGAACTATATAAGCTACCCTTAAATATTTCTATTCCAGCTTCACTTATTCCAGAAACTTTTCCATGATTACTATTTGGAAAGTTCCAACCTATATTTTTTTGTTTCATCCTTTCCTCCATATTTATTTTATTTATAGATTATATTAAATAAAATATTAATATTTAAACATATATTTTATATTATTTAAGTATAAAATACTTAGTAAATCCTTCATGTAAAACAAAAGTTTGGTCAAAGTTAATTTCAATATTTTGCTCTCTATAATTATATTTATAAAATTTTACTCCTCTTTTATTATCTATATAATGATTTCCTAATACACTTAAATTAAATAGCAAAGTTATACATTTTTTTAAATCAATTTCAATATTTTCTTTTTTTGTAGTTTTATAAAAATTTTCTAAATCACTATAAAAAAAATATCTTTTTGAAAAAGTTCTTAGTAATGAAAGAATATAGTCTATTTCTTCATCTTCTAAATGTCCTTTCATTTCATTTCTTATTTCATTTACTAAATACTCAGAATAAGATTTTTCTGCTTTTTTTACTAAATTATCATAAAATTTATCTGCATTCTTATTAATATCAATTATTTTATTTAAAAATGTTATTAAATCACGAGGTCTAAGAAAAGTTCTTCTCAAGTAATATTCGAATGCATTTATATACTTAATTGATTTATTACCATTATTATAATAGTTATATTTAATTTTAGGAAAAATTAGCTTAATTATTTCCTCTGTTGTTTTTTTACTCAAAGAAGGATAAGAATGCTTTATTTTTTTCATAATCATTTCTACTAAAGGTGATGATTCTTCATTTCTTCCCCAATCAATTTTTACACTATTATCTTCTTTTATTTTGTTTAAATCATAATCATTTAATAAATTAAAAATATCTTCTCTTAAAAAAACCATTATTTTTATTTTGATGTTTTTATCATAAAAAAATTCGTTAAGTTCTCCAGTTTTTTTTATTAAAGAAATTATCAAATTTTTATAATCTACATCATTTGTAAATTTAGTATCTAATTCATCATATATTAAAATAATTTCTTTTTTAAAATTTTCTTTAAATAATTTACAAAGAATTTCTTTTAAAGGTTCTAGACACTCTATGAAAGTAGTTATAACTTGTTTTTCAATAATCTCATCATTTTCACCAAACTTAGCAATTTTTATATTAAAATTTCCATCTATTTGATTTTTTTTTGTTATTTCAATAGTTTTATATGAATCTAATTCTAATCCAAATCCATTTTGTTCTAAGAAATTAGAAAGTTTTTTTAAAGTTGAATTCTTTAAGCTATTTAAATCCCGAACAACGATTTTAGATAACTCTATTAGTATTACCCACTCCCAAACCGCTAAATATTCATCAGCTTTCATATCTGTTTCAGATTTTAACTCCTTAAAGTAAGTTAAATTAAACTTATTGTAATTTACTATGTTACAAATACTATTTTGTGTATTATTACGCTTTTTTATTAATTCGGCTAACAATGTTTTTCCTGTTCCTTTTCTACCTAAAACTAAAAAATTGAATGGGTCAGTAACTTTTTCGTAAATATTATCTAAGTCATAAAATAAATTTTCAAACTCTTTTATTTTAGCTTCATTTCTACCATCATTTTTTCCTAATATTATTTGTCCTAACTTAAAATTTTCCATAAATAAATCTCTCCTTATATATTATAATTTTTTCTAGTAAAATTTTATATTCTATTTCATAATTATTCCAAATAATTTTTTCTTTTTAAATCCATCTAATATCTCTTTTGTAAAAGCAAACTCTAAAATATATTCATATTGTATATTTGAAATTTTTTTAAGAAAAATTCTAAATCACTTTTTTTAGTGAAGTCACATAGTTGATTAATATTATTCAATCTTATATCTATAATTTTTCTAACCTTATTTTTTTCTAAAATTTCAAAAAATTTTTTAGCATCTTTAGCATTTGTTCCTAGTATTATATACTTTCATAAAATCATCTTTTTATATATTTTTAAAATGGGAATCCATCATCACTATATTCAATTTCTATAGAAGATAATCTTGAATATAAGTTATTTAATACAATTTGTTGTTTTAAAGAATCCAAATTACAGTAAAATTGAAAAAAATCTTTAACTATATCAATAGAAATATTTTTATATGGATTATAAAGATACAAACCTTCAACAAATACATCTATTAAATTAGAATTATTTTGAATAAAATCTTCTAGGGAATGATTTTTTATTACATTATTTAAACGTTTTGTAATTTCATCTGAATCAGTTACAAAACTAGGTTTATTATTATATTTCTTTATCTTTCCTTCTAAACTATTTGCAAAATTTAAATAAATTTCTTTCTCTGAATCAGAAAAATTAATTTCTTGAAATAACCCCTTTGAAATATCTTGCTCTATTTCATAAAAAGAGCAATATCTTCTATTAAGTTTTATTTGACACATTTTTCTTAAAATAGGAAAATATTTAAAATTCTCTAGTTCATTTTTTTCTTCCAACAAATTATAGAATAATTTTCCTAAAAAATAAATTTCACTTTGTTGATTATATTCTTTATTTAAGTTAACTTCTTCTGGTAATTCACTAACAGGCCAATTTAGCATAATACTATTTTCTTCCTCTTGTAAATTTTTATAATTTTTACCAAAACCAAAATCAATAATTTTAATTTCTTGATTATTTGTTATCATAATATTACTAGCTCTTATGTCTCTATGTAATATTTTCTTTTCTTCTAAATAACAAAAAGCTGAAATAATTTCATTAAATATTTCATTCCAATCTTTATCAAAGAAAGTTGGACTATACTTATCAATTGTTGTTCCCTCAATATACTCCATTTGTAAGTATCCAAAATAATGTTGTGGATACAAATAATAATTATAAATTCTTACAATATTGGGATGAGATAATTTAAATAAAATTTTAATTTCATCAACAAATCTTTGATAAAATTCTTCTCTATAATTTTCATCATAAGGAGAATATTTTTTTATGGCAAATCTCATTTCTGTTGTAGTATCTAAAAATAAATGAATTTCTCCTGTTCCACCTTCTCCAATAGGTTCTATATACTGAAAAAATTTGTTATTATTAAATAGTATTTCTTTTCCTTTTTTTAATTCCACTTTAAAACTCCCTTACTAATTTTTTCTCTTCTTCTGTTAATTCATATAAGTCATAAACCATTTCATCAATTTGATTTTCAAGGTCTTGGGTATCTTTATCTAATTTTTTTAATTCTATTATTCTTTCAACTAAAGTTATTATTTTTTCTTCAATCTCATTACTAACCATTTTTATAGGAATATTCATTAAAGGCTCTTTATCTATTTGATAATTGCTTCCTTGCATTTTCCCCATATATCTTAACCAGAAAGCAATTAATTTAGAATTTAATAACCCTGTTAAATATTTCATATTAATTTTTAATGTTTTAATAATATTAAAACTTAGCATAACAAAAGCCATTTCTTCTGTATAACTAAATATTGGATATTTTGGGCATTTTCTTACTACTAATATTTTTTCTCCTACAGTAAAAAATTCTTTTTCTCTTCCCCAATGAAGATTGTAGTACTTTCTGCTTCCTTTTAAATTTTCTCTTCTTTCTTCCATTATTTCTTTAAACTTAGATAAATGATTTAATATATTAGGATATTTATCTTCCTCTATATTAGCAGTCAAATAAATTATTTCTTTTTTATTATTTGGATTAAACATATATCTATCCACATTTTCTGTTTCATAAAGAGGCACTATTATTTCTCTTTCTTCATTTGTTAAAACTTTAAAATAATCTTTAGGAACAACAAAAACTCCATCTCCTATCTTTATATTAAATTCTTTAATCTTATTTTCAGAAATTTTTATAATATTCCTTTTTCCTATAACATCTGGATTAGGAACAATTCCTTGAGCTATTTCATTTTCTTTTAAATAATAAATTTCTTTATTATTTTTCATTTTTTTTATAATAGTTTCATTATTATCCAATAAAAAATTTATTATATTATTTTTTTTATATTCATTTCTTTTTATAATAACATTTGAATATAGATATTGTTCCGATTGATATTTATTTAAAAAATCATACATTTTTACATTATTACAATTTATAATTTTACTATATTTTACTAACATTTCATCTGTTTTATTTTTTTCTAATAATAATATCATTGTTTGTTGGTCTGCATTTTCAAAAGCCATATAATCCCCAAAATCTATAAATTCTTTTATTATCATTTCTTCCATTATATGGTTTCTCATTTTCTTTCCACCTGTTGTAGTAGTCCAATTATTAGGAGCTATGTAATTTAATATTCCATTTTCTTTTAAAAGTTCTATCCCCAAAGAAGTGAAAAAATACCAAAAATCCATTTTCCCAATATAATACTTTTCTCCAAAGCTTGTTTTCTGTACAGGAATAAAAATTTCTTTCTTTTTCCCTTCCCCAACATATGGAGGATTTCCTAAAACAATATCAAACCCTCCATTCTCTTTAAATACTTTAGCAAATTCCAATTTCCATAGAAAATATGGTTTTCTTCTTTCCCTTCTTCCTTTTTCAATTTCATTAAGTTTAGATAAATTTTGATTTACTTCTAAAGTAAATTTTATTAAAGATATTTCTAATTTTTCTATTTCTTCCTTTAACCTTTTTTTATTTTCTAAATTTTTTTCAGTAAAGAATCTTGCTTGTTTAGAAAAAATATCCTCTAAAATACCTTGCTTAATACTTTCACTTCCTAATAAAGATTTTTGTCGGCCAATTTTTCCTTTATTTGTTTCTTTTTTCAATACCTCATCATTTAATAATGTTTCATCAAATAACTTCATTCCTTCAAACTCATCTATTAAAGAGTTTCCAATCATAAAATTAAAATCTAAGTTAGGAAGAGGTCTTACATTATTATTATCACTATCTATTATGATAGAAAGCCATAGTCTTAATTTTGTTATGTCAATAGCACTTGGTTCAATATCTACTCCATATAAACAATTTTGAATAGTTTCTAACTTTAAATTATATAAAGACCTTTTTTCATCAGATTCAAATTTTCTCTTCCAATATTTTTTCTTTTCTTTTTCTTTCTCTTTAAAAAATTCAGTCATATTAATATAAAAAGTCAATACATTCCTTGCTCTCACAATTTCATTCAAAAGTCCCAAAGGAAAGGCTCCAGAACCACAAGCTGGGTCAGCAATTTTAACTTTTTTTAATAAATCATCTATTTTTTTACAATTAATTATAATATTTCTTTTCATATCTAACTGAGGCTTACCTTTTTCATCTTTTAATGGTATTCCATGCTTTAAGAAATCTTGTTCAAATTTTTGTAAATCATATTCTTTAGAAAATTCTCCTAAATTAAATAAATAATCAAGCTCTTCTTTTTTTATATTTGTATCTTTTAAATTAGCCAATAGATAATTAATAATACTTTCATTTGTCATATAACGAACAATTTCTCTTGGAGTATAGAAAGCTCCTTTTGATTTTTTTTCTGATATATCCAAAAGATTTTCAAAAACTTTTCCTAACATTTCTGGGTCTACTGCCACTTCTGTTTCATAAGAATCATTTTCATTTATTGTAAAATTATATCTATCAAAAATATCTAAAATTCCATCTTTTCCATTATAGAATAATTCATCATTTAAATTAAAACTTGTTTTATCCCAGTCATAATTTCCATAAGGGTCAAATAATCCTCCATTTAAAAAAGGAATTCGACTATTAAAATCTATTGAATATTGAAGTTCACCTCTATCTTCACTAAGATTATTGTAAAATAATATCTCTAAATAATCCTCAAAAAAAGTTTTTCCATTATCTTTATCTTGCTCTAAATGATTATTAAATAATGTCTTTAAAAATTTTTTATCACCTGTACCCCATTCATTAAAAAATTCAGAGTTTATAAAAATTCTAGCTAGTATCTCTCCATCTATCTTATTATTTAGTTTTTTCATTTTTTCTTTATTTAATAAAAATAAATCTTGTTCTTCTCTTTCATAAATTTTAGTTAGTATAGTTTTCCCTTTTTCTGAAGCTGATTTATAAAATTTATTAAAATTTTCTAAATTCATACTTTCAGGAATAATTTTTATTCCTAACCAACCTTTTTTTTGTAAAAAGTATATAAAAGATATTTGTCCCATAAGTTTTTTTGTAAATCCGTCAGCAAAGCTCTCTGGTTTTTCACTTTCATGTTTCCTAGCTTCTGCCATAAAATTCTTATCATCTATTAATATTTTTTTTATTTCTTCGTATTTATCTTTATATTCTTCAAAAAAATCTTTTGTTACTTTTTCGAGAGCAAAAACTTCCTCTAATTTATTTAAAGAAATACTTTCTTTCAAATTTGCCAAAGTATAGAATTGGTCTTTAGCTGTTTTACAAGCTTCTCCCTCTCCAACTACATAGGACAACCTCTTAGCAGGAGTAATCCTCTCTTCTATTCCTTTCATTGTAAATTCATAGTTAAGTCTAATAAATGACATTCTCCAATGTAAACTATCTTCATTATAGAAAACAACTAAAGCACCATCTTTAGATGAATTTCTTAGTAATTTTGCTATAAATTCTCTCTGTTTTACTCTAGCTCTAATAGGGTCTTTATCTTCTTTTATTTTTACACACATTACAGTCATCTTATTCTTTTCAATATCTGTATAGTTTGATATTACTTGATAGCTTATTATATATGATAAAAATGTTGCAAATATTTTAGGAGATTCTTCATTATTTTCTACTCTAAAATTTAATATATTGGCAACAAACTCTTTAAAATTATCTAAGTTAAATTTATTTTCAAATAAGTTATCAATTATTCTTTGTTTATTTTCTATATTCATAATAAATTCTCTCCTATATTAAATATTCTGATAATAACACCTCTATCTTATGACCACGTTTATCAACTCTTTTTTGAGTAACCCCTTTATATTCCTCTGGAATAGTTTCATAAAATACTTCTAAGATTCTATGTGGATTTGCTGTTTCAAAAACTTTTTTACACTCTTGTAATATATTTTTTACATAATTCTTTGAAAGTTTTCCTACTTCAAAAATCTCTATTATTTTTTCTAATTTCTTTTCTTCACTTTCATTAAATTTTTTATAGTTTCTCAATCCATCTATTATTTTCTGTATCTCTCTACTTTTTCCAGCTTTTTTTATTTCTTCAATTTTTTTAGTTTCACTTGTTTGAGCAAAAGTAGCTTTATTAATAGCAAGTAATTGATAAAACTCATTATCAATCTCTTGTCTTGGCTCATCAACTTCACACTTAAAATATTTTATAGCATCAAAGAAAGCTAACTCTTTTGCTTCTAAGTTTCTATTTGTAATATAGATTCTCTTATTCTCTCCTCTCTTTAAAAAGGAAATTGTACTTGGTTCTATAAAAGTTTCTCTATATTCTCTTGAACTTTTACTCTTTTTAGGAAGATTTTTAATTTTTAAATATAGTTCCTCATCCTCATCCCTTATATTTCTAATAAGTGATAGGTATTCCAATTCACTTTCTCCCATAGTTTCTTCTTCATTCTCTAAAGAAGCCATTAACTTATCATAAAGTCCATAGGAATCTATCTCTTCATCATCAGATAGATATTTAAAATCCTCTCCTAAAGTGTTATGAAAAGCTTGTATCTTATTTAAGATATTATCTTTTAAAGATAAATGTTCATCTGTTTTAGAAGTTGGAAAAAAGTTAAATACATAGATTTTATCAAATTTTGTTCCTACTCTGTTGATACGCCCTATTCTTTGCATTATCTTTGTAGGATTCCAAGGAAGGTCATAGTTTATTATTACATTACTTCTATGTAAGTTTATTCCCTCTGCTAGTACATCTGTAGCTATTAAAATATTATATCTATCTTCTTTTTTCCCTTTAAAATTTGGGTCAAAGTTAGCTATTATTACATCTTTTTTAGAAGTATTTGAAGACCCTGTATAACATATTACTTCTTTATTTAGATTTTTTTCTATATTTTTAGCTAGATACTCTGCTGTTTCTTTAGATTCAGTAAATATTATTATTTTAGAGTCTTTAAGAATTTTATTTTTTCTTAAATCTTCTAAGAAGTATTCTAATTTGCAATCCTTATCTCCTAATTTCTCTATACTTAGATACATTTCATTAAGAATATCCAAATCTTTTTCTAAGTCCTCTTTTAAATCTTCTCTAAACTCTACTGATTCATATTTCTCTATCTCTCCATCAGCAACTAATTCCATTAATTTCTCATCATCTTCATTAGCTAATAACTCGTAGACATCATATTTTTTACTAATATATACAGTACCTTGATTATACATATTTAAAAATTTTTCATAAGATTCTTTAAATCTTCTAATGGTATTTTTAAAAGCAAAGAAACTACTCTCTAATCTTTTTAAAAGTAGTGCTTTCATAAATCCCTGCATATTAATCTGCCCTGCCATTAATGTAGCTTCTTCTGTATTTGGATTTAATAAATATGTTAAAGTTTTATATCTTGAATAATTTAAATCTCCTATTGCCTTTAAAAGTTGTTCAAAAACTTCATTAGTTTCCTCATCAAAAGTATATATTATTTGCTCAGGCTCCCCTAAATTAGGAAAAACTAATCCTTGTTTTTCTATGTCATTTTTATAGAATTTTTTTATCTCATTTCTTAATCTTCTAACCATTATTTTTTTTAATACATTTTCTCTTATCTCTGAGGAATTTGCTTTTATAATCTCATTAACCTTATTTTTATTTGCTTCAGTTGGATTATCTTTTTGTAATTTAATAGCATTTTTCTCTCTTGTACTAAGTCTTTTGAAAAACTTTTCAAGATTAGGTTCATCTTCAATTATATTTGACTCATTTTTATATTGAAATAAAGAAATTAAATTTAATAAATCCATAGGACTATTATTTTGAGGAGTAGCAGAAATTAAAATAACTTTTTTATTAATGCAAATTTTATGTAATTTCCCATAAGCTTCTGTTCCCTCATTTCTAAACCTATGAGCTTCATCTATAAAAATATATCTAAAATAATCATTTGGATAATTTTCTAAAATCTCATCTAATTTACCTAAAGACACAACCTTGGCTAAAACTCCAAACTCTCTTAAAGTTTCTTCCCAATAATTTTTTAAAACTGGTGGACAGATTACTAATTTTTGTCCAATTAATTCTCTAGCTAATAAAGCTGTAATGAAAGTTTTTCCAAGTCCTACCACGTCAGCTAAAAAAACTCCATTGTACCTTTCCAACATCCTTTTAGCTTGATTTACAGCATCTGTTTGATATTTATAATTTACAAAACCTGCAGGAAGGTCAGATACATTCACTTCAACTTTATCTTCATTTATCTCATCAGCAAAATATTCAAAAAGAAATTTTAAATAGAGTTCATAAGGTGTTATATCCTCTTTTATCCAAGTATCATTTTTTAAAGTTGAAACATATTCTTCATTTAACGGTTCGCTAACTTCCCATAAACTTTCAAATTTATCTAGAGCATATTTTACATCAGCAGAATTTTTTAACTCTACGTTGAACTCTAAATTACCTTTCAATCCACTATATGAGAAATTACTTGAACCTGTAATTACCTTTCCAAAATCTTCTGACTTGTCTAAGTCCTTTCTCATAATATAAACTTTAGCATGAATTTTATCATAAGGATAAACTCTTATCTCTATTTTTCCACTTTGAAGATATTCTATAAATTTTTTAACTCCTAAATCTATCTCATAGGTATCTTCTGAATTTTCTAGTTCTTCTTTAATTGCTTTTTTAGTGAAGGTTTTTATCTCTTTTGTTGAAAAATAATATTTCTCTCCATCAGAACTTTTTGCTACATTATTTACTAAAACTGTTTCCTCATCTACATTTATTCCTACTAATATTCTTATTTTTTCAACATTTTCTAAAGCTTCATATATCTCATAGAATCCACTAGCTCTAAAATATCCTACAAGTACATCAAAAAATTGAGTATTATTTTTTATTATTTTCTTAAATCTATCTGACAAAGTTTGTCCTTGCTCATTTGTAAAGAAAGTCAAATCATTCATATTTACCCCTCATATTTAAATTATTTTATATTTTTGTTGCCCTGATGATGTCTTTTCAATAATTTTTATCTTATCTTCATTGGTTGTTCTTACCCAATTTAAAAATAAAATCCCTAATAAAAGTCTAGTTTTTCTATCTATTCTATTCCACTCATATCCTTTAAAAAGTTCTTTAACTAAAAAGATTTCATCTGTTTTTAAATTTTCAACCTCTTTTTTTGCTATTTCTAATAATTCATTAACATCTAACTTCAAGATTACCTCCTCAATGCCATAATTATATTAACAACATTGTTTATATAATTATACTATACTTATAGTCATTTTTAAAGTTTTTATTTATAAGTTATAAAAACAAGTTTTAAGAGTTTTTCTTATCTTTATATGTCTTTTTTTATATAATGGCTTTAAAATAAAAATGAGGAGTTCTTCTAAAACTCCTCATAATTTTATATAATTCTATTATTTCTTGTAATGAGAGGCAAATTGTGCTAATAGCTCTCTTCCTCTTTTTCTATTTTTTTCAATTGACTCTTTTCTTCTACAAATTTCTTCTGGGTCTTTTTTAGGAGTATCTGACACTAAAGCATCTATTATTGTATCTACTACTTCTTTATCTATTACAACTATTTTTCTAGTAAAAGATGATGTTACCATATTTCTCAACTCCTTTCTTAAATAATTACTTTTCTTTTAAATCTTGACAAGATTTTAAACCATAGGCAGATTGAGTTTGTGTAACAGCTCTGTGTATAGCTTTTTCCATAACATAAGCAGATAAAGTTCCAAGAGTATCAATATTTACCTCTACTTCTCCAGTCCCTAGTGTAAAGATAGTATCTCCATCTAATGATGTATGTACTGGAGATATAGCTCTAGCATATCCATTATGTGTCATAGAAGCAATTTTTGTAACTTGAGCTTTAGTAAGTTTAGCATTAGTTATGATACAACCTATTGTAGTATTAGTATTTTTTAATACACTGTAATTTATATCTAAATCTTTCCACATCTCTTCTCTAGTACTTATAATCTCTGTTTTTTCTTCATTTAAAAGTCCAGCTAAAAATTTATTTGTCTCACTATCTATAACATTTCCTATGGCATTGACTCCAACTATTGCTCCCACTTTTAGATTTTCTAATTCTACACAATAGATTCCTAGCCCAGATTTCATAGCTCTATCCATTCCTCTATACTTCCCTACACTAGCTCCTGTACCAGCTCCACAGTTTCCCTCTTGAATACAATTTTTCTCTGAATTACAACAAGCTTGATACCCCATAGCCTTATCTGGTCTAACTTTTGAACTTCCTACTGTTAAATCGAAGAGAGAAGCTCCACAAACTATTGGGACTACTCCTATCCCTACATCAAATCCAATTCCTCTCTCTTCTAAATATTGCATAACTCCACTAGTAGCTTCTAATCCAAAGGCACTTCCACCAGAAAGAACTATTCCATGTACTCTATCCACTGTATTAATTGGATTTAAAAGTTCTGTTTCCTGAGAGGCAGGTCCTCCTCCTCTTACATCTACACCAGCACAACCACCTTTTTCACAAATAATAACTGTACAACCTGTCCCAGCCTCTGTGTCTTGAGCGTTTCCTACTCTTATCCCCTCTATATCTGTTATTTTTATCTCTTTCATTTTTTATCCCCCCAATATTTCTATAAAAATTAGTTAAATACTATTTAATTGTTTAATAATAACTATTTTTAATTTTTCACTATTATTCCAATATTTATTTTAAACTAACTAATCACTTCAATCTTTATATCTACTAATATTTTTTTATATAATTTATAACTTTATTCTATTTCTTCCTTACAATTTCTTAGCTTTTATTTTTATCAAAAGGCTACCTCAATTTGAAATAGCCCTACTTTTATTATATACTGTCTTTTACACCAAATTTCTTTTTGAAATCTTGGTAATTTTTAATCCAATCAAATCTCACTAATTCTGATACTGCTTTAAAGTGAAGTTTTCCACAGTTTATTTTATCTTGTTCCTCTCCAGTTAAATCATTCCACTCTTTATCAATTTTACTTTCAGCTATAAAATATACTCCAATCTTCTTATCACTATCTTCATCAGGATTTCTATATACAATAGCCCAGTCTGGAGAATAATTTCCATATGGAGTGTCTATTACAAATCCACCCTTTTTTAATTTAGTAAAAAGTAAAATATTTTCATTTTGTTCTAGCTGTTTTGCAAACTCTTTTTCCCCTTTACTATCTAATTTATAATATCTGTTCATAGAATTTGTTTTTTCAGCTCTAGCCTCAAAAACTTTCCATTCTTTATCAAAATCCTCTTCAGATATATTGTCCATAGCAAAGATTCTATCTCTATCTATCTCATAATCATCTACAACTTCATAAGATATAATATTTTTAGCTTTAGTTTCATTCAGTTTAGTTAGAAGAAGTTGAGATACAGTTTCTAATACATCTTGACTATTTAGTGCAAATCTTTTTTCTATTCCAGAAAGTATTCTAAAAATAGCTAAACGAGGTAGCATTGTATGATACATAATATATTGTACTATCTCAAAATCATTTTTTTCTACTACTATTTCAGTTATTTCTATATCCTTATCAGAATCTACTTCCTTCTTTAAAATGAACTCTTCTGTATCTTCATATCCACCACTAGCTTCTGTTATTCTAACAGTAGTCGCCTTAGTATAATTTCTTAATTCCTCATTTATCAGATCTATACTTTCTTCAATATATTTTTCATCATCTATTTGGCACTTATAGAATGTTTTCTTAGTTAATTTATTTGCAAGTCCTTCAAATATTTCTTCAAAAACCTCTTCATCAACTAAAGAAGTATAATCATTTACATAATCTGGATTATCTCCATTTTTTATCTCTACACGACTTGTTCCTCTATCACTCATTGCCTTAATAAATTCTTCCCTTATTTCTTCTACATATTCTTGAAGGACTTCGTCAGTAAACTTTATATTTTCTAAAGCTTCTCTCATCTCATCAATATTCTTATTTAAAATATTTTTTTCAACTATTATCTTATTTGAGATAAGTTCCTCTTTTAATTTATCTACTAATTTTGGAGTTATTTGTGATTTAGAAACCCCAGCTTTTCTTAAAGTTTTTATCAAAACATCTGCTGTAACTTCATTTACATCTCTATCTTCATTAAAATCATTTTGTAAAGAACTTGAAAAATTTTCATAACTATCATTAGCTATAATTGTTAATTCATTTATCTCTGTATCCAAACAACGATTTCCATTTATATCAACTGGTAATCTAAGTCCTCTTCCAATCTCTTGCTTCTTAGCTATATTGCTACTTCCTTGTTTTAAAGTACATAGTGTAAATACGTTAGGATTATCCCAACCTTCACGAAGAGCTGAATGTGAGAAAATAAAAGATAATGGTTCTCTAAAAGAGATTAGTTCGTCTTTCTTTTCCAAAATTAAACTAATTCCTCTATCTATGTCCTCTTGTGATTTAGATTTTCCTTTTATATCATCATCTTTTGAAGAATCCCAATCTTCTATTTCAACTATATTATTTTTCTTATCTCTAGCAAAATATCCCTCACGAACTTGTAATACCTCTTCATAATTAGGGAAAAACTCCCTTTCTTTTTCAATTTTATCTTTATATATTTCAATTAATTTCTTGTATTCATCATCAAATATTCTAAGATATTCTCCACGTCCATCTTCTGCTTTCTCATCTCTAACTTTAGCAACTTCATCTATGAAAAATAGTGTTAATATTTTTATGAATTTTTTCTTCTTTAAAATACTTAATTGTTTTTCAAAATGATTTTGAATAGCTAAACGTATCTGTATTCTAATAGCTTCTTTGTTATCTACTTTATTATTACTCTCTCCTACTTTTAAATATAATAATTCTCCATTTGTATCAACTATTTTTAGTGGTTTTTCCTTATGTGGATTTTCTGCAATATACATTCCTGAATATTGTTTTAATCCTCCTGATAACTCTTCTAAAGAAGTATTTCCTAATACATCAAAACTTTTGAATTTTATAATTCCACCTTGTTCTTGATAAAATATCTCTACTCTAGCTTTTAAGTCAGATGTAAATTTTATATACCTAATATATTTATAATCTTTTGGCACATTACTATTTATAGTTTTTACCTTTATTTTCTTTACTAAATTTTGTTGATATGCTTGGTATGAATCTAACTTATATATTTGATTATATAGATTTTTATGTGTTGCTGAATATCTTAAAGTAAATAATGGCTCTAACTCATCTAAAGCTTCTAACGATTTTGATTTTTTACCTTTTTGCCCCTCTATTTTTTGAGGTTCATCTATTATTATGATAGGTCTTAAAAACTTTATATCATTCCATAGAATTTTACCATATTCATCATCTTTACGAATTTTATTTACTTTATTTTTATTAAACGATTGAATATTCATTACACAAATACTTAAATCATTACTTTCTACAAAACTTGTGCTTACTTTTCCAAGATTATCACTATCATAGATAAAACTATGCTTTCCTATATCTATGCCCTCTAATCTTTTAAAATGTTCTCTTAATTGTTCAATAGATTTTTCTACTCCCTTACGAATAGCAACTGTTGGAACAACTATTATAAATTTTTTAAATCCATACTCTTTAAATAATCTTATAGCTGTTCTTAAATAAACATAAGTTTTCCCTGTTCCTGTTTCCATCTCTATTGTAAAGTTATTATTTTCTACTTTGTTATCAGAGAAAAGCTCATTTTCTAATTGGACTTTTCTTAAATTCTCTAATAATCTATTTCCAGTAATGATACTTTTATTTCTTACTGGGTCTTTCTCATCTAGTCTAGTCTTTTTTATAGTTCCTGAATATATCTCACTTCCCTCTTTAGGTAATCCTCTAAAAAGCTCTACTACTGAATTAATAGCCTTTTCTTGATAGGATAACTCTTCAAATTGGAATACAATTTTATTTCCCATCTTCTAACTCCTTTTCTTGCTTCAAAATATCATACTCTTTTTTTACTTCTGAAAGTAATTCCTCTTCTGTTGGTAAATATACCATATATTTTGACGCAAAAATCTGTTTTTCTCCCTTTGGTAAAGTATATTTTACAACTGATTCACTTTTATCTGCACAAAGAACTATACCAATAGGTGGATTATCTCCCTCTGTCATCATTTCATCTTCAAAATAATGAACATACATCTGCATTTGTCCTAAATCTTGGTGTGTCAAATCCCCAACTTTTAAATCTATTAGAACAAAACATTTTAATATATAGTTGTAAAAAACTAAATCAATATAAAAGTGTCTGCCATCAAAAGTAATTCTTTTTTGTCTTGCAACAAATGAAAATCCTCTACCTAATTCTAATAAAAATTTTTGTAAATGGTCTATTAGAGCCTGTTCTAAATTTTTCTCTAAGAAATCCATATTCTCTGGTAAACCTAAAAACTCCAAAACATAGGGGTCTTTTATTATATCCTCTGGTTGCTTTCTCTGTGGCTCTAACTTATATATCTCTTGAGCCACCTTATTTTTATTTTTACTAGATAAAATTCTTTCATAAAAAAGAGTTGTTATCTGTCTTTCTAATTGTCTTGTACTCCAATTTTCTTTTATACTCTCTTCTAAATAAAAGTTTCTAGCATTTTCATTTTCTACTCTCATAAGTAGTCTATAATGTGTCCAACTTAATTGGTCACTCAATGCGTGACTTTTTGAAAAGGTTAAATAAAATTGCCTCATATACTTTAAATTTGTAAGAGTAAATCCCTTTCCAAACTCTTTAGTCATCTCTTTTGAAAGGTTTTTCAATAAGGCTGTACCATATTCAGCCTTATCTTTTCCACCTTGTTTTTCTACTATTACTCTCCCAATATTCCAATAAGCTTCTACCATAGCATTATTAGCTACTTTATACACTTTATTTTTAGCTTCTTGTAATATCTCTTTTATCTCTTGAAAAATTATTTTTTCTTGAACCTCTAACATAAAAGCATACCTCCTATATAAATTCTACTGTATATGCCTTTTTAGTAAGTCCTGAATTTTTCTCTACTAATGTTTTTAATTTTCTGAAAGTTTCCTCTTTTAATCCTATCTTACTTCCAAAAGCTGAATCTCTAAATATAAATTTTATAGGTAATGGATTTAATTCTGCCAAATTTTCTATTAACTCTTCTGTAACCTTTGTTTCTAAACAAACTAAATAAGAATCTGCATATAAATAAGTTCTACTTCCTATATCTGTAAGTGTTACTAATTTTTCTGATAATGGTAAATCTCTTTGACGTAAAAGAACTTCATAAACAACATCTTTATCATTAAATCCAAGAGTAAAGTCTAACATGTCAGGGTCATCAAATTTCATAACATTATCTTTAGATACTTCTCTTATCTTTTTCCAATTTATATTTGTATCTGCTGTTCTAAATACTTTAAATCCAATATCTGGAACTTTCTTAGGTTCTTCCCCTAATTGTAATTGCTTATTACTTTCTTCAATCTCTTTTTTAATTAACTCTCCAGCTCTTCTTATTCTTTCTTTTCCTATTTCACAAATAGTATAAAAACCATTTTTTCTAGTTATACTATCTTTTTCTATTATTGGATATCCTGTTATTTTATCTATAACATATCTTTCTTTCTCTTCTCCATTACTATCTATATACTTTTCTTTTTTTCCATCATAAGTTAATTCATTTAATTGAACCATTATAGCTTTTCTAGTTCCTCCATCTTCTGCATTAAATTGCATAACTGCATGAGCTGTACTTGCAGAACCAGAAAAAAAATCTAAAACCAAATAATCCTTTTCTTTGGTTACTAGATTCATTAATTGTTTTAATAATTTAACTGGTTTTTTCCCGCTATTAAATTTTATTCCACCTTCATGTGATATATTTCCAAAATCTGCTGAATAATCATAGAAAGTACTAATTGGTAAATATCTAATGGACTTTCCTTGAGATATTTCTTCAAGTCTACTTATAGGAACTCCTGAATACATTTTCCCTCTTTGAGCATCCTGTTTTTGAGGTCCAGTGTAATATCTATAACCTAATCCATCTTCTCCTCTACCATGAACTTTATATAAGCAATATAATCCATCTTTTTGCATTCTTGGTTCTACTACTTCTTGAAAAACTTTACCATAACTCATTTTAGTGTAAATAGAACCTGAAATCCAAGTTTCTTTCAAATAGTTTAATGAACTATTTTCATGTTTTATTAAGCTCCATTCTCCTTTTTTAAATAGTGTTACAAGTTGACCATTAATATAAAAGTCTTCTCCTTTTGTCAGCTCTTTTATTTCATATATAAATTTTTCATCTGTGTATTCTTCTTCTGGTCTATTAGGAATATATAATTTTTTATTTTTAGAATATAAATAAATATACTCTATTACAGGTTTAAAAACTTTATCTTCTGCTAAACTTTTTTCCAGATATCTTACTTGAATTTGAAATGTAGATAAATAGTTTTCTATTCCAAAAATTTCATCACACAATTTTTTTAAATTTTCTTGTTCGTTATCATCTATTGATATAAAAATAACGCCATCATCACTTAATAAATCCCTTGCAACTTTTAATCTTGGATACATCATATTTAACCAATTAGCATGATATCTATTTCCATCTTTTTTGTTTTTTTGTAATTTTTGATTATCTTCATCTATATACCCTAAACTTAAGTCATTTTCTTCTTTTGTCATCTTAAATGAATCATTATAAATAAAATCTCCATCAGTATTATATGGTGGGTCTATATAAATCATTTTTATACTTCCATAATAATTTTGACGCAACAATTTTAATACCTCAAGATTATCTCCCTCTATATAAAGATTTTCTGTTATATCTGGATTTTTACTATCTTCTTCTATATATTTTAAAGTTCTTGCTCCTACATCTTCTTGAACTTTCTTTTTAGCATTTTGTTTCCCAGCCCAAGTGAATTCATATCTTTCCTCTTTTACTTCTTCAAACTCTCCTAATTCTTCTTTTAAAGCTTTAAAATCTACTTGTCCATCTTTTATAATTGATGGAAATAGTTGTGCTAGTTTTTCAAGATTTTCTTTTTTTATATCATTTATTTGCTCTGATACTCTATTTTCTAGTTCCATTTATTTACTCTCCTTATTTAATTTTATTAAAATATATCTATATTATTATATAAACAATTCTCTTGAGAACTATTTTGTTTGAATGTTTCATATTCTATACTATTTTTTTTACAAATTTCTATTATTTTATTTTTATCTTCTTCTTTCATTCTCATTCCTAAATAAACTTTTGTAGGGTTACACTTTACAATTAATTCTGCTTTACCATCTTTTTTATAATTTTTTGAATTTATTATTAATCTCCATTCTTTTTCATGTCTCCACTTATCTAACTTATTAAAAATTATTTTAATATTTAATAATTTATCTATATCAAAATATTTAAGTCCTTTTTTTATTTCAAAATCATAAAGAGAACTATTTAACATATTAAAAACTAATTCTTGTATTAATATATCTGTCATATCAAATCTTTCAGTTGTATAAATTATAGGAGCTATGAAATAATTAAACTCTAATTTATTGTCTTTAAATTCTAATATCTGATTTTTAATAATTTCAGAAAAATCATACTCTATAACAAATCCCTGATAATTATCTGTATAATATCCCCACAACAATTCTGAATTGTATTCAGCTGCTAAACAAGTTGCTTTTATTCTTTTTCTATAAATACTATTTTTACCAAATTTTTCTGATAATAATTTTTTTAAAAAACAATTTAGTGGTTTGGTTAAAATCTTTCTTTTAAAATTTAGTTCTTTTTTAATTTTTTCTAAAAAATTTTTTTTATTATTTTCATTTTTTAATACTTTTTTTAACTTTTTTTGAAATATTCTACGATTTATTCTTGATACCATTTTTAAAAATCTATAAAAAAATTTAAAATTACTTTTTTCTATATTATCAATTATTTTTTCTATTCCTGTTTCAGAAAATGTATCATTAAAATCTTTTTTTATTTTTTCTATGTTAAAGTGAAAGGTTCCTTCTTCTAAGTCATTAAAAGAAGAAAGAGGACTTCCCCATATTTCTCCATTTTCTAAACTAGATATATTGTAATCTGCACAATTTCTATATCTATATAATTTTTTAGGAGTATTTTCTTTCAACCAATTTGAAAATTCCTCTAAAAATTTTTTTATATCTTCCTCACTTACTTCATCAGTTATTTTACAATTTTCTATCAAATATTTAAACTCTTCTCTTATTTCTTCATTTGTTTTCCTCTCCACCAAAAATATCCCCCTTATATTTTCTCTAATTTCTCCATTATCTCTTTTAACTCTTGATTATGCTTAACCTTTTCAGAAGTTAGTGTTAGCTTATCTATTTTTTCTCTTAACTTAACCATATCTCTAAATAGCTCATAAGTTTCTCTCATATTTTTTTCATCATACCATATAGGCTTGTCTAATAACTCTTTAGACTTCATATATAACTTTTGATTTTTCAGTATAAAAGCTTTTGCATATATCTCCAAATAGAAATTTACCTTATTAGTCTTATTAATTACATTCTCAAAAGATATTACTTTTTCCAAACTTTTTTTCTCCAAGCTTGGTAATACTTTACTATAACTATCACTTATAAAACTTTCCTCTAACACAATCTCATTTCTATCATTTTGATTTAATCTTTTCAATCCAAAAGAATAAACCTCTTTACTCTTATCAAAAATTCTAATTATACATGGAGATTTTATAAGTCCTTGATAAATTTCTGATATATATCCAGCCTTCTTAATATCATTTACTTCAAAATCATAAAACTGTATCAATCTACACTCATATATTTCATTTCTTACACTTAGAATCTCTTCCCCACTTATTTGATAAGCTAATACTACTTTACTCACTATCTCTTTAACTTTTTTTCTTGTATCTGGACTTAAAGTAGAAGGAATAAAATCTTTTATTGGTATTTTTTTCCCTATCTCATATTTTTTAGGTATCTCTATCATACTACTCCACCACCAAGAAAGACACTAATTCAAAATCTTCTGTTGTTTCATCAGCAAAACTATTATCAAAACCTCCAAAGTCAAATACTGACTGTATAGCATTTTCCTCTTCTTGTCTTTTTATTGATGTAATAGCTTTACTCAATAATTCTGAATAAAAACTCATATCTTTAGCATTTTTTGTTTTTTCAAAAAAGGCTTTTAATAGATTAGAAAGTGGCTCTTTCTTACCATAACATAGCTTTCTAAAAAGTTTTACAACCTCTCTAGCTTGATTATTTCCATAAAGAATATCTCCATTATTATCTACATAGATTAAGTAGTATGGATATAAAGAGCTATCCGACTTAGGTTTATCCTCTAAATTTCTATGTTTAAAGCAGAATAAAACTCCTTTTTTCTCTCCATCAGTTAATGAATAAATACCCTTTGGCATTTTCTTTACAACATCATTCATTTTAACATATTGAGATAATTCATACAAATACTCATTCATATTCAAATCAGTAAGAGATATATTTTCATTTGTATCTTCAATATCTATTACCTCATCTTTTAATCTCTCCAACTGTCTTTTTCTAAAATTGAAGTCATTTAATTCTGGACTAAGAACATCTTCATCTCCAGTTGATACTAAGTTTAGAGTTGTCATCTTTCCTTTTACTCTTTGCTCTAATCCTAGATATTCATTTAATTCTATATTAGGGAAAAAGTTTATCATTTGAATATTACTATTTTCACTTCCTATACGGTCTATACGTCCAAATCTTTGAATTAAAGAAACTGGATTCCATTGAATATCAAAGTTAATTACTGTATCACAGTCTTGTAAGTTTTGTCCTTCCGATATACAATCAGTTCCTATCAATATATCTATCTCTTGACTTATTGGAATTACTTTCTTCATCTTAGATTTAGGAGAAAAAGCACAAAGTACAGAATTAAAGTCCTTATCAATATTTTTATTTGTTGTATTTATTCCTTTTCCTGTTACACAAGCTGTAAAAATATCTTTATCTAACAATTTTTCTGAAAGTTTTGAATAAATATATTCTGCTGTATCTGCAAAAGCTGTAAATATAATTACCTTTTTATTTCCTTGATTATATGGCGTATTCTCTATTTTATTGAATACTAATTTTTCCAATTCTTTTATTTTTTTATCTCTATCTTCATTTAAAATCTTTTTAGCACTATTATAAATCTCTTCAAGAATAATTTTATCACTCATCAAATCTTCTATATATGCTCCAACTCTTAAATGTTGAACCTCTATTTGATACTTTCCTTCAATATATGAAGCTTCTAAACTTTCCTCTTCATCAAAAACTTCTAGTTCTTCATCTATTTGTCCACCCTTTTGAAGTAAGTCAATAGTTCTATCTATACGTTCCAACATTCTCTTTAAAGTTTCAGCAAAAGAATATACTGAACTTTCTAATCTTTTAAATAAATTAAATCTATGTAATACTATCATTCCTTTAGATTGAGTTTGGAAGTCAAGTTTTCCTCCACGTTTCCCTATAAGATTATATTTTTCTGCATAGTATGTTAAATATTCACTTTTTATATATCTAGTAGGAGTATATACAGATAAATTTAATTCTTCTAACCATTCATTTGCATCTTTAAATTTTAAAAGTTCCTCTCTAGTATCTATCTCTGGATAGTAAGTTTCAGGTTTATTTTTATCTGGGAATTTTCCAACATTACTATTACCATAATATCCAGTTATATGTTTTCTACTTCTTGAAATTGTCATCATTTCTAGTAGTTTATAGAAATCAGAAGGTAAGCTATCTAACAACTCATTTTTATCATGTTTTCCTATTTTTTCCCAATCATTAATCACTCTTGAAGCTTGTCTTAATACATTTTCTATACTTAATATTCCATACTCTCCAAAAGCATAATCTTTATCTGCTGTTATTATACTCAACTGATTTTTTAAATCTACTAGGCTGTTATTTACAGGAGTAGCTGATAGTAAAAGAACTTTGGTATTATTTTTACCATTCTTTATAACATCATGTAAAAGTCTAGCATATCTAGTCATAATAAGTCTATCATCTTCATCATATCTATCTTTTCTGTTTCTAAAATTATGTGATTCATCTATTACAACCAAATCATAGTTACCCCAATCAAATCTTTTTAAATCTTGTCCAGACTTTGACATGCCCTTATACCTTGACAAATCTGTATGAAACATTATTTTATAGTTAAATACCTCTTTTAAAAAGCTATCTTTGTAATTTCCTCTAAAAGAGTTCCAGTTATCATAAAGTTTTGCTGGAGTTAAAACTAAAACATTATCCATCTTAATTTCAAAATATTTTATAATTGCTAGAGCTTCAAAAGTTTTTCCAAGTCCAACTGAATCTGCTATTATACAACCATTATATTTTTGTAGTTTTTGGATAGCTGACACAACACAATCTTTTTGGAAGTCAAATAAAGAGTTCCATATCTCTGTTCTTTTAAATTTATCACTATCTCTTTCAAATCTTTCTACTCCACTATCTAATTGATAGCCAAATAACTCATTTAAAGTAAAATAATAAATAAATTCTGGAGAATGCTCTTTATAGACAAACTCTAAGCTTTCAAGTAGCTGATTTTTATAATCTTCTGTAACTTCATTGTTAAACCACATTTTTTTAAATGTTTCATTATATTTAGCTATTTGTTTCTTATCACTAGAGTAAATATCAAAATTTATGTTATATTTAGAATCTCTTTTATTATCTGGAACTTCTAAAGATGATGAACCTTGTATCATAAAGTCATCATCTATAATTAATATATTTCCTCCAACTTTTATCTTTGGTTTAATCTTTCTAATATTTACATGTTTTTTTATAAAGTCATGCATAGCTTTAGCTTTAGCAAAATGTTTTAATTTATTTTTTTCTGTTATATCATAAGAGTTATATAAAATATCATTAGGAGTAATCTCAAATTCATGTGATATTTCATTACTTGCAGGAACAAATTTTGTATCTCTTATGATAAAATTAATCTCTTTTACATTTCTTAAATTCCTCTCTAATAAAGTAAAAACTGATATTGTCAACTTGTCATTTACAATATTAATTACTGCATTTTTCTTATTTTTAAGAACTTCATTCATTTGTTCTATTATGTTATTACTAAAAGCTTGTAACATTGTAATTCCCCTTTATATCTTTATTATTCTAGTTTATATTTTATCATAAAATTATTCTAAATAAAACTCTTATAATAGAAAAAGCAATTTTAAAACAATACCCTATTTTATTTACTAAAAATAAAAAGCTCTGTATATCCCCAGAGCTTTTTATTATAACTAATTTCCCAACAATCTTTGGAAAAGTGAGTCATTATTATTTGATTTATTATTTTGATTTTGAGAGTTATTTTCTATTTTATTATTTTCAATAGGAGTAACTTCTTCAAATATTTCTTCTTTTTTCTCTTGAACTTTTGTTTTATATCCTGCTCTTTCAAATATTCCCTCTATTCCTTTAGAATATTTATCATCTCTTTCTAATTCTAACTTTCCTCTTCTTATAACAAAATCTCTTCCCTTATCCATTTTAAGTCCAGTGTTAAGAGCCAGAGTTTGCATAACTAAATCTCCATTTTTCAAGTGATTATCTAAGAAAGAAAACTTAGCCTTAGTATCATATAGATTACTATCTACAAGTTTTTGATAGTATTGAGCCCAGAGTGGAGCAACTCCATTTCCTCCACTTACATCACCAGTGATAGGTTTATTATTATCATACCCTATATATATAGTAGTTACATAATTAGGAGTTATTCCAGCAAACCAAAGAGTTCTATTTTCATTTGTTGTTCCTGTTTTACCACCTTGCTCTATTCTTCTCTTATTAGAGTCATATACAGCTGCTCTTCCAGAACTTCCAAACATTACAGAACTTTTTAACATATATGTTATCAAGCTAGTATCTAAACTATCATATATTTTTTCTTTCTTTGGTAACTCTTCATAAAGTGTATTTCCATATTTATCTATTACAGAGGTTACAATAATCGGAGCTACTTTATATCCCCCATTAGCAAAAACACTATAGTTTAAAGCATGTTGTAATGGAGTATTTTCAAAAGATCCTAAGGAAGCTGTTAAATCATCAGGTATTTTTAAATCAGCATCAAGTTTTGCTACATTTCTTTTTACTGTACTTATTCCTACTTTATCTAATAGCTGAATAGATACAGTATTTACAGACCTATCTAGTGCTGTAAGTAAAGTTAGATTTTTATTGTATCTATTTCCATAGTTTTTTGGAATCCATTTTCCATATTGTAAATATCTATCTTCTATTACAGAGTTTAATTCATATCCATTTTGTAGAGCCGTAAAATATAGGAAAGGTTTAAATGATGAACCAAGCTGTCTTTTAGCCATAGTAGCTCTATTAAATCCACCAGCTTTAAAATCTTTTCCAGCTACAATAGAGATTACATGCCCATTATTAGGATCAACAGTTACCATTCCACCTTGTAATCCCTCTCTTCCCTCTTTTTTAAAGAAAGAATAATTTTCAAAAGTTTCTTTAGCAATTTTTTGCATATCTAAATCCAAAGTAGTATAAACTTTTAATCCACCTGTATATATTAAATCCTCATCAAAATTTTCCAATAAGATATTTTCAACTAATCCAGAAAAATCTGGTACATTGTACTCTACTTCACTTCTCTTATTATACACAATAGTAGTATCTTCATCTAAAACAAAGTCCTTTGGTAGATTATCTTCATTGTAGAATTTATGAGCTATTGCTTTATCATACTCATCTTTTGTTATCATTCCATCTTTACACATCTCTGAAAGAATTAATCTCATTCTTTTTAAAGAGTTATTTAGTTTTTTACTAGGATTATATGTTTCTGGTCTATTTGGAATACCTGCAAGAAGAGCTGCTTCTGCTAAGTTAATTTGTGATATATCTTTTTTATAGAATTGCTCTGCTGCTGTTTTTACTCCATAAGCTCCAGCTCCAAAATATATCTCATTTAGATATTTTTCAAAAATCTCATCTTTAGTATATTTTCTCTCTATTTCAAAAGTGATAAGAGCCTCTTTTATCTTTCTAGCTATACTTTTTTCATGAGATAAAAAAGCATTTCTAGCTAGCTGTTGAGTAAAAGAGCTTGCTCCTTGTACAGCTGCTCCACTTTTTACATTGGCTACAACTGCTCCAAGTAATCTTTTATAGTGTATTCCATGATGTGAATAAAATTGCTTATCTTCAATAGCTAAAAAAGCATTTTTTAAATTTTGAGGTATCTCTCTGAATTTTGCTGTTTCTCTTTTTTCACGAGAGATAACATCTATTACTCTCCCTTTTCTATCATATACAGTAGTAGGAATAGATGGAGAATAATCCTCTATCAAGGTAGAGATATCTGGCAACTCTTTGTAGTATTTATATACTAAACTAAAAACAGCTCCTGATGTAATCACTCCACCTAAAAATATCACCACTAAAAATATTTTTAAGTATGTAAGTTTTTTCATCTCTTCCTCCTATTTAGTAGGTTTTTTATTTTTTTGTCTTAACTGACCACAAGCTCCATCTATATCTGTTCCCTTTTCTCTTCTAATAGTTACATTTACCTTTCTCACATTTTGTAAGAAATTAACAAATCTCTCTATCTTCTTATCTGATGGTCTTGTCATCTCTGTTCCCTCTACTGGGTTGCAAGGAATAAGATTTACTACATGGTCAAAGTCATGTACGAAATCAGCTAGAGCATTAGCATCTCCCTCTGATACGTTAAAGTTATTAATTAAGATATATTCAAAAGTAATTCTTCTCTTAGTTTGTCTTTGATACTCTTGTAATACAGCATGTAAATCCTCTAATGGATATCTTCTGTTGATAGGAATTATCTCATCTCTCTTTTCATTGATAGCTGAGTGTAGAGATATAGCTAATTCTACTGGTACTTTCTCAAGAAGTATCTTCTCAATATTTGGAACTATTCCAGAAGTTGAGATAGTTATTTTTCTCTTAGATATGTTTATTCCATTTTCATTAGATAGTATCTCAAGAGCTTTTAAAACATTTGTAAGATTTAAAAGTGGCTCTCCCATTCCCATAAATACAATATTATTTAAATTTGTACCCTGTTTTACAAGTCTTCTCTCAATTGTATAAACTTGGTTAATAATCTCACTTACATTTAAATCTCTTACAAATCCACCCTGTCCTGTAGCACAGAAAGCACATTTTACAGCACAACCTACCTGTGAAGAGATACATAGAGTATTTCTCTTATCTTTATGTCTTAATAAAACTGTTTCTATTGTATTTCCATCTTCCAATTGAAATAGAAATTTTTCTGTTTTATCTATCTTAGATACTTGATGTTTTAATAGATTTAAAAATGGAATATATGCTTTTTCTGTAAGTAATTCTCTATCTTTTAAAGAAATGTTTGTAACCTCATTTAAATCTCTCACTATTTTTTTATGCAGCCAGTTAAAAAGTTGTTTTCCATAGAATTTTTTCATTCCAAGAGATACTACAAACTCTTCTAGCTCCTGTTGGTTAAGATTTAATAAATTTATTTTTTCTGACATTATTTCCTCCATAAAGCTTTTATTTAACAATGTATTATATCATAATTTCAGCTTAAAAACAACATTAAAGAAAATCTATCACTGTATTTTCTTAATTCCTATTTTATTTTCAATTTATCTTTCTATATACTCCACTAAAAGTTTTTTTAACTCCTCTTTATCTATATCTCCTTTAAAATTTCCTTTTATTTGATTTCCTCCACCTTTAAGTGTAGACTTTTCCTTTACAAGATATTGTATAAAATCTTTACAATTAAAGTTTTGAGCTATTATAGAGAAATTATTATTGAAACCTGTAATAAGAATATTTTTCTCTCCCATAAATTTTCCTAAAAATTGAGCTACTGTACTATCTCCAAAATAGAAAATTGGTTGATACTCCCCTACTATCTCACTCTCTTTTAAAAGTTTATTTGCAAGAAATTCCACATATTGAGAGGCTAAATTTTTATATTCACTCTCTATTTTTTTCTTCTCATCAAGAGTTTTATCTAACATCTCCATTATCTCATAATCTTTACAACTAAAAACATGGCATAAATCCTTTAATAACTTATGCTTAAATGAGTAATCTTTCAAAGCTCTCTCTCCAGCTAGAAAATAAAATCTTGTATAATTTCCTTTTATCTTTTCATGATTTATAATTTTAAAAAGCTGAATATCTTTTGTATTTTCCACATGAAAACCTGCACATGCTCCTAAATCTACTCCAGGTATCTCTACAAATCTCACATCTCCTACTACTTTCTCTTTGATAGCTTTACGAAGTCCCTCTATCTTTCTAGCCTCTTCATTATTCATTATAAAAATCTTTAATTGTATAGCCTTTTTTATAACTTCATTTGCTTTTCTTTCTAGCTCTTCTATTACTTCTTCAGTGATTTCATTTGAATCTAAATCAACAGTAGTGTATTCTTCAGCCATTCTAAATCCAACTGTATTAAGTTTATAATCATTATGTGCAATAGCAGAAAACATATGTTGAGCTGTATGTTGGCAAGCTATATCCTTCTGCCTTATATAATCTATTTTTACCTCATACTCTCCATACTCTAACTCTCTATCAACTACAACTCCACTCTCCTTTACTTCTAAAATTTGAGCTTCTTCTATCTTACCTCTATCTCCTAATTGTCCACCTTTTCCATCAATATATAATATGTCCTTTGGTTCAACTTCTACAAGATATCCATTTTTTATTTTCTCACAATTTTTTACTGATACTTTCATATCTCTAACCTCTCTTGCTCTATTTTCCACTTTCTAATTTTATAGCTATATTTTACTATATTCTTCCTTTTTAATCTACTTATATTTTACTACCTTTTAAAATCCTTTTATACAGCTGTAATTTTATTTTTCCGACTAAATATATGACTAAAAATACAAATGTCATTACCTCGTAAAATCAATTTTAAGAGGTGGCTTTTTAAACTCTAATTTTACGCTATCTCTAGAAGGCAAAAAAAGTGAATTATTTCATTATTTTAAACAAAACAACAAAATAATTCACTATATTAAATTTTTAACTGTTTTTTATATACAGATTAATACTCTTTTTTAGCTTCTTCATATATAGCTTTTATTCTCTTAGCAAGCCCTTTTATTTTTTTCTTAGTTACACTACACACTGCTATTCTTATTCCTTCATTTAGTATAACAGTATATATATGATTTTTTTCCAACAACTCTTCTACCTTTGGAGTATATTTACCAGTTGGGATAGTTAAGAAAAATCCACTTACATATGGTAATACATCTAGTCTGCACTCTTTAGCTTCATTTATAAATATATCTGCTCTCTCTTTAATAAGATTTCTATAAAACTCTCTCTCTTTTTCTAGTCTAAAACTTTTTTCCTCGTCTAAAATAATCTCACTAAACATTTTCATTCCACCTCTTGAGATATTAGACCAAGTAGAACGGCATGAAAAAGAGTTAGCATCATAAAACTCTTTTATTACACTTTCTGATGTTGATAGAGCAATTTGGGCTCCCACTCTCATTCCATAACTTGTTAGAGCTTTTGATAGACTAAATGTAAATATTGTAAGTACTTTTTCTGGAAGATTTTTAAAAGTTTCTAGATACTCTCTTCTCTCCTCAAAACTTCTATCATCAAAATCAATATAAGCCACATCAAGAACAAGTATAATATTAGCCTCTTCAGAAGCAGAGATTAAAATTTTCCTAATCTCTTTCCACTCTTCTATTGTCAATCTGTATCCAGTAGGATTTTGACAAGGATCATTGATAATTATTACCACATTCTCCTGTTTCTTAGCTAATTTTTCCACTCTTTCTTTAAAATCAACTAAATCAAATCTATTTTCTTCATTAAATAGATTATAGAAATCACAATCTCCATTTTTTTCCTTAGCCATTAAAATATATGGACTCCATAACCATTTAGGAAGTAGTAATGTATCTCCATAACCTAAATAATTTTTTATACTATTACTGATAGCTCCAGTTCCTCCAGGAGTAGCTAGTACCTCTGTATAGTGTCCTTTTAAAAATTCTTTATAATCTCTACCAAATAGAGAGATTTTTACACTCTCCTTATACTCAGGTGTTCCCGTAAAAGCAGAAGCATATCCAGCTATCTCTTCAGGTGGTAACTCTTTATACACCTTCATAGCTGTATCTAATACTGCTAATTTACCAGTCTCATCATAGAGCGAACCAATAGTAGCGTTAACTACTTTCTCCTCTCCTAGTTCTGCCATAGCATCTTTAGCTTTTTTAGCAACACTAAATACCTTATCTACTAATTTTCTCTCTCCCAAGTCTTTTGCTATCATTTTTCTTCCTCCTTACCAATCTATTATTCTATTAGAATCTAATTTCTTTAATACACTATCTAATTCCTCATTTCCTAATGAAAGTACTTTTTCTTTTAGTTCCTCTCTACTCATTACAGATTTTTCAAACTCACTTACAGGAAATCTAAATGGTCTACCATATGCAAAAGGATGTAATGGATAGTATTCTACCCATACAGCACTATCTTCATAGAAAATCTTTTTACTATCTGATGAAATAGGAGTTCCATTTTTTTCTGCTAGATTATATTCCAATTGATACTCCATAGAAGTAGTTTTTATATGTTTAAAATATCTATAAAATACCTCTACCTCCACTTCTCTTTCTACTGGTACCCATTTCTCCACTTCCACTGCTTTTCCATTTATTATTTTAGTTTCTACCACTCTCTCCATTACTGTTTTTCTTACTCTTTCTATATAACTATCTATTCCACTATGAGTTACCACCTTAGGTGGAAAATACTTTATATTAGAAATATTTATATCAAATTTTAGATTATAATTTTTATTCGTTCCTAAGGAAAAGAGAGGATATTTTACTAAATTAGAATTTAAACTCTCTTTTAATCTAGTTTTAAAACTATTATTCTCCCCTTTAAAATTTATTAAAAATTTTCCTAAAGCAAGTTTTCTACTGCTTACATATTTATCATCTATATCTTTTCTCTGTTGTAAATCATATATTTTAGCCTGTGAAAAAAATCCATGAGCCCTTAACTTCTCCTCATAAGTTTCCGTTCTCACTCCATTACCTATTGTAAAAAAACTTTGTGCTAACTCTTTTTTTATATCTAATCTCTCCTCTTGAGGTGGTATGATAATTGCAATAGAGTTTTTACTTGTTGTTGGTAATTTATAATAGATATCCTGTACTCTCAGTAGATTTAGAAGTGCTTTTGTATAACCAATGATATCTCTTCCACGAGATATATCCAACTCATCATAATATTTTTTCTCTGCATTTGGATATATTATTTCAAAGGCATCCAACGCTCTTCTATCCTCATTATTTTCTTTTAAAATACTCAATAGTTCATTCAATGAAGATACATAATTTCCACTATCAGCTTCTTTTATAGCATTCCTCACTTGAAAATAAGAGCAACTACATAAAAATAGTGATAATATTATTAGAATAATTTTTCTTTTCATATATTCCTCCAATATTTTTCATAAAAACATTATACCATTTTTTTCTAAAAATAAAACTATTTTTTTATCTTTTTTTCTTGAATTTTTTTTATTGACTTTAATTTTACTTCTAACGGAATAAATTTATCAATAAAATATAAAATTTTATTAATTTTCCCTGGAATTATAATCTTCTTTTTTCTTTCTATTCCCTTCCATAATTCTATAGCTACCTCTTCTGGAGTAGTTACATAAATTTTTTCAAATTTAGATAATTCTCTATCCATTCCTTTAAATTTTGTTTTAGTTGGACCAGGAGTTAAGAGATATATCTCTACACCTTTTTCTCTCCCCTCTTCATAAAGAGAAAGAGTAAGAGAGTTTACATAAGCCTTTGTTCCATAATATACACTCATAAGAGGACCCCCCTCTTGAAAACCAGCAGTAGATGAGATATTTATTATTTTTCCATTGCCCCTCTCTATCATTTTTTTATAGAAATGATGAGTAATCTTAGTTAGAGCAATACTATTTATCTGTATAAGCTTTTTTATTTTTTCGTACTCCATATTTTCAAAATAGTCTATCTCCCCTATTCCAGCTCCATTTATAACTACATCTATTTTCTCATCTTCTATATCTTCTAAAAATTTTTCTATCTCTATCTCTTCTTCTATATTTATAGAATAATACTTAACTTGATAATTTTCTTCCAATCTTTTTAATTTCTTTTTATCTCTACCTAAAGCAATAACTTCATAACTATTTTTTCTAAAGATTTTTATAATCTCCTCTCCCATTCCTCCAGTAGCACCTGTAATTAAAAGTTTCACTTCTTCCTCCTTAGTTTAGTAAATAAAAAATTCAAGAATAACTTTTGTCTTTTCACTCTTCGTTATTCTTGAATTTTTTACTAAATTCCCTTGATATATTTTTTATACTCTGAAGAGGTAAATCTAGGACTTCCATGCTTATATTTAAAAGTATTTTTATCACTTACTTTTTCTACCTTTACATCAATAAGCCCATGACCAGTAGAAGCTATCTTATTAAAAGCAGCTCTACTTAAATCTATCTTTCTCCCATATTTTTCAAATCCACCTCTATCTGTAACTACAACAAGTACAGATTTTCCATTTTCTTTATTAGTTACTTTTAATACAGTTCCAAAAGGATAATCATTAGAAGCACAAGTCAACTGATTAGAATCATAAACATAACCACTTGCTGTTAATTTCCCTTCAAAACCTTTTCCATACCAGCTAGCTGTTCCAGTAGATGTACAAGCTGTTACAAACATTAAAACTACTACTACTAGAAAATATCTCATCTTCTCTCCTTTATTTATATAGATTTAACCAAATTTGTAAAATTGACACAACTATTATCCCAGTTATAAAAAATAGTGTTACACTTCTATGTTTTTGAAGAAGCATATTTATAAGTTTAGCTATTAGAACAAGCCCTATCAATACCCCCAACCCAAAAGCTGTAAGAGGTAGTATATATAAATTTGTGATTATCTCACTTATTGAAGAGTAACTTGTAATTTTTATAAGATTTGAGAAAAATTTATTTATAAATCCTAAAATATTATAATACTCACCCAACATAAGAAGTAAAAGTGAACCAGATATTCCTGGAATAATCATAGCTCCTGCAGCAAGTCCACCACAAGCAAAAAGTTTTAAAGCATAACTTGTAGTGACTACTGTAACCAATTCCTTTACTCCACTATCTTTTCCAAATTTATAATCAGCATATACAAATCCTAAAGTAAGTAAAGCTCCTAAACAAAAGAAAAAAATATTTTTTTTATCTTTTTTATCTTCTCCTTTTATAATATATGGAATAGATGGAAGAATCAATAAACTAAATCCTCCAGCAGTAGCTCTTGGATAATTAGTAAAACAAAATTCTATTACTCTTGCAAATAAAATTATTCCAATAGCTGCTCCACTTCCTATTTGTAGCAAAAATTTTATGTACTCTATTTTTTTCTTAACAGGAGCAGTAGGGAAATTTCCTATTGCTTCTGTAAGTTTATCATATACTCCCATTATTACTGCCAATGTTCCCCCAGAAACTCCAGGCATAATATTAGCAATTCCTATTATAATTCCTTTTAAAAAAAGTTGTATCATCTTCTCTCCTCACTAAATATGTTCAAATCCATTAACTGCTACATCTAATCTACCTGTTAATGGGTCCATTATTAGTCCATGTATAGCTACATTGCTAGGCATAAGAGGATGATTTTTTACTTTTGTAACACTCTCTCTTACTGATTCTTCTACACAATCAAATCCATGTAGCCATTTTTTTACTTTTATTCCTGCACGAGAAAGTGTATCTAATGTTTGTACATCTATTCCTTTCTCTATCATCTTCTTTATCATTTTATCAGTATCCATACTACTTACACCACAGTCATAATGTCCTATGATAAATATCTCTTTAATATCAAATTCATAAACACAGATAAGTAGACTTCTCATAGCACTTCCAAATGGATGAATTACAGTTCCACCTGCATTTTTTATGATTTTAGCATCTCCATTTTTTAAATCTAATGCCTTTGGAAGTAGCTCTGTTAATCTTGTATCCATACATGAAAGAATAGCTATCTTTTTATCAGGATATTTTGTAGTATTATACTTTTCATACTCTTTCTTTTCAACAAACTCCTTATTAAATTTTAAGATTTCCTCTAGGTTGTTTTTAATTTCCATCAAATCACCTCATTAAAATTTTTATAATTTGTTTCTTTTATCAAAAGTATTTTAACTTAATTAATAAACTATGTCAAGTTTTCTATTTATTTAAAAAGAGATAAAAATGCTTCTGGTATTTTACTTGTAAATGATAACACCTCTTTTGTTATAGGATGTTTAAACACTATTGTATGAGCATGTAATCCCAATCTTTTAATAGGATTTTTTGTAGAACCATATTTTTTATCTCCAACTACGCTGTGTCCTAAATCTTGCATATGTACACGTATCTGATTTTTTCTACCTGTTTCTATATTTACTTCCAATAGAGAATAATTTTTATTTCTCTTTAAAACCTTATAGTGTGATACAGCTTTTTTTCCTTCCTCTTCATTATCAGTAGAGTAAGTTATCATAGCTTTATTTTCTGCTAGGTATGATATTATTGTATCACTATTTTTTTTTACATTTCCCTCTACTAATGCTACATAGGTTCTCTCTTTTACAGAGTCATTCCATGTAGTTTGTAAAATATCTTGAGCCTTTTCTGATTTTGCAAATATCATTACACCAGATGTATCTCTATCTAAACGGTGTACCACAAAAATTTTATCCTTAGAATTTTTCTCTTTTAAATAATTTTTTAAAATATTATAAGCTGTTTTTTCTCTTTCATTTTGTGTAGCAACTGAAAGTATTCCTCTTTCTTTTTCTACTACTAATATATCATTGTCCTCATAGACAATAGATACTCCCTCTAATTTATGCTTAGTTATCTTAGTTTTAGTTATACTTACTATCTGTCCCTCTTTTAAAGGAGCATTATATTGTGATACTATTACATCATCTACCATTACCCTTCTTTGAGTAAGTAAAGATTTTATATTATTACGACTATTTTGTGGCATCTTCTCCATTAAAAACTTCATCAATTCATTATCTTTATCCACTTTAAAACTTGTATTATGTTTTGACACTCTCATTACCTCCGTATTTTTCATATCCCTTATTATAGCACACTTTCTAGATAAAGTATATGTTTTACTTTAAAATATAAAATGAATCCAACACATAATTAAAAAAAATAATATAAACTAAAATAAATCAAGAATGACTTTCGTTCAAAGAATAAAGAGCAAGTATGGCTTAGCTCACTAAAAACACAAAACTCACTCCGTTCAAACACTTGTGTTTTTTAGCGTTTGCTTTCGCTAACTTGCTCTATTTATTCTCCTCAATCTTCGGCATTCTTGATTTTTATTTGTAACACTCTCTTTGATTAATATAATTTTAATCAATCACATCAGCATAATCATCATCTATAAATTGATAATCTCCAAATCCTAATATTGGATAGAATATAAATGATAGAAATGTCATTCCTAATGAAAAAGCTAATGGCGATGAAATTCTAAAATTCTTAGCTACCTCCATATGAACTTTTATTATAGCAAATATATTAACTATTGGTATAAAATAAAGTATTACATACCACCATTCCTTTTTTGCTATATATACAGTTTCTAAATAGATATTATAAATAGGAATTATTGCTTTCCATCCATCTATTCCTGCCTTTTCAAACATCTTCCACATACCAGCTACTAAGATAATATAAATAATTAAACTTACCATAAAAATCTCCTCCTTGAATGTTTTCTACAATCTACTTTTTATTTACTAGCTTAAAATACCCATCTTCTGTTTTTTCTATCTTACCTTGTTTTAAAAGGTTTCCAATAGCTCTTTTAAAAGCCTTTTTACTCATATTAAAGTAATTCACTATCTGCTCAGGGTTAGTTTTATCATTAAATCTAAAACTATCTTTTAAAATTCTCATCTTTTCTAAAATTAATTCTGCATCTTTATCAAGCTGTAAGTAAGCTAACTCTCTTGGAGATAAATCAAGCTTTCCATCTTCTCTCACTCTGATTACTCTAGCTTCTATTTCATCTCCTATTTTATAGTTTTTAAAATACTCATTTTTAGGGATAAGTCCAAAATATCTATCCTCAACAGCTACAAAGACACCTATCTCATCATTTATTCTATACACAGTTCCTGATACTATATCATTTTTCTTCATAGATGTACTTGGAAGTAAGAATTTATATATTTTCATTGTAGCAGAAAGTCTTCCCTTACTATCCTCATATATACCTACCAAGTATTTTTTACCAATTTCTACATCAGTTTCTTGTTGTCTTTTTGGAAGTAGTAACTCTTTTTTTAGTCCCCAATCCATAAATGCCCCAAGTGTAGGGTGTATATCAGTAACCTCTAACTTAGCCAATGTTCCTACTAATGCTTCTGTTTTTCTAAAAGTTGCCACTGGTCTATCTTCAGAGTCCATATATACAAGAACCTCTACTTCATCTCCCTCTTTTAAATCTCTATCCTCTAGTTCATTATTAGGAAGTAAGATATTATCTTTACTATCTCCAGTTCCAGCATCAAGATAAGCTCCAACACTAGCAAAATTATTTATAACTAATTTTTGTCTTTTTCCTATTTTTATCATTAAACTCTCCTTCTATACTTACTTTAATCTTTACTAATTATATATCTATTTATATTTTTTTACAAGAATATTTTTCTAATTTCATCTTCTAAACCATTATCAGTTATATTTTCAAAAATCTTTTTTACTTTTGTAGGCTTTGATGAAAATATTATAATCTTATCTCCTATTTTTAAAGCTGACTCTATATCGTGAGTTATAAATAGCACTGTTTTTTTCTCTTTCTCTTGTAATATTTTAAAATATTCAATTATCTCTTGCTTTGTTTTTATATCCAAAAATTCAAAAGGCTCATCCATAAAAAGATAATCACTGGGGTAAGCAAAGGCTCTTGCTATTCCCACTCTTCTTTTCATTCCACCACTTAGATGTTGTGGATACTCATCTCTATAATCTAAAAGATTTACCATTTTCAGATATTTTTCTATATGCTCTTTTATATTATCCTTTGATATTTTATCTTTAAGTACATACTCTATATTTTCATATACTGTTTTCCAAGGAATAAGAGTATCCTCTTGAAATATATAGGATATTCCTGAATTAATATCTCTATCAAAAGTAATCTCTCCAGAATAATCATCTATATTTTTAGAGAGTATTCCCAATAGTGTAGATTTTCCACACCCTGATTCTCCAAGTATTACTGTTACCTTGCCCTCCTCTCCTTCAAAGGAGATTCCATCTAAAATCTTTCTCTCTCCGTAGCTTTTTTTTAAATTTTCTACTCTCATTTTTCCCACCTACACACTCTATTATTTATAGTTTTTAATCCCTTTTCTAAAAAATAATTTAAAACTATAACTACTATAATCCAAGCAAAGATATTTGAACTTTCCAAATAAATCTTATTGATAAATATCTCTCCTCCTATTGATAAGCTCTCTTGAGAAAGAACCTCTCCAGCTATGATTACTTTAAAAGTAAGCCCTATATATGATGGAATATTTGAAGATATAGAGTAATATATACTTGGGATATAAATATCTCTTACAACTCTTTTAGTAGACACTTTAAAAACCTTTGACATCTTCAATAGATTTTTATCTACATTTTTTATACCACCTAAAATACTCTCATATAGTATCGGAAATAAAATTAACATTCCTACAACAATAGGAACTCTTTCTACACTGCTCCATATAAGCACTACTATAATTATAGCAATAGTTGGAACAGCTCTTAGAAAAATTATAAATGGAAATAAAAGAAAACTTATTACCTCGTATCTATATGAAGCCACAGAGAAAATTATAGCTAATATTAAAGAGAAGACGATAGAGATGAAAAATCTACTCAGTGTATTCCATAATATTAAGGTAAAATCTCCACTTGCTACTAAATTTTTTAATGAGAGAAAAATTTCACTTACTCTTGGAAAAAGAAGAGAGTTGTCTATATATAAGGCAACTCCCTCCCAAATTATAAAGAAGAAGAACATCGAAAGAAATTTAGGACTATTTTGCATAAATCTCTTCATCTGGTAACCTTCCACCAATTACTTTTTTATTTACACTTTCTAAAATCTCAAAATACTTATGATACTCCTCTTGACAGTCCACTACTGGAGTATAAGAAATATTAGCTCTAGTTAAAACTTTATCCAAAATACTTGTATCTATTCCTAGATTATTTAATTTTATATTCTCAGTAGTTTTATCTTGATTTTTATAAATCAATGATATACTCTCTGTCAATTTAGATATGAACTCTTCTACTAATTTAGGATTTGTATTATAAACTTCCTCTTTTACAACAAGAGTAGATTGAGGGTAACCTAAATCTGATTCAATAATATTTTTCCATTCATCATTTAAATTGGCTACAATATTAGAAGATAAACTTTTAGATAATACTTTACTCAACATTGGCTCTGGAATAACAATAGTATCCACCTTTTTTCCTAAGTATAGAGAAGCTACTTCATTCCCATTAGAAAGATAGTTTATTTTTATATCTTTTTTATCTATTCCCTTTTTATCTAAAATACTTTGAAATATTATATCTGGAGTAAGCCCTTTTCCAAAAGTATAAACCTCTTTTCCTTTTAACTCCTCTAAAGATTTTATATTATCTCTACTTACTACATAAAAAGAACCCCAACCAACTGTTCCAAGTATTTTATAATCTAAATTTTTATTATACAGTTGAGCTGAAAAATTAGATGGAACAACAGCTATATCTCCCTCTCTTTTTAACATATCCACTACGAGAGCATCAGATAGCTTTTCTACCTTATAATCTATCTTTTTTCCATCTATCTCTTTAGTAGTTGACACCATATTCACTATTGAAAGAGCTGGTAATCCATCTGGTACTATTACTCTTATAGAATCAGCAAAAATATTTAGACTTAGTAAAACAAATAATATTAGTAAATTCTTTTTAAACATCTCTACTCCTTATCCTTAATAAACTCTTGAGCATCTCCAAAATAATATGTTCTATCTTTTTTCTTTAGAAAAAGTAATTTATTAGCATATTGGCAAATCTCTTTTATATTGTGAGTTATAAATATTACTGTCAATTTATCCTCATCACATAACATCTTTATTGTTTGATAAAAATCTAATTTATTTTTCATATCTAAAGTTGAATTAGGACTATCTATAAAAAGAAGTTTTGGCTCTGTTATCATATGTTTTGCCAAACTTGCTTTAAGTTGTTGCCCTTTAGTTAATTTATTTATTTTATTATCCTTTATATCAAAAAGTTTTAATCTTCTTAAAAGGTTATCTACCTTTTCCCAATCCTCTTCAGTAAAAGCTCTTCCTCTTTTTTTAGAAAGTAAAGATACAGCTACTACCTCTCTTACAGTACCTAAAAAATTCTCCTTTTGTTGCATAGAGTTTTGTGGAATATAACTTACGTCTACTTTTTTTATATTGTGATACTCTATGTTACCACTTATTCCATTATTTATAAGTCCCAACACACTTTTAATAAGTGTACTCTTCCCAGAGCCAGGGACACCTCCAATAGCTAGATAATCTCCTCTTTCCACAGAAAAAGAGAGGTTTTCTAAAATATTTCTATTCTTATACGACAAACAAAAATCATCAACGGTTAAAATATAATTACTCATCTAGCTCCCTCCATTAAATTTTTATCCCATACTACATTATATCACGTTGTAAATTTTAAGTAAATGAAATTGAAAAATTTAATTAAATAGAAACTTATCTTACTTAGAAATACAAGAATAATTTTTGCTCAAATAATAAAGGAGCTGTTACAAAATCTTAAATTGAAATCAAAAAATAAAAACATTTAACAATATAAAAGGAAAAAAGTT
>OGNW01000373.1_pt1 | contig 42291 bp, 39 predicted proteins | sample 1573591 | NCBI WGS metagenome assembly OGNW01 (sample SAMEA2581894, study PRJEB24529) | metagenome | biome: Human gut stool | place: China | collected 2011
ACTAAGTCTCAATTAGTAGCTTAATTAATATGTCCAATATTTTGGGTGCATATCATTTTGCTATTAAGAGCTTTTTTATTTAAAATTTAATTATTTTATCCATTTACCACAAGCTTTATCTTGGCAGATTTTATTATTATCTACAACTAATTGACCACGTAAAAATGTTTTGATAGGCCAACCTTTGATTTTTCTACCAGCAAAAGCAGTTAGTGGTTGTTTGCTGTGAAGTTTTTCATTTTCAATAGTATCGACTTTATTCATATCGACAACTACAATATCGGCATCTTTACCGATTTCTAAATTACCTTTATTTGGTAAATTATAGATATCAGCTACATTTTTAGCCATGACTTTCACTAAGAAAGGCAAAGTGATATGACCATTATTTACTTCATTGAGCATTAATGGAAGCATAGTTTCTACACCGCACATGCCAGCAGGAATGGAGAATAAATCACCTTGTTTTTCACTGATGATATGTGGTGCATGGTCAGAAGCGATAAAATCTATAGTACCATTTTTCAATCCTTGCCAAAGTGCAAGTCTATCTTCTTCATGTTTGATGACAGGATATACTTTCATCATTGGTCCTACACTATCATAATCTTTAGCAGATAAAAATAGATATTGTGGGCAAGTTTCAGCAGTTATATTTACACCATTAGCCTTTGCTTGAGCGACTGCTTCCATTCCCATTTTAGAAGTCAAATGAAGAATATGAAGTCTAGCACCAGTGGTTTTAGCAAGTAGACTAGCTGTTTGAATGGTCAAAGCTTCGGCTAGAGCTGGTCGAGATTGGATTAAAGCTTCGTAATCTTTTTTACCAGATTGTTGAAGACGTTTAGTCAAAGTTTGAATTAATTCAATATTTTCAGCATGGATGGCGATTATTTTTCCTGTTTTTGCCATTTGTTCAAAAATTTCATAGACTTCACCGTCGCCAAGAGGTGGGATAATATCTTCATCTTTAGGATTGTAATTATAAATTAAAGCTTTTGTTTTGGCATTTATAGCATATCCCCAGAAGAATTTTACAGCACTAGCACCAGCTTCACAAAGTCTAGGTAAATCGCCAAGGTTGATTTCACCTAAAGAAAGACCCCAAATACCATAATCAGCAAAAGCTTTAGGAGCAAAATAATTTGCTTTTTGTAATAAATCTTGCTCATTTAAAACAGAAGGATTTGTATTGGGCATATCAAATACAGTAGTTACACCACCGGCAATAGCAGCTTGCGTGCCAGTTGTAAAATCTTCCTTAGCAGTAGCTCCAGGATCACGAAAATGACAATGCGTATCAATACAGCCAGGCAAAAGATACTTACCAGAAACATCATAAACCTCAGTGGCAGGCTTATCCGCTAAAGAAATTTCAACAATCTTTTCATCTTGTATATAAATATTTCCTAGATAGATTTCATTTTCATTAACAATAAAACCATTTTTTAAAGCCAAATCATACATAAAAAAATTATCCCTCCTAAGAATTATAAAATACATTTTTCCTTTATATAAAAAATAAACTATAACAAATAGCATAACATATTTTTAAAATGCTAAAAATAATAAAAATTACGTTAAAAAATCCACAGATAAGATTTATAATTTAAGCAATAAATAGTACATATTATTTCTTATATATGATATAAGAATAATACCAAATATACCCGCGTTAGCAGACTTTTACGATGTTGAATTTATTTAAATACTAAAATAACACGTAATATCTATTTTCCGCATTATAAAATTTTAATGGTAACTGTTAAGTTATTGAAAATAATTAGCACTGAATACGGTTTTAGTCTGAATGTTTGAGCGAAGCGAGTTTTTAAGCGTTGTATGAAGTGATAATTATTTTCAAAGTTAAAATTTTATCTGCGGTGGATTTCTTTTGTTACTTTTCTTTGTCCATAAAAGAAAAGTAATAATAACTTATTATAGCATAGTGGCAAGTATTAGAATATATTTTATGTTTAATCTCATTATAAAGATATGTTATAATGATTACTTAAGTTTTTTTAATGGAGATGTTATTTTGAAAAATAAAGCTTATGTGTTGTTGTCTTTGGCTGGAATTTTATGGGGTTTTCAGCCTGTAGTAGTGAAATTCATTGTAGCGGAGATGAACCCACCTACTTTAGTATCTTTCCGATATTTATTACTTAGTGCTACTTTATTTTTATTGATGAAAATTACACATAAAAAAGATTTTATACCGCCCAAAAGTTGTTGGTTGCCACTTATAATTATGGGGATAACAGGCGTTAGTTTGAATAATGGTTCACAATTTACAGGGCTACAATATTCTACAGTAGCTAATGCCACTTTGATTGCTGCTATGACGCCAGCTGTTACATCTTTATTAGCTTTTGTATTTTTGCGTGAAAGATTGGCTTTATTGCAATGGATTGGAATTATAATTTCGATATCAGGAACGTTGTATTTAATTAGCAATGGAAATCTAGATATTATTTTACATATTTCATTTAATTTGGGAGATATATTATTTTTTGTAGCTCAATTAAGTTGGGCAATTTATTGTTTAATCAGTATTCGTGTGATGAAGAAAATGTCTGTATTATCTGTTACAGCATGGGCAGGAGTATTTGGTGCGATTTTTATTGCAATCTATGGTCATTTTACCTGTGGTTTATTTATACCAGATTTATCTATGAAAGCTATGGCTTCATTTGCATATATTGTATGGCTCGGTGGTGTAGGAGCAATGATATTTTGGAATATTGGTGTAAAAAATGTAGGTGCAAGTACAGCTTCTATATTTTTAAATATCATGCCTATTGTGGGGATTGTTACAGCTTCAATAACATTAAATGAAATAATTACTATGGAAGAATGTTTAGGCGCAGTAGTTATTTTATTAGGTGTATATATAACAACACATACAAAGCAAATTTTAGAAAAATTAAATTGGAAAAAGTAAAATAAAGTTAAAATAAATTAATGAAAATAAAATTATTTTTAGTTGAGAAATTTTGCGAAAAAATTAGTTATATAGTATTATGATTATAAAGTATAATGTGTAAAAAGTAGGAGGGTTTCTTTTGAAAAAGCTTGTAGTAACAGGAACAATTTTGCTCAACAAAGCAGTAAATGAAAATGTAAAACACATGGTTATCAAAGCTCCAGAAATTGCAAATCTTGCTGAACCTGGTCAGTTTGTTCATGTGAAGACTTTGCATAGTGAAAACTTTTTGCGTCGTCCATTCAGTATTGCAGATGTAGATAAAAACGAAGGTACAATCACTTTAATTTATCGTATTGTTGGTAAAGGCACATCTGAATATTCTAGATTAAAAGAAGGCGAAGAATTTAGTATTTTAGGTCCTATCGGTAATGGCTTCAAATTAAAAGAAGGTCGTCCATTGCTCGTAGGCGGTGGTGTAGGTATTGCTCCACTTATCTATTTATCTCGCTTGCTCAAAGACCAAAAACCTATTTTACTTATCGGTGGTAAAAATAAAGATGAAGTATTCTGGGAAGAATATTTAAAAGAATATGCTGATAAAATTTATATCACAACAGATGATGGCTCTGTAGGATTTAAAGGTTTCACTATTCAATTAATGCCTGAAATCTTAAAAGAAAATAATATTGACGCTATTTATACTTGTGGTCCAAATATCATGATGGAAGGCGTGGCAAAACTTGCTTATGAACATGATATTGATTGCCAAGTATCATTAGAAAAACGCATGGCTTGCGGTATTGGCGTATGTCTTGGCTGTACTTTTGAAGGTAAACTCACTAAAAAACGTCGTAAAGTTTGCACAGAAGGCCCAGTTTTTGAAGCTAAGGAGGTATTTTAATGAATTTATCTGTAAAGATTGGTAATCTTGAATTAAAAAATCCTGTAATGGGAGCTTCAGGAACATTCGGATTTGGTAAAGAATATGAAGATTTCCTTGATGTAAATGAAATCGGTGCAATCGTTACTAAAGGCGTTACACCAAAACCTCGTGCTGGTAATCCTGGCGTTAGAATTGCAGAAACTCCTTCTGGTATGCTCAACTGTATCGGTCTTGAAAATCCAGGTGTAGATGCTTTTATTTATGATATCTTACCAAAAATTAAAAAATATAATACTGCTGTTATCGTAAATATTTCCGCAGGTTCTGTAGAAGAATATGCTGAAATGGCATGGCGTTTGGATATTGACGGTGTAGATGCTATAGAAGTAAATATTTCTTGTCCAAATGTAAAAGAAGGCGGTATCGTTTTTGGTACAGACCCAAAAGCAGCAGTTGCTGTAACTCATGCAGTAAAAACTCATACTAAAAAAACTGTAATTGTAAAACTTTCTCCAAATGTAACAGATATTGTGCAGATGGCGAAAGCAGTAGAAGAAGCTGGTGCAGATGCTATTTCCATGATTAATACATTGACTGGTATGGCAATAGATATCAATACAAGAAAACCATTACTTGGTAATATCACAGGTGGTCTTTCTGGCCCTGCTGTAAAACCTGTAGCACTTCGTATGGTATGGCAAGTAGCAAAAGCTGTAAACATTCCAATTATTGGTATGGGCGGTATTGCAAGTGCAGAAGATGCTATTGAATTCTTGCTTGCAGGTGCAACAGCAGTAGCAGTAGGAGCACATAACTTCATTGATCCATCAGCATTAAAAGTAATTGCAGATGGTATCGCTGAATATATGCAAAAACATAATATTGAAGATGTAGATGAACTTGTAGGAGCATTACAAGCTTAAATAAAAAATTACCAAGTGAATTTTTAATAAATAGTCTATAAAGCTAAGCAATATAAGCTTTATAGACTATTTTTTTATATCCTTGAATAACAAGACTTTAGAAGCTATAATAAAAAAAGAAATGCTAATAAATATAGGGATTAATAGAAACAATAGTTGTATTTGAATTTTTCAACAAACAATAAAGTATCTGCGCAATGTTCTGATTAATAGAAACAATAGTTGTATTTGAATTTAAAATTTTTTAAAGAACCATATAAGATATTTTGGCGATTAATAGAAACAATAGTTGTATTTGAATAGAATAAAAGCTAACTGTGAGTCTGTCAGGACGTCTGATTAATAGAAACAATAGTTGTATTTGAATTCAACATCTTTAAACTTACCTTCTCTGTTAATATGATTAATAGAAACAATAGTTGTATTTGAATTTCTTTGAAGAAATCTATTTTAAAAATTTTTATAATGATTAATAGAAACAATAGTTGTATTTATAAAAAAACTTATTGACAGTGTATATAGTTTGTGATATATTAAGTTACGTTGTATTTGAGATGCAACGTATTGCACAAGAAGAAGTCACCGCTTCTCACCTTATGGCGTGCTAGTCACTAGGGTTACTAATTAAAACAAAAACGTTTAACGTATATTTTAATTTGTAATATCAGAGGGTGACGTGCGTCATCCTCTTTTTTGTGTATATAATAAAAATAATATATAAATAATGAGGTGTTTTCTATTAGTAAAGAAACTTTAAGAATTAATGGCGAAATCCGCGCTAGAGAAGTTCGTGTGACAGATGCTCAGGGAGAACAGCTTGGTATTATGTCTACAAGAGATGCTCTTCGTAAAGCAGAAGAAGCTCATTTAGACTTAGTAGAAGTTGCTCCAAAAGCAAAACCACCTGTTTGCCGAATCATGGATTTCGGAAAATATCGCTATGAACAACAAAAACGTGAAAAAGAAGCGAAGAAAAAACAGAAGGTTATCAGTGTAAAAGAAGTAAAACTTCGTCCTGGTATTGAAACACACGATTTTAACTTCAAAGTTAAAAATGCTATGCGTTTTATTGCTGAAGGCAATAAAGTAAAAGCTACAATCATGTTCCGTGGCCGTGAGCTTTCTCATCCAGAAATGGGTAAAGAGCTTTTATTAAAGGTCGCTGAAGCAATGCAAGAAGCTGTTACTGTTGAACGCGAACCTAAACTTGAAGGTAAAAATATGATTATGATTTTAGCACCTAAAGTGCAAACTAAAGGAGGAAACACTAATGCCAAAAATTAAAACTCGCAGAGCTGCAGCTAAACGTTTTACAGCTACTGGTTCTGGTGAATTCAAACGTAATAAAGCTTTCAAAAGCCACATTTTAGAAAAGAAATCACCAAAACGTAAACGTAATTTACGTAAAGCAGCTATCATCACTGCTGCTGATCATAAACGTGTAAGCAAAATGCTTCCATACGCTTAATTAATCATTTATTGTTGAAATTTAGGAGGGTAAATAATGCCAAGAGTAAAAAGTGGCGTAACCGCTCATGCACGTCATAAAAAAATCTTAAAATTAGCTAAAGGTTATAGAGGAGCTAGAAGCAAACAGTTCAAAAAAGCTAACGAACTCGTTATGAAAGCTCTTTACTATGCACGTAGAGACCGTCGTGCGAAAAAAGGTGAATTCCGTAAACTTTGGATTGCTCGTATCAATGCTGCTACTCGTGCAAACGGTATGTCCTACAGCCGTTTTATCTGCGGTTTAACAAAAGCAGGTGTTCAGGTTAACCGTAAAATGTTAGCTGACGTTGCTATCAACGATGCAGCTGCATTTGCTAAACTTGTTGAAGTTGCAAAAAGCAATCTCTAATATAAAAAATAAAAGCTGTTTCTAATTTCAGATTAGAGACAGCTTTTTTTGTTTGTTTAAATTTGTATGAAACTGACTAAACAAGTATACATTGTTTAAATATGCCAAATACTGTATAATAAATAAGAATGAATTTTATTTAGAGATAAATAAAAGTATTTAGGAGGATTATAAATGGCATTAGTTAATGAAAATTATCTAAAATTACAAGGTAGTTACCTTTTTGCTGAAATTGCACATCGTGTGCAGAAATTCAAAGCTGAAAATCCAAAAGCTGAAGTTATTAGCTTAGGTATCGGTGACGTTACATTACCATTACCACAAGTTAGTATCGAAGCTATGCATAAAGCTGTTGATGAAATGGCTAATAAAGAAACTTTCCGCGGTTATGGCCCTGAACAAGGTTATGCATTTTTACGTGAAAAAATTCGTGATGTAATTTATAAATCTCGTGGTGTAGATATCGAAACTGATGAAATTTTTGTCAGCGATGGTGCAAAATCTGACTGCGGTAATATCCAAGAAATTTTTGGCGTAGATAATACTATTGCTATTACTGACCCTGTATATCCTGTATATCTCGATACAAATATCATGGCTGGTCGTACAGGTCTTGTAAAAGAAGATGGAACTTTTGAAGGTGTAGTATATATGCCATGTACTGCTGAAAATAACTTCACTCCAGAACTTCCAAAACAGCATGTAGACATGATTTATTTATGTAGCCCTAATAACCCAACTGGTACTACTTTATCCCGTGATGAATTAGCTAAATGGGTTAAATATGCTAAAGAAAATAAATCTATCATTTTATATGATGCAGCATATTCTTACTATATTACAGAAGAAGATGTACCTCATACAATTTATGAAATTGAAGGAGCAAAAGAAGTAGCTATTGAATTCCGTTCCTTCTCTAAAACAGCAGGTTTCACTGGTACTCGTTGTGGTTATATCGTATTACCAAAAGCTGTTAAAGGTTATACAAAAGATGGTAAAGAACAAGCTTTAAATCCTCTTTGGAATCGCCGTCATACAACTAAATTCAATGGTACACCTTATATTATTCAGCGTGGTGCAGAAGCTGTACTTACTGAAGAAGGACAAAAACAAGTAAAAGAAATGGTTGGCTACTACATGGAAAATGCAAAAATTATCCGTGAAGGTTTAGCAAGCCTTGGTCTTACTGTTTTCGGTGGTGTAAACTCCCCATATGTATGGCTCAAAGTTCCAGCAGGCATGACTTCTTGGGATTTCTTCGATAAACTTCTTCATGAAGCAAATATCGTAGGTACTCCAGGTTCTGGTTTTGGTCCATCTGGCGAAAATTATTTCCGTCTTACTGCATTTGGTAGCCGTGAAAACACATTAAAAGCTGTAGAACGCATCAAAACACAGCTAAAATTATAGTTTGAAAATATAATTTAAAATATAGAAGGTCTTTTATGTATGAATTAATTACATAAAAGACCTTTTTATATAAATTTGATTTCTGATAAAAATTGAAATTATAAAAGAAATCTCTTGTGCTGTGATCGTTGTGTAGGTTACGCCTTTTATTCCTATTTCCAAAGAAACAATCAATATAATGTCTAAACAAATATTGATGATAGTTGCAATGCTTACAAAACAGAGTGGAGATTTGGAATCTTTCAGATCTTCAAGGACGGAACAAATGGCATTGTATCCGAAAATAAATACATTTCTATAGAAAATAACTTTCATATAAGTATAAGTCTATTGAAATACATTTGCTGGAGCATTTAACGCATGGAAAAGAGGGTAATAACCGGCTAAACTTATAACTGTTAAAAGTATTGATGTAACTAGAGAAAACATAAACAACATTTGAAACATCTTTGTTAGCTCCTTTTTATTGAGCAATTAACATTGCTTTTCCTATTGTTATTTCAATATAAGTGGAGTTGATAATGCAATAAAGTTTTGAGGATTTGTTGATGACCGCAAGACTTGTTTTGTTAACACTAATATATCCACTATATTGTAGAATGATTGTAAGATATTCGCTAACAGTAGCGGTAGGGTAAAAACATACTCCCAATTAATAAATTTTGCTCTTATCAAAAAACTGAGAACAGTACAATCTAGTGCGCTTTCTGTTTATCTTCTCACGTTAATTAGCAAAAAGGGTACAAAAACTAGGGGTAGCTATTCTTTGCCTTAGCTTCTTAATTTTACAAATTAACTTTTTGAAAAAGCTCTGCACAATATTTCGTGGTATAAACTTGTGTAGAGTCAAAATCAATGTAGAATTTTTTGTACAACATCGTGCTCATCTTTTTTCGTAATTTATTTAATTGTAAGCATTTTGGTTGATATTGTTAAGGTGTCAGGATATTATAATATCAATTATAGTATTTAGAAATATTGTATATAATAAATAACATTCTACGGTTTAGATCAGTAACATCGACTCTCAGTATCTTGTAAATATTGAAAACGAGGGAAGGTCTTAAGATATAGTTTATCAAAGTATATGGATTTCTTCTTATGGTGCGGTACTTTAAACCAGAGGTCGTGCAAGAGAATAGCGCACAGCGATAATGTTTTTACTATAAATTAAAGATGCTGAAAGCAAAAGTATTAATGGATGAAACAGAAAGTGTATAAAAACATCCGCTGTTTTTGTTTTTTTAGGCAACTTTGTCAACTTTTTCTTTTTGAAAAACAGAATTTTATGGACAGAGGAAAGTATTTCTGGTGAAAAAAAGTAAGTATAATATTAGAAAGGACAATTAAAAATACTATCATCTTACACGACTGGATAACTTTACAGAATCAGGACAGACTGGAACAAGATCATCTTGCTTAATGTCATTAGATATATATTTTAGATTATTGAATTTAAGCAATCTTGATAACATTCAACTTTTGACATATTGTACAGATAATTTTTTAATTTCCCGATTTCTACAATATTGCAAATTTTGAATTTCTCAGCATTAGCTTTTGTGCATGCGCAGGGATAGACATCCCCATAAGAGTCGATATACAACAAATTTAATCCGGCTTGACAACCTTTTGCGTTTGGAAAATTTCTACATGGCATTATTTTTGGATATCCGGCTACTGTTATAGAGATTGTAAACTCATTTCTATTAGATATAATTTGCTTAATTACATTGTTTTGCGTAGAAAGTGGGAGTGAGATATTATCCCAGTTAATTTGTGCGTTTCCTGCAGGTGCAAGCTTAAGTATTCGAACTTCATCCATTCCAATTGATTCACAAAAATGAATTATCTTTTTAACGCTATTAATGTTATATTTATTTAATACAAGATGTGCTTTTGATGATATACCTGCTTTTTTAAGATTTGTAACCGAATCAATAGTATTGGAAAAAGATCTAGCTTTTTTTGTCCATGTATCATGAAGTTCAGCAGAAGTGCTATATATTGAAAAATAACATTCATCTACTTGTAATGCTTTTAGTTGATGCGCCATTGGCTCATCAATTGGACGCATATTTTTTATATTCCCGGTAGTATAAATCCCTATTTTACTTAATAATGATTTTAAAGAAATTTGTTTACATAATTCAAAAACATGTTTATATAGTAGTGGTTCTCCACCAGTAAGTATAACTCGTATTTTTCCATGAAAAAGTTCGAGTAGTCGTAAGATGTCTTCATCAGAATATTGACGTTTCGTTAACAAACGACTATTTGCAGATGAACAATGAATGCAGTCTAACAAACAAGCTGTTTCTATTTCAAATTGAAGTTCAAAAAATTTATTCATTGAAAATGCCTTTTGGAAAAAGTTTAATTAATTCTTCTAGCGCAACTAAAAATTGCGTTTCTTCTGATTGTGTTCTAGAGTAATCAGAACAATGAAATCTGGCTTTTTTTAGATTAGTAAGTAATTCTAGACTCTGCTCAATCTTCTCAAGAACAAAATCTCTATTATTTTCTTCATAAAATTCAAAGACAGCACTTTTTAGATTTTGTAACCATTTTTCATCAACAACTGTGTCAGCCATTTTCATTTTTTCCTGTAGTAATGCCGTAATTTTAGGAAAGCATCTTTTTGATAAGATTCTACATAGCTTACTCTCACTTAGTAAATCTATTTCCGCTTTCCTGTAGCAACCATAATTGGATTTTTGTTCTGCTCGAAATACAAAAAAGCAAACAGTGACTTTTTTTATTGCCGGTATTCCTTCTTTAAGCTTTTTAGCCATTAAATATGTTTCACAAAGATTGATGGGGAGAAAATGGCGGACCTCTAGTGCTCGCATATACACAGTAATATACAGGTCTTCCTTTAAATCATTCATAAAACCGAATTGAACAACATCAAATGAGACAAGTTTATTATCTCCACTCTGGAATGATGCTTCTTTTGTAATTAAGGGGATAATAGTACGTTTGTTAGTAGGATTTTCTTGCAATTTCTTTATTGCAAACTCATGCCACTGAGTATTATTTGTACACATTAATTCACCATGTGTATAGTCTAAGGATTTTGGGTGCGAAAACGATTGCCAGTCTCTAGCATCGTTTAAACAAGATGAAAAACTAGACAGTATTTCTTGTTCAAATTCCTCAAAAGTCTGTTTCACTTGAAATCTCAGATTAGGTAGTAAAGAGTCTGATTCTGCGTCTTTTAAAATTTTTTCGTACAACGTATATAAGGATTTTCCATAATAGTTGTTATTTTCTTCATGCAAGTAAGTTTGAGTGCTATCCCATATTTCTCGATCTGCTTGGTATGTAAAGGTAGTTATTTTACTCACTTTACTACCAGAGATGTTAATTAAATTGCATTGATTAGAAATATCGGGCACTGACTTAAACATTGGTCCCACACCAATAACCTGACAATCACGTCCTACAGTATATCTTTTATAACCATGCGTATGTCCATGAAGTAGTGCAATAATAGAATGATCCTCTAAAAATTTTTGAAGTGCATACCCATTGCGAATAACTGCATCGTCATCATTATCGCTAGAAATCAATGAATGATGCACAAACATAACTGTGTTAGGTGGTGTGTGGCATTTAATAAGTTGATCGTAAGCAAGTTCACCATATTTGTGGTTTTGGGCCTTGATCGAACTCAAACTAATAAAGTGATACCCGCAGAAATCACACTCTTGAATCATATGCTGATCAGAATAGAGTGAGTATGAACTGTGTAGGGAAACGAGGAATTCATTAAAGTGATCAAGCGTCTTTTCCCCATTTTTATTATTACAAAGATCGTGATTCCCAGGCACAATGAAGAGCTTTAGTTGTCCATTTTTAGAATAACTCTGCAATTTTTCTAAAAACTCAGTTATTAATTCTTTAGCCCATTGATAACAACTTGCATTTCCTTGTTCTACAATGTCACCTAATATACAACATGCTATACTACTGTCTTCTGAAATATGTTGTTTTAACATTGTTACTAAAGAATTTAGCTTTTTCTTTAAAGTATCTATATCAGTATCATGGGCTATATGTAAATCTGAAATTTGCAAAATATACAATGGTTGCTCACCTCTCATTTTTTGTAAAAAAAACCTTGCTGAAGGGACAAGTTTTGAAGCAGGACTAGTGTGAACTGTTTGATCATCAAAGAATATATTTGCGTTAAATGCTTTTAACTTTTTTCAATGCCACCGAGAAAAAACGCCTCATCAATTCGTATATTCCAAGCTCTTAGTGTTCGTATTACACGCTCATATGAAGGGGCATTTCTCGTAGTTACCAGAGCGGTACGAATAGGGGCTTCTTCTTTAGAAAATGCACCTTGAATTACAGATAATATTTTCAACAATTTTGCAAATGGTCCTTCGGGTAATGGGTTGTTGGCATTTTCTTGCTCATGTTTCGTAATTGCTTCTAATCCACTTTCTTGATATATTCTTTCAGCTTCGTCAGAAAAAATAACAGCATTTCTATCAAATGTAATTCGAATTTGTTCAATATTATCTTTTGGGGATATGGGAAGACCGTCATGAGAATATATAATTCCAGCTGCAATATTTGCATTAATTGCTTCTTAGACATCTAACTCGTTTGCTGATAAAAATAGATCTGTTTTAAATGCTCCAAGATATGGAGTTATTGCTGTATCTCTTACTAGAGTTGCACGACTTATTTCAAGCCCATAATGTTGAATTGAATTAAAAATGAGTAAGCTTGTATTCGTACTATTCTTGGACATAATAATTATTTCTGTCAAGTAATAACCATCAGCATTGAGTTTATGTAGTGCTTTAACAAGCGAGAATGCTGTCTCTGGCAACAAAATATCATTCTCATGTTCAAGTTGATATTGTACGTATGCATCTAGTCCTTTAGTTTCATAAATATGATTTTCTGTCTCTAGATCAAATAGAGCCTGTGAAGAGATACCTACAACTAATTTATCTTCCAATTTTAGTGTCAGTGCCATATTATAATTATAAATTATAAAAGTAAAGCTTTTCATTGGTAGTATATGGCTATGCAATACAGTATTTATTAAATTATATTCCTATGATATTTTCTATTTTATTATAACAATTTTTTCTATATCCAACAACAAAAGAAACGTGCAGAATAAAACACCTATGTCTACGAAAAAAAGGAGCGTAACTATCATATAAATATCTAGTGATACCATATCATTCTTACTTGTCAAAAAAAGAAAAATTAATACTTTTCTTGTATAAAGATATGTTTTTCTATTTTGCATTAGAAATTATATTACCTTTATATAAGGAAGTTATTGTAGACAGTTTTTTCTTATCTTTAGTCTGATCTTACTTGAAAAGAGAAAGAAAATAATGTGAGAAAGAGCTGCTCCTAGAAACTTTTCTTGCATAGCCTTAGTAAATGTTTCATATTCGTTACATAGATACTAAATGTTCTATAAAGTCTGTTTTCAATAGTTCTTCCCCTTAATCTAGTCTATTTTAGTCTACTTGAATACTTTTTTTGGGGGATGATAGAAATTGATTTTTTTGTATTTGATAAATTAGTAGTTCTTTTATTTTTATTTAATTATGATCATTTTTTAGGCATGGATTATCTATATCTAGGTTTCTGTATTTGGACAGATAATATTTGGATCATCCTCATAGTGCTGGTTTATATAGAGATAAATAAAGGGGATCTAGAGATTTAGTAAATAAATATTTCACATTTACGATCTTTTCTTGTTATCACGGAAGCAATCCTGAACAATAATAGCTAGTATATTATAGTTTTGTTCCGTACAAAATATCAGTATAATAATGTCTTTTTTCGTAGCTCTAAAAAGTGTTGTTTTTTTGAAATTGTTATTTCTTAGATGTGTTAACTCTTTAAATGAGCTTTCTAACAAGTAATATAAAAAGAAAAAATATGCTTTTTTTAACTTTAATCGGTACATTTATTTTGAGCGTTAAAAAGAGGATGACTGTTTCAAATCAGTTATTTCAAGATATGGAATATACAAGATAATTTTCTTATGTTTACAAGTCTTTAATATTACTGGGGTTTTTAAAAAGCTATGTATCAATAATAGATCTTGATAAAAATCCATATACAAAACCTATTATGGAGGGTATTATTCTATCAAATGTTTCTGTACTTTATAAGATACACATTGTTTACAAATGATGAAGAGTTAATAAATTACCACCTACAGTGATGCTTGTCTGTAAAATAGATTCACTTTGTGATGAAGGTATTGATTATGCAATGAGATTAGCACACAATGGTGTGGAAGTAACAGTAAGAAAATTCATGAATGCAAGACATGGATTTACTGTACATTCTGAAGAAGAAGGTAAATATGGACAATAGATGATAATCGAAGGATTAAGAGAATATTTACTCTAATATGAAAAAAGTTATTAAATAATGGACTGTACCCTAAAAGATAGATATAAAATATTTTAGGGTACAGTTTTTTTAATTGGAGTAAAAATACTTTTAAGTTAAGATTTATAAAGCGTATGATATAATAGATATAAATAAAACATAAAGGATTGAGTTTTATGGAAAAGATAAAAGATATAAATAGATTAAATGATGTATTTTTTAAGAGTTTATTAGGTAGTAAAGAACGAAAAAATCTTACACTTAATTTTTTAAATTCAATTTTAAATAAAGATGAAGATAGTTATTTTGTGGATATAAATTTTTTAGATAAAGAAAGATTACCTGATATAGAAACTGGAAAAGTACCAGAATTAGATATATTGGCAAAATTAAATGATGGAACACTCATAAATGTTGAAATACAAGTAACGAAACAAGAATATTTTTCCAAACGTTCGTTATATTATTGGTCAAGATTATATGCTTATCAACTCAATAAAGGTCAAAATTATGATGAATTAAAACAGACGATTACAATTAATTTATTAAATTTTAATTATTTGCCATATGAAACATGTCATAATTCATATCATGTTTATAATGATAAAACACAGGATATATTAATAGATGATTTAGAATTGCATTTTATAGAATTGAATAAATTCAAATTAAGTGATATACGTAAGTTACGTCAAGCTGAAAACTGGATAGCATATTTTTCACCTAAATGTACAGATGAACAAAGAGAGGCGATAGCTATGAATAATCCTGTAATAAAAGAAGCTTTAAATTATGAGATGGTATTTTCACAAGATGAGATAAAAAGACGTCAATATGAAATACAAGAAAAAGCGATAAGAGATTATAACTCTACAATCTTATATAATCGCCAAGAGGGATTAAAAGAAGGATTAAAAAAAGGTGCAGAAGATAAAGCAATAGAAATTGCATTGAAAATGTTAGAAAATGGCAGTGATGTTAATTTTATTGCTGATGTAACAGGTTTAAGCGTTAAAAAGATAAATGAGATAAAAAAATGATATGTTCATTTCTTTAGTGATAAAGAAACGAACCAAATCACAACAAGTTGCATAACATATTTCTAGAGTGCTAAAGCACTAAGAACTATGTTAAAATCACCGCAGATAAATTTTAGTTTTGGAAAAAATTAACATTGCATACAATGCTTAAAATTTGTTACGCTTAAACAGCAGAACTAAAAACGTAGCTATATTTTTATCTTTGCCAATAGATAATAGCTACTGTAAAAAGATGATAAAATGCGGGAAATGGTTAGGTGTTATTGAAAAATCCTCATAGTATAAGGTATTTATATTATGAGGATTTTTTATAAGTATGTATGTTTATTTTTTAGTAGTAAATAAAGAAACGAATTCAAAAAGACTATAGAAGGTGAGATAAATTTAATATTGTTGCAGTTGAGTATTTTTTATATTAAAATTTGAAAGAACTAAAATAATGTCTAGCTTTTTTACTTTTTAGAAATTATGAAAGGAAATTTAATATGGCAAGTTTAACAGATATTGAATATAGAATAGATCAATTAGATGGTGGAACCTTTCAAAAATTTTGTGATACATATTTATCTTTGAAAGGTTATAAAAATCAATATTCATTAGGAATGCATATGGGAACTAATAAAACAGCTAAAGGTAATCCAGATACGTATTTTAAAGATAAAAATGATAAATATATTTTCGTTATGTATACTACACAAAAAAGTGATATTGAAAAGAAATTATTAGAAGATATAGAAAAATGTTTTAATGTAAAGGGAATATCTACAGACGATATTAGTAAAATTATTTTTTGTCATACGAATGGAAGAGTATCGGTAGGTCTTGATAAGAAAGCAAGGGGTATTTGTGAAGAAAAGGATATAGAATTGTTATTAATGGGTATAAATGAATTAACAAATGATGTATATTTTAATTATCCTATCTTAGCAAAAGATTTTTTAGGTCTTTCAATAGATACAGGACAAATAATGCCTCTAGATAGATTTATTTGTGATAATGATAAAGTTGAAATGTCTGCACCATTAAAAACAAAATTTTGTTTAAGAGAGAAAGAATTAAAAGAAGCAAAAGCTTTGTTGGAAGAAAGAAATATTCTAATTATTTCGGGTTTACCAGGTGTTGGAAAAACAAAATTTTCGTTAAGGCTATGTGAAGAACTTGGTAAAGAAGAAGGAAATAATAAAATTTTATGTATTAAAAGTAATGGATTAAATCTGTATAATGATATTGCTTTTTTAGTTAGAAAGAATGAGAAATATATATTATTTGTAGATGATATAAATGAATTTAAAAATTTCAAGTCTATATTAGATTTTTTAGTAAGAAATGATATAGATTTTAAAATGATTGCGACAGTAAGAAATTATGCATTTGAAAATGTAAAAAAATAGTAAATGAGTTTTTTAGATTTAATTTATTGAAATTAGATTTATTTAAAGATAACGAAATAGAAAAAATAGTAAATGAAAATTATGAAATAAAAAATTATAGCTGTGTTGACACAATAATAAATATATCAAGAGGAAATGCTCGTTTAGCTATGTTGTTAGCTAAAATTATGACCGATGATAAAAAAATAAAATCTATAAAAAATATAGGTGAATTATATAGTTGTTATTATAGTAAACAAATTGATTTTTTGCATGGAAAAGAAATATTATTTGTATCATTAGGAATAGTATCTTTTATAGAGTGTATCGATCTAAATTGTTTAGATAAATTAGAAAGTATTTTTAAAGTTGCAAATATAGAGAAAGAACAATTTAGAAAAGATATGGATGCTCTATATGAATTGGAATTAGTAAATATTTTTGATGGAAAAGTAGCTAAAATAATAGATCAATCATTTGGCGATTATTTAATAAAGTATATTTTTATAGATAAAAAAATCATATCATTTAAAGATATGATAAAAATTTATTTTTTTATGGATATAGAAAGAACTGTATATGTTTATGATACGCTTATAAAAGTATTTGCAGATGAAAAGATAGAAGCTTTTACAAGAGATGAAATAATTAGCATTTGGAATGAAATAAAATCAGATAAAGAGAAATTTAAGATATTCCTTAAATATTTTTATTCAGTTCGTCCTATTGAAACATTAGTATTATTAAATGAAAAAATTGAAAAAATGTCTATAGAAGAATACGATGTATCTTGTATTAAGTTTAAATATAATGAAAATCTAGACACTATAAATGATTACATTATATCTATTTTAGCTGGTTTTAAAGATACTGAAAATTTATCGGAAGCAGTGGATTTATTAATTAAATATTATGAGAAAAAACCACAGATATTTAGAGATTTTTATATTGTTTGTACGAGATATTGGGGAATAGACCATACTTCTGATAGGAATAATTATTATTCAATCAAGATAGTTATTGAAAAATTGAATGATTTTATTAAAAACAGTTTTCAAAATAATAATATATTCTTGTTTATAAAGATAGCGGAATATTATTTAAAACTTGGTTTTTCAAGTACAGAACTTTGTCGAGAAAAAACAATTAGAATTTGGAATATACCTCTTTCATGTACAGAATTGATAATAGGATTAAGAAAATCATTATGGGAAAATTTGTGTAAGATATATGCTAGAGATAAATTTAGAATAGATATAGAAAATATACTAATGAAATACAGCTATGATTTGAGATCTATAAATGAAGATCTTATAAAAAATGATGTGCAGCATTTTATAGAAATATTTAATTATTTTGATGTAAATAATATTTATCATTGTATAATAGCAGAGCGTATAAAAAATATTTCTGAATCAGTAAATATAAATTATTTAAAACAATTAAATCCTTTTTTAGAATCTAAGCAGGCACAGATATTTTTTACATTTAGATGTAATGACATCAATACTATAGAAATGAATTGGGAAGAAAAACAAAAGTATTTTAAACAAAAAATTTCTAAATTAATAAAAGATTATTCTGATGAAGATTATGTTTATTTGATGAAGTTTTTAGAGAGATGTTCAGACGAATCAAAGAATAATAAAAAAATAGTACAGATACAGGTAGGTGTTCAATATTTTTTTGAAATATTAGATGAAAAATCTGATATGTATATAAAGATTGTAGAATTATATTTAAAATATAATACGCCGTATAATATATTTCCTGCCAATATTATATTAAATTTGATTAAAATGAATTCTATAAAAAAAGTAAAAGAACTGATAACTATGTATAAATATGATCAAAAAAATACATGGTTATGGTATTATTATATGGGAGTTCCAGAAGAATATATTACTTTAGAATTAAAAGATAAATTCTTAGGATTTGTTTCAGAAATTCCAAATGAAGATAATTCATATAAAAATAGATTATTAATAAATTTAAAGAAATATAAAAAAGTGGATAAAGATATATTTGTCAACTTTACGAATATTATCTTAAAAAATACAAAAAAATATCCTTATTTATGGGATATGTATTTTATACCTACATTTTATAATTTTGAAACTTTAAATTGGATACAAGAATATGATAGTGATATTTCATTATTGGAAGATATATATTTAAATTGTATAGAAAGACAAAATATTGATTATGAAGGAAAGTTATTGTTAGAATTAGTGGCAAAAGATAAAAGTTTTCTTTATAGATTTTTAAATAATATACCTGAACGTTTTGAACAACATTGGGAATATATAAGTCCATTATCTGCTATATTGAAAAAAGATGATTTCATAGAAATTTTTAATGAAGTTTTTGTATATTTATGTGATAAATCTAGTATCTTAAACAGTAAAGCTTATATTATTAAAGAATTATTGGATAAAGAAAGTATAGAAAAACAAGATGCTTGTATAAATGAAATAATAAAAAAATATAATATGGATATGAAAAAAATATGTTTTTTGTTTGAATCTATTGTAGAATTGCCGTATAAACGTAGAGTAAAATTTATATCAAATTTTATAAGGTTAAATAAGGATTTCAATGATTTTGAAAAGATACAATTACATTCAAATATGTTAAGTGGATGGGGAAGTTTTATTCCTAAAATACAAGAACGCATAGAATTTTTGAAAGAGATTGATAGTTTATTTTCAGGAATTGATTATTTAAAACATAAACAATATATAGAAACACAAATTAGAGATTGTGAAAATGATATAAAAGATGAACAATATTATGAGTTTTTGCATGGTATTTAAAAAAGCCCCATTTGGGGCTTTTTTTGTAGGTACTATGTTAAAATTTATTGTAAATAGAATTTTAAAAAGCGAAAAAATGATAAATTGATAAAAATAATAACCAAATATTCCTCACGTTAGCGAATTTTGCGGTAGCCGTAGGCTATTGGCAAGGATAAAACCATGACTATGAATTTAGCTCTACTGTTTGAGCGAAGCGAGTTTAGAGCGTTATAGTCATGGTTTTATAATTGACAAAGAAAAATTGGTATCGGGAGGTAGAGTTCTTTTGTTACTTTTCTTGCTCATGAAAGAAAAGTAATTGATTTTTAGCTAGAAATTTAACTTAAACTTTTATTTTAAACTTTTATTTTAAATTTGCTATTTGGTTTTATATAAGGTAATAAAATTAATTCGCTGTCTAATAATTTAGCAATGGTATTGATTTTATTATCTTTTTTTTGTGCATGGGTGATGATTTGCATTTCTCCTGCATAGCGTGCATAAAGAACATTATCTAAAGTGATAGAGCCTATTTCTCTAGGGGCGATATATTCAGGGCAAATATATATTTGTTTGAATAATGCTCTGCTTTCTTGGGTGCGAATGGCTCCGTCTGCTTCATCTAGGCGAGCTGTGAAAGTGCTTTGTTGTAAGACTTTTAGTATATCTTTATTTTGTGTTAATTTTTTTGCTTTTAATAAGATATATTCATCAGTTAAATTAGCTAATTCTTGGATTTCGTCTTCTGTAGGTAGGCTATCGCCGATAAAAATGGAGTCGATGCCTAGTAATTTTAGATGTCGCATGGCAAGGCTGGCTGTTTGATAGCGGTGCATTTCTAATGTTGGCAAGCCTTTTTTGATTGGTGAGCGAGCTTTGTTATAGCTAGGTATGAAAGCACCTACGGAAATATTATATTTATGAAGTAATTCGTTTTGTTGTTGTAATTTTTTTACGTTTAGACCTGTGCCTTCACGAGGATAAAAGTTATGGAGTGCATCAATATGTTGGAAATCTGTTTGGTAATGATTTAATTCATCAAGAAATTCTTGAGTGATAGTTGAGGCGTTGAATTGTAATTTTATATTTTGATGACTTAATTTAGCTATTTGCTCGGCACTGTAGCCAAAGTCTAAGCGAAGTGTAGTTATGCCAAGAGTAGCTAATTCTTGGATATTTAATGTATCTAAATTTAATAAGGCTAAAGTATTTGGCGATACATCACAGATTACTTCCATATTATATTTTTGTGTGAGTTTTAAAATTGTCTGTAAATCTTGTTGAAAATGGGAAATATCTGTTTCGGGTATATGAAATGAGGTAAAAATGCGATTGAGATTATATTTATGGGCTAGATGAATTAGATTTAAATTTTCTGCTAATGTATTATCTAAGCCAAGATAAATGGAAATGCCGTTTTGCAAAATATCACTCCTCGATAGGGTCGTTAAAGCCGATTATTAATGTGGCGATAAAGCCGAAAATATAGGCTGTGAAAAGTCCGATTAGATAATAAAGCATTTTGTCTGTACTAGCTGTGAGCGGTAGACCAGATAAGCCAATGGAGGTAGCACCTACATGGAAAAATGCTTGCACTGCACCACCGAAAGCACCGCCGATACAAGCGGAGATAAATGGTTTGCCAAGTGGTAAGGTTACGCCGTAAATCAAAGGTTCGCCAATGCCCATGAAGCCGACAGGAAGGGCAGAAGCTATGGTTTGTTTTAATTTTTGATTTTTAGTTTTGAGATATACAGCGATAGAAGCACCGACTTGCCCTGCTCCTGCCATGGCTAAAATAGGTAAAAGGATAGTAACGCCATATTGATTGAGCAGTTCAGCGTGAATAGGTGTGAGTCCTTGATGAAGACCAGTCATAACGAGTGGCAAGAAGATACCGCCGATGATAAAGCCTGTGATAGCACCACCAGAATTGATTGCAGATGTTACGAGTACACCGATAGTCTCAGCGATAATACCGCCGATAGGTTGTAAGATGAATAGAGCAGGGAAAGTGGCGATTAAAATTACGAGTAGTGGCGTTAAGAATAAATCTAAAATTTTCGGCACGATTTTGTGCAATTTGTTTTCTAACCATGAGGAGAAAGCTACTACTAATAAGACGGCAACGATACCACCACGACCTGCGAGTAAATCTATATTAAATAGGCTGATATTGTTGAGCATTGGGTGTGTGATGATAGCTGCCATTGTACCACCGAGCATGGGAGAAGCGTGGAATTCTTTGGCGGTGTTGATGCCGACAAAGATATTTAAGCCGAAAAATACAGCATTTCCTGCTATTTGTAAAACTTGGATTGCAGGGTAGTTTGTAAGTGTAGGATCAATTTTAAAGGCAATATTTAATAATCCTGTGATTAAACCGCAAGCGATAAATGCAGGTATAAGTGGCATGAAGATATTAGAAATGCGTTTTAATAATAATTTAAAAGGTGTAGCATTTTTTTTGCGGATTTGTTGATGAAGTTCTTCAGCATTGCCAAATTGTTTTTGATTGTTATTTGTATCTTGATTTGTATTTTGAGCATTAGTTTCAAGATTTTTATTTGCATATAATTTTTTGAATTCAGCCGTTACTTCATTTACTTTTCCAGGGCCTAAGATGATTTGTAGTTCATTATCATTTAAGTTTACGCCTAAGACATTGGGAATATTTTTTAATTCTTTTAAGGGTAAATTAGCGATATCTTCTGTTTTTAATTGTAAGCGAAGTCTAGTCATACAATTAGTTATTTTTAAGATAGAAAATGACTTCATAAGTTCATAGATAGCAAAAGTTGTTTGTTGTAAATTCATAGAAACCTCGCAATTATTTTTTCATACTATTTAATGATTTGGAAATAAAACCTTCATTATTATTTAAGCTAGAGAGTGCTTCTTCATAGGAGATATTAGCAAGTAGCATTAAAATTGCAGGTTTTACTTTGCCTTGAGTGATGGCTAAGGTATCAATAGCAGTTTGTCGGTCGCAATTAGTAGCTTCCATTAATATGCGTCTTGCTCTTTCTTCGAGTTTTTTATTAGATGATTTTACATCAACCATTAAATTACTATAGACTTTGCCCAATTTTATCATGGTGCAAGTAGAGAGCATATTTAAAATCATTTTTTGGGCAGTACCTGCTTTCATGCGTGTGCTACCTGTGATTGCTTCTGGGCCAGTCAAAGCTTCAATGGCGATTTTTGCATGAGAGCTGATTTCACTATTACTAGTACAACTGATAGCGATAGTCAAGGCATTTATGCTATTGGCAAAATCTAATCCGCCGATTACATAAGGAGTTCTACCGCTGGCTGCAATACCGACAACACAGTCTTTGGCGGATAAATTTTTTGCTTGTAAATCTTCTTGGGCAAGAGTCAAAGAATCTTCTACACCTTCTTGAGCTTTGAAGATTGCATTATAACCGCCTGCGATAATTCCCTGCACCATTTCAGGGTCAGTGCTGTAAGTTGGTGGACATTCCACAGCGTCTAAGATGCCAAGTCTACCTGATGTACCAGCACCGATATAAAATAAGCGTCCGCCGTCTTTGAGGCGAGAGGTGATTTCATCAACAGCCATAGCAATCTGTGGCAAAACATTACGGATAGCGATAGCTACACGTTTGTCTTCTTCGTTTAAAAGCATACACATTTCCAAAGTGGATACATTATCAATATTTAATGTATAAGGATTGCGTTTTTCAGTTAAGAGATTGTTTAAATTTATCATAAATAAAAAATACTCCTTTAAAAATATTTAATACATTTTTTCATTATAGATAATGGCTTTTTTATTGGCAAGGATAAGCTAGAATTTTTTAATTAATTTTAAATAATATTTTAAGTATAATTTAATTTTCTCATGATATATTTAATATATAAGATGTACATAAATAAAAAAAGATGTATAAAAGGTTGTGTAAATATGTTAAAATTAATTAAAGGACGTTTGAAAAATTTTATAGGAATAATAGCCCTAGCATGTTTTTGTGTAGCCCTGTGAGTTATGCTGTACAACTATCTACAGTAAGTGTAGCTCCTCGTCATGAAGAAAGACATGATCCACCACCTCCTCCACCAAAACATGATAGACACGATAAAGATGATGATAATGATAAAGGAGATATCACAACTGCCGTGTTAATCGGTGGCGTAATTGGTGCAGTAATTGCTAAAAATGCTTGATGTTTAATTTAATATGTATATAACTTTTAGATAGGGAGGATAGCAAAATGAAAGAATTATTTTCTAAGCGAGCGAAAAAAATTATAACAACTGTATCATTATCTTGTTTCTTATGCAGTCCAGTGAGTTATGTTTGTAGTATGAATCAAGCTTCAGCAGCAGCTTTGAATACAAATGTTGCTTATGAACAGCAATTCAATACAGTCGGCTTTGATAAAGATGATCATTGGAATAGGGGTCGCTCTGATGAGGATAAGGATTGGAAAAAACCACCTCGTCATGATGATGATGATGACGATGATTGGACTCCACCACCACCTCGTCATGATGATGATGATGACGATGATTGGGATAGAGATAGACCTCCACGTCATGACCGTGACGATAGAGATGACCGCGATGATGATAGCGACAAAGATTATGATAAAGGCGATATCACAGCTGCAGTATTAATTGGCGGTGTAATCGGTGCTATCATTGCTAAAAACACTTAATAATATTATTAAATGATTTGAAAATTAAATATCGCAAAATAAACAAGCAAAAAAATAAAAGGTAGATTAAATATATGAATTAATCTACCTTTTTATTATTTATATTTTAGATTTTAATTAAAAAGTGTATTCCATACCCATGAGTACAGTTCTACCAGGAGCAGGGCAATCTCCGTCTAAGAAAGAGCCGATAGTTTCATAAGATACATTGGTGATATTGGCTAATTTCAGATATGTTGACCATTGGTCATTGATTTTATAATTGAGATTAGCGTCAAGTATATAATAATTGCTATCGCTATAATAATTTGTATCTCTACCAGATACAGCATTTAGTAGAATATTATTATGCCATGTATCGTCATGATAACTAAAGCGAAGTTTATAGCTACTTGGAGCTATTGCATTGACATCAGTTTGATTGCCGTTACCATCAGCAAAATCAGTATGTGCGATTGTACGAGTATAAGCAAGCGACATATCGTATTTTGGACTGAAAATTTTATTATATTCTAATTGGAAACCGCGTTTTTTCTGATTTTCAAAATTTACAGCATGGAATTTATTATTTTCATATCGCCAGCCCAATGGATCATCTATATTTTCTAGGAAAGCATTGAAATTGATATTGCTTGTAGGATTTAATTTATAACGTACACCTAGACTACCTTTATAACCTGTCTCTGGTCGCAAATTAGGATTTCCTTGAATATGAGTATTATTAAAATATAAATCATCTAAAAATGGTGTAGTATAAATTTGACTTAAAGAAGCGTAGATAACAGTATTTTCATCAGCTTTATAATCTAAAGCACCATTAGAAACGTATTTTCCACCGAATTCACTGTTATTATTATAAGCAGATGTTCCAGTCAGTGTTAATTTATCAAAACGGCGAGTGCTTTGTAGGTAAACAGAAAAATTATCCATAGATTTATTATAATTGCCACTGAAAATATTATTGTAATCATTGTTGATATTATCAACTTCATCTTTACGATAAGTAAGTCCCGCAGAAATGGTGTGGTCTTTACTGATTTTCCAAGCATCATGCCAATCAATACCTTGAGTAGTATTTTCCCAGCGACTATAAGTCTTTTCATTTTCTTGATCACTTAGCCCAGTAGGGATATAGCTATCTCCTTGAGTATAATAGTGATAAATTGCTAAAAATGCTGGAGTCTCAGTATTTTCTTTATAATTATAAGTGAGTGCGAAATGATTGATTAATTTTTCATAATTATAATCCTGTGGATAATTTTTGGATATCCAAGTACCTGTATCGTTGCTTAGATGACCATAGTCAAAAGTTAAAGAAGTGTTATCCGTCAATTTCTTATCAATGCGATAATCCATTTCACGGCGATTATTGTCAGAATTTGGCATTTCATGAGTGTGGTCATCTGTGCCTTTGTATTTCATATAATCGACATTATCAAAGCCACCAGTAGCTACCCATGACCAATCATCTAAGCTACCGCTTGTTATAGCTTTAACTTTCCAAGAGCCGTGTTCACCAGCAGCTAAATCAACAGTTGTTTCACGTTTATCGCCTTTTTTAGTAACGATATTGATAGCCCCAGCAGGAGTATCATAATTTAAATATGTAGAACCAACTGCACCATGAAGAATTTCAATGCGTTCTACATTCATTATAGATGGCAATAAATCTAAATCATAAGATGCACGACCGCTCATGATACCTTTATTCATATTCATGCGACGACCATCAACGAAGATAGCTACTCTATCATCTCCATCAATGCGTACTACCATATGAGAAGTATTCAGTGAGCCTGAATTTACAGTTACACCATTAGCATAAGAAAGAGCTTCTGCTAGATTTTTATAGTGATTATCGTGTATTTGTTCTTTAGTGATAACTGTAGTGTAATTAGGTGAAGCGATGAGATTATTATTTTCAACTAAGCTATGAGCATTAGGTGTTTCATTGGCAAATGTAGTAGGCATAAAACAGCCAAATGCACTGAGTGCTAGTAAAAGAGAAAGAGATTTTTTAGAATACATAAGTTATGCTCCTTAATTAGAATTTTTGTCGTTGGATTTTATAATAAAGATAAAGGGCAATAAAATATAAACATATTTTTTGCAAAAGACAACTAAAAAGAAAAATTAAACGTAGACGAATTTTTTTGATAAATAAAGATATTTTATTGTAAAGCAAAGCGATAAGAAATAAAAATATATTCATTTTAGTTGTTCGTTGTTGGATTATATCATATAGACGAATGAGAATATTAGTAACTGATTTACCGATTAAAGTACCTAGTTGTGAAGTCAATAAACTCAATGTAGCAATAATAATCAAGCTGATGTCTATACCGATAAAATAAATAGTACTGATACCAAGTAATGGGATAATGATTAAAAATAATATTTTTATCAATAATACGTTAAAAAATACCATTAAAAGATTGCGGAATAGACGCCTAGCTAATCTAGCATGAGTGATGATGAATTTATGAAATCGCGAGAAAGCTTGTCGCAAGGGGAATAAAGACCTGATAAATAAGCGTATATCTTTTAAGCGTTGACGTAAGTAATCAAATATCTGTAAAAATAATTGGCGTAAGTCATGTGGCAAATTGCGTAAGATATTATAAAAATTGCTAGGTGAAAAATTCAACAAAAATGATTTGATAAAACGCATAATATCATTGGTTGAAGGTATTATGGTATAAAAATTGGTAGCGAGTTGTTTTACAGATGAGAGGATATCTTTTAGTGAATTAAGCGATAGATTTAAATTCATCAAATGTTGAATGAAGTTGCTGAGTGGTAAAGGTAAGACTGTGAAAAACAAACAAATAATGACACCGAAAAAACGAAAAATAATGATGAGTAAAAAATGACGTAAAAATAAAAATGGTTTTCGTTTAAAGGCACGAAAGCGTAATTTAAATTTTTTTTGTTGTTTGCGTAAAATCATATAGATACCCTAAAAAAGTGTTTTTTTATAGTATATAATTTTTAGAACTAGATTATCAAGGAATTATAGGGAAAGATATATAAAAAAAGACTATATTTAAACTAAGAGAATTTTTTAGTCTAAATATAGTCTTTAATTTTAAGAATTTAAAACTTCATTTATGGAAGTATGGCAAATAGAAATAGCTTTGTCTAATGTTTGTTTATCGATATTTAATGGCGGATTAAAATATAATACATCACCTAATGGGCGAAGCAATAAACCTTTTTGGAGGGCATTTTTATATATTTGATAACCAAGTCGTTTTTTGCTGTCAAAAGCTTCTTTTTTATCTTTATCTTTTACAAGTTCAATGGCATTTATTAAGCCTAAATGGCGGATTTCACCGACATTTTGATGATTTAAGAAAGTTGCTTGTAATTTTTCATGGAGATATTTTGCCGTATCTTGAGCTTTGGCTAAAATATTTTCTTCACGCAAGATTTTTTGTACGGCTAAAGCAGCACTACAGCCTAATGGATTGCCACTATAAGTATGGCTGTGCATAAACGCTTTGCCCTCATTATAATCTGCATAAAAAGCATCATAGATTTTTTGTGTAGTTATAGTTATCGCCATTGGCATATAGCCACCTGTCAAACCTTTGGAAATAGTCATGATATCAGGTGAAACATTTGTATAATCAAAAGCAAACATTTTACCTGTGCGACCAAAGCCAGTTGCGATTTCATCAGCGATTAATAATACATTATATTCATCACAGAGTTTGCGAAGTTTTTCTAAATAAAGTGGCGGATAAATTCGCATACCAGCACTACCTTGAATGAGTGGTTCAACGATGACAGCTGCTAATTCATTGCCATATTTAGCGAAATCTTCTTCGGCATGAACGAAACATTCACATTTGCAAGTTTCACGATTTTGATGATAAGGGCAACGATAACAATCTGGTGCTGATGTATGTACAGCATTCATGAGCATTGGTTTGTAGATTTTTGCATATAAATCCATGCTACCTACGGATAAAGCACCGATTGTTTCACCATGATAACCTTCGGATAAACACATAAAACGCTGTTTTTGCGGATTGCCTGTTTGATAGTGGTATTGGAAAGCCATTTTTAAAGCACATTCTACAGAAGCAGAGCCATTATCACTGAAATTGAATTTACATAAACCTTTAGGTACGACTTTAATCAATTCCTGACAAAGTTTGATAGCTGGTTTATGTGAAAGATTGGCAAAAATAACATGTTCTAGATTATCTAATTGATTTTTGATTGCTTCATTGATTTTAGGATTGGCATGTCCTAAGAGATTGCACCACCATGAGCTGATGATGTCGATATATTCTTTACCATTGATATCATAAAGATAAGAACCTTTTCCATGGTCGATAACGATAGGTTTTAATTCTTCATAATCTTTCATCTGTGAGCAAGGGTGCCAGATATATTTTAAATCTTCATCTATCCAATTAATATTACACATAAAATCAATCCATTTCTTTTGAATTTAATATTCAATTGTAGTTAGTTTTTAATTATAAATATAAACTTGCTAAAAATTTAGCGTCAATATCGATATCTTTATCATTTGGTTTTACTAAAGCTATGACAGGAATATCAGTTAAATCTTCAATCATTTTGATATTATCTTCTTGCATAATACCACCAGTGTAATTATTTAAAATAATTCCCTGTACTTTAATATTTTGATGTTTTAAATATTCCACTGTTAACACTACAGAATTTATCGTACCAAGACCAGCATCAGCGATAATCAATGTTGGAAGATGTAGCCATTTTATGATATCTGTGAGAAAATATTTAGCTTTATCATCATAGCGAATAGGGCAGATTATACCACCACTGCCTTCAACTGTTACATAATCATAATTTTTTTGTACAGTAGCATAATCAGAAATTACAGTATCTTTTTCTACAGGATTGCCTTCGATTTTAGCAGCTAGATGAGGAGATACAGCATTTTTATATAGATAAGATAATAAAGTTTGCTCATCTTGATGGATATTGGCAATGCGATTGACAAAGCCAGCATCACTTTCAGCGATATTATCAGCACCACTTAAAGCTGCTTTATAATAGCCAGCATTGAAATTAGCTTCGCGAAGTTTTTTTACTAATAAGGCAGTAACATAAGTTTTGCCGATATCAGTACCAGTTGCAGTAATAAAAAGACCTTTACTCATAAGACATCTCTTTTCTAAATAATTTATTTATAATGTTTTAAATTAGGTATTAATTTTTTACCTAATAGGGCAGCGAGAATGCAAAGAACAATATCACCAGGAACAGCTAATAAGAAACAATATAAAAATACAGGCCAAATACCAATAGGAGTGTTTAAATAAAAATTGTTGATGATATATACATAGACCATACCAAAGGCATAAACGATTAAAAGATTGAGGAAGTTAACGCATAATAGATAAATGAAAGATAATTTAGTGCGATTTTGAGTGAGATAGCCAGCGACATAAGCACCAAAGGCAAAACCAATTAGATAACCAAAAGTTGGCTGAAAAATATATCCAGGGCCACCGCCTTCAGTGAAAATAGGAATACCGATTAAGCCAATGATTATATAAACACAGACACTGACAAAACCAAGATTAGCTCCTAAAAGAAGTCCAGCTAAAGTAGTAAATAATAATTGCAAAGTAAAAGGACAAACTGGAACAGGAACTTTAATAAAAGCACCAATTGCGATTAAAGCTACGAATAAAGCTGATAAAATCATACTTTTTGTGGATAAGATTTCTTTTTTCTTTGTTAATATCATAAAATCCCTCTCATTTAATTATTTGTTAAGCAGTTCATTTTTTATATTAATTTTTATACCAATAAAGAAGATGAACATATAAACAATAATTTATTGTTATTAAATCATATATGCATATAATTGTCAACCTTTAAAAATATTTAGTTAACTATAAGAACAAAAAAAACAGCCAATTAATATTGACTGTTTTTAAGATGGGGATAAATTAGTTTTGCTTGACAGGATAAAATCTTTATCATATGCTTTACTTAGCCTAGGTCTGTGCAATGATTAGGCTTTAAGTCACTATGAAACGGCAATTTCATGGTGGCTTTTTTATTTATATTAAGCATAAGTATCTGTCCTATCTATATAGTTTTAATAATATAATTATTAACCTCTAGTTTTACCACCAGCAACGTTGAATGTTACACCATGTACATAAGAAGCACGATGACTGCTTAAGAACATAACCATATCAGCAACTTCTGTTAATTTTCCATCACGTCCAAGTGGAGTTGTTTTTGTATTTGTATATCCAGCACGTAACTGTTCTACAGTGATACCACGAGTATAAGCTAAAGATTCTTCATAAGCTAATGTTCTAAGACCTGTAGCTTCTAAGATACCAGGAGCTACGCCAACAACGCGAATATGATGTTTACCTAATTCTTTAGCCCAAGAGCGAGTGAAAGAGTTAACAGCATTTTTAGTTGCAGCATAGATGCTCTGACCTTCAGAACCTTCAAGACCACTTTCGGAAGACATATTGATGATAACGCCTTCGCCATTTTTTACGAATTCATGTCCTAAAGCTTGTGCGCAAAGATAAACACCTTTGATATTTACAGCAGAAACTTTATCAAAAACATTTTCATCTAATTCATATTTACCATATGGATCATCTTTATCTACTAAAAGACGAGGAATATTGATACCAGCATTATTTACGAGGATATCTAATTTACCGAATTTTGCTTTACCAGCTTCTACCATAGCTTTTACGCTATCAGCTTTAGTAACATCAGTAGGAACATAGAGGAATTCTCCACTGCCTTCATGTAAATCATATTCAGGAGTTTGTGGGTTCATATCACAAACAACAACATTTGCACCATTATCTAAGAATGCTTGAACTACAGCTTTACCAATGCCAGAAGCACCACCAGTAACAACAGCTGTTTTACCTTCAAGGGCTAACCATGACATATAAAATCACTCCAATTTATATAATTTTGTTATTATTATTTATTATGCTTTGAAGATAGCTATTTCAGAGCCAACTGAAGGAAGGCTAACTGCTTTATCTTCAAGATAGAGACTACCTTCTAAGGACTCGCCTTCTTCATTATTATTGAAACGAAGAGCGATATGACCTAAATCTTTAAGATTTTTTTGAACTTCACAGCCTACTTCTACAATTTTGTATTCAGTATCGTTAATTTTTAAAATATCGCCAACTTCTACAGTATCAGTTAATTCATTACCAGTATGAAGTACGCAGAATTCAGCGAGTTCAGCAGGAGCATTTTCGTTGAAGAGAATAATCATTTTTTCACCGATAAAATCTTCTGCCATAGGACCTAAATCTTTAACAATAGTAGAATATATTTTTTTCATAATAAGATAATCTCCTTGTATTGATTATTGATAAATTAGCTTTCGTATAAACCAAAGCTAGCGAGCCATGCTAAAACAACATTGATTGGACCTGTGATAAAACGAGAATATAATACAGAAGGAACACCAACTTCAACAGTTTGAGGTTCAGCTTCAGCAAGACCTAAACCAACAGGGATAAAGTCGCAAGCAGCCTGAGCGTTGATAGCGAATAATGCAGGAAGTGCAAGACTAGGAGGAATGTTGCCTTTACCGATTTCAACACCGATTAATACACCGATAACTTGAGCGATAACAGCGCCAGGGCCGAGGAATGGAGAAAGGAATGGGAAGGAACAAATTAATGCTAAGATAACAAGACCGATTACAGAGCCTGCAAGAGGTGTAAGTACATGAGCGATGATATCACCGATACCGCTTGCTAAGATTACCCCGATGAGCATGGAAACGAAAGCCATGAAAGGTAAGATAGTTTTTAAGATTGTTTCAATAGTATCACGACCAGCTTGATATAAAGTAGCTGTGATATATCCCATGAATTTACCAACTTTAGCCATAAAGCCTACATCAGTTTGTTCAGTGATTTTTTTGCTTGTATCGTAAGTGGATTTTTTTGGTTCTTCTGCAGGAGCTTGTGCAACTTTTGGTGCATTAGCAGCATCTTCAGCGGAAGCATAAGAGATACAATTTTCTTTTACTGCGGATACGTAAATATCTTCTGTGATATATTTAGCCATAGGGCCGCTTGCACCAGTTGGATTTAAGTTGATTGTGTAGATGCGTTTTTTAGGATAAATACCGCAACGAAGTGTACCGCCACAGTCAATGATTACGCAGAGAATTTCATCATCAGGAACACTAGTTTTGAAACCATCAACAAGTTCGCAACCTGTTAATTCTGCGATTTTTTGAGATACAGGAGAAATAACCCCACCTGTAATATTAACAACTTTATTCTTTTTATCATCTGGTTTTAATACAAGAGGTCCGCCAAATCCGCCAGCACCAGCATTAACAATAACATCTTTATATTGAGCCATGATAAATATCTCCTTTATTTTATATACGAATTAAATTTGCTTGATAAAAATTAATGAGTAGTTTTTACTTTATCACTTAAAACTACGCCCTGTTGTTTAGATACATAAGCAGTAGTGAAGTCAGTGACAACGCCTCCGATGAAGTTGATTAAAATACCGATTAAGAAATAGCGAAGAGCTAAGTCTACTGTAGATAAACCAAGTTGAGTAATACCATTAGCAACACCTAAGAATACGAACAATTCACCAGGATTTACGTGTGGGAACAAACCATTTAATGTATGGCAAGAACGAGAAGCTGCTGCATAATAAGATGGTTTGTATCTTTCTGGCATGAATTTACCAAGAGATAAAGTCATTGGATTACAGAAGAAGAATGTACCAATAACAGGTAAAATCATGTAACGAGAAATAACATTACCAGCACAGAGATGAGCGAATTTTTCAACTTTATCAGTGCCGACAAAGAGGATGATTGCATTCATTGCTACCAATAAGCAGATGAGGGTAGGAACGATACCAGAAACAAGACCGATGAACGTTTCGCCACCTTTGTTAAACATACCAATAAAACCTTGAGCTAGTAGTACTAAAGTGTCCATAAATATTCTCTCCTTTAATTTAGAATTTTTTGATTATTGTGATGCATTTTCAATGCATGTGGACGCTTCTTTTTGTTGTTTTGTATATTGTTTATATTCTTCAACGGCAGATAAGATGGCAGAGCTTGTTTGTTTGTCAAAGTTTTGGCAGTCTGTTTCAGTGATTTCTGGAAGGTAATATCCATTTAATTCATTGAAATCTTTAAATCTGGCAAAACTTGTTACACCTTGTAGTTTTTTTCCGGTGATGATTTTACAGTCATCATCTATACACAAGAGTAACAGACAACCTGCTTTAAATCTGCCTCTGGCCTTGCCGATTGCGACTCGGCCAGATTGACGAAGATTTTTTAATTCCTTATTAAATTTTTTTAATTGGTAAATATTCAATAAACCTTGGAGAAGCCACATTACTATACCTAATACAATAAATGTCCAGAACATGAGAGCTTTCCTCCTTTTTATTTATCAACTGTTAAAATTAAGTAATTTTTTTGCAGTGCTTTCATCAGTGATTAAAATATTGATTAATTTTCCTTTTAATGCACTATAGATAGCTGGAACTTTTTCGTCAGAAGCTGCAACTCCGATTACATATTTGACTTTATGTAATTGAGAAAAAGGTATGGAGATTGTCCTATCTACAACTTCAGTTGGTACTTCGTTACCATTTTTATCATAAAAACGAGTGCAAGTTTCACCGATGATACGATTACCAAAGGAAGAAGTGATGTATTCTGATTTTAGTCCATCAGTCCAAATTACGTTGGAAGCAGATGTAGGAGAACCAATACCTAAAAAGGCTACATCTAATTTATCCCATAAGTCTTGAATTCTTAAATAATTAGTATCATTTATAATTGCTTTTTTTGTTTCTGTATTTTTCGTTATAGCTGGAGCATAAAGATAATGGCTTCTAGCTTGGAATGCATTTGCAACCTTGTAACAAATTGTATTTACATGAAGGTCAACATCTAAGCTTTCAGAACCACCAACCAAAGGTACGAAATCAGCATCAACAGCTGGGAAATTTTCGATAGCTGCTTGATAGCCAATAGCCCCCATGGAACGACCCCAATTAAAGCCGATTACCATTTTGTCCTTGATTAGACGTTTTAATAGATTTAGTCCGGCTTTACCCAAATTGGAATAAACTTCATCTTTATTTTCACTAGATGGGACAATATAGACTTCTTTTAAATTAAACTTTTCTTCTAACTGAGATTCAATTGTTTCAAAATTGTCTTGAGCTATGAAGATTTTTACAATACCAGTTTCTTTTGCTCTTTTTAGATATTTACTAACAGTAGAGCGGTCAATTCCTAATTTTTTAGCGATATCACTTTGTTTCATGTCGGCTCCATAATACATATGAGCGACTTTGACTAAAATTCTTCTAGATACGGGTTGCATGTTAAGACCTCTTTTCAAAATATAAATATTAAAGTTTAAATATCTATAGTTATTATAAACTAAGCTGTCTAAACATGCATCATCACATATGTGATGGTATATCTCATTTGTTCCGACACCCATATAATAGCATTTATACCCCATATTGTCAACACAAAAATAAAAAAAATATTTTAAATATGAATTTTCTGATAGTTCTCCTTAAATGTTTAAATTTATAGTAATTTAGCTCATACTTGACAGTTAGATATAGATGGATTATTATATATATAAAATTTTCGTAAGTTAAAGTGATAAAGTAAAAAAGTAAAAGGAGTATAAAAATGGTAAATCCTAAATTAAGAGATAATTTAACGGATCAGTTATGTAAGGCTATGTTAACACTCAAGGATACAGAAGAATGTTATCAGTTTTTTGAAGATATTTGTACAGTAAGTGAATTGAAAGCTTTGGCTCAAAGATTAGAAGTAGCTAGAATGCTTCGTGCTGGTCATACTTATGAAGAAGTCGTAGAACGCACAGGAGCGAGTACAGCGACAATCAGTCGAGTAAAGCGCTGCTTAAATTATGGAGCAGATGGTTATGATACGGTATTGAACCGTTTAAAATAACAAAGGCAATGAATGGAGGAATATTTTTTATGAACAAAGGTCTATTATTAGAAATACCGTATGGAACAAGAGATTTTTTGCCAAAAGATGCAAAAGTAAAACGTGAGATTGAATCTAAATTGGCAAAAAATTTTAGTCTTTGGGGTTATGATGAAATTGTTACACCAACAATTGAATATGTAGATACTTTAACGATTAATAATCGTAGTGGCATAGAAACTCATCTATTTAAATTTTTTGATAAAAATAATAAAACAGTAGCTCTTCGTCATGAGATGACAACACCAATTGCGCGTGTAGCAGCTAGTAGAATGAGTGATGATATTCTTCCATATAAACTTTCTTATATTAGTAATGTATATCGTTATGAACAGACACAAGAAGGTCGTCAATGTGAATTTTATCAAGCTGGCGTAGAATTGATGGGAGTAGCTGAAGCCTTAGGCGATGCTGAGGTAATTGCTTTAGCTGTAGATAGTTTACAAAAAGTTGGCTTGAAAAATTTTGAGGTATGTATAGGTCAGGTTGATTTTATCAATGGCATCATGCAACAGATGGGATTATCTCAAGAAAAACAATTACAAATTAGACAAGCTTTAGAACAGAGAAATTTAGTGGATTTAACTAACGCTGTAGAAGATACAAAATTGCCTAAACAAGCAAAAGAAGCATTAAAATCTATTCCAATGTTACAGGGAAAAGAAGAAGTTTTAGAGATTGCAAATAATTTAGCATTGAATGAGCAAAGTAGAAAAGCTTTAGATAATCTACATGATATTTACACTTTATTGAAAGCATATAATTTAGCAGATTTTGTAAAATTCGATTTAGGTGTTATTCGTGATTTTGATTATTATACAGGTATGATTTTTGAAGTATATGCACCAATGATAGGTTATCCAATTTGTGGTGGCGGTAGATATGACAAAATGTTATCTGATTTTGGCACAGATTGCCCTGCTACAGGTTTTGCTATGGGTATAGAAAGATTGATGTTAGCTTTAGATAAACAAAATAATATTGATGAATTTGCGAGTGATGAAAATCAAAAGGATATATATGTTGCCTATACAAGTGATAAATTAAATGATGCTATTGCTTTAGTAAATGAATTGCGTGCTGAAGGAAAAGTTGTGGAATTAGCTTTAACAAATCAAACTAAGGCGCAAGCACAGCTTTATATCAAAAATAAATTATTTAAGGAATTAATTTATTTAGAATAATGATTAAGCGTATAAGACAATTTTGGCGAGCTATTAAAGCTAAACTGACAGTAGAAGACAAAGTATTTATTGATAAATATTTAAATGATGAAGAACAAAAATTATTTTTTGCCATGCGAGTTTATGACCAACGTCATGTATTGAATGTGGCATATACAGCACAAAAAATTAAAGAGCAAAATCAATATGAAAATATAGATTGTAATTTATTGATAAGAGCTTGTTTACTTCATGATGTAGGTAGAACAGCTAAAGATATTTGTTTAATGGATAAAGTAACAAGTGTACTTTTAGGAAAATTTTTACCACAAAAAAGTAAACAATGGGCTAATAGGGCTGAAAAGCTAAAATTAAATAAATCAAAGAGTTTTTGGCAAAAAAGAAGATACGCTTTGTATATTTATTATAATCATGCCCAACTTGGCGCTGAAAAATTAAATGAATTAGGTCTTAATAATATTGCTGAAATAATAAGATATCATCATGATAAAGTTGACTGTAAAGCTTGTAGTGAACTACAGATACTTTGTTTAGCGGATAGTTTAAATTGATAAAAAGAGGTTAGATTTTATGATAAAAGACGATATGCAATATTTAACGATAGCATTACCAAAAGGCAAATTATTTTATTTAGCTAAAGATTTATTTGCTAAAGTTGGTTTTGTAGCTGACAATTTAGAAGAAAAATCAAGAAAATTAGTCATAACTAATGAAGAATTAAAATTGAAATTTATCATAGCTAAAACGGCTGATGTGCCTACATATGTAGAACATGGAGCAGCAGATATAGGTGTTATTGGTAAAGATGTGTTGATGGAAGCTCAAAAAGATGTTTATGAATTATTGGATTTAGGTTTTGGTAGATGTCATTTGATGATGGCTGTGCCAAAAGATAAAAAAAGAGCAAAATTGACAGATTATACACATACACGTGTAGCAACTAAATTCCCTAATGTGGCAAAACAATTTTTCACAAGTAAAGGTATGCAGATGGAATATATAAAAATGAATGGTTCTATCGAACTAGGGCCAATCGTAGGTTTATCTGAAAGTATCGTCGATATAGTGGAAACAGGAACTACACTTCGTGAAAATAATTTAGAAGAAATAGCATTTATTGCTGAAGCTAGTGCTAGATTGATTGCTAATCGTGCAAGTTTTAAATTAAAATTTGACCGCATCAGTAAATTAGTAAAAGCTTTGGAAATGGAATTGGAAGGGGCTAATGAATAAATGGAAGTTTTAAAAGTAAAAGAATTAGGCTTAGAAGCAATACAAAAAAAATTAGATAAAGCCGCTTTCGATGAAGTGGAATTAAATCCTCGTATTCGTGAAAAAAATAAAGAATTATACGGTGAAGATTTAACAGCTAATCAGATTGTAGAACGCATTGTAAATGAAGTTCGTCATAATGGTGATGAAGCTGTAATCAAATATACAAAATTATTAGATGGAGCAGATTTCACACCTGAACAATTTTTAGTAACACAAGAAGAATATGCTCAAGCATATGAAGTAGCTGATGAAGATATCGTAAATTCTTTGCGTAAGGCTATTGAAAATGTACGTAGATATCACCAAGAACAAAAACCAAATTCATGGATTACATATAGAAATCATGGCTCTATATTAGGGCAATCTGTAATACCATTAGATAGAGTAGGCGTTTATGTTCCAGGTGGAACAGCAGCGTATCCTTCTTCTGTAGTGATGAATGTAATGCCAGCAAAAGTGGCAGGTGTTAAAGAAATCATCATGATGGCACCACCATCTCGTGATGGAAAATTAAATCCATATGTATTGATAGCTGCTAAAGAAGCAGGTGTTGATGCTATTTATAAAGTAGGTGGAGCTCAAGCTATAGCTGCTATGGCTTTTGGAACAGAAACTATTCCGAAAGTTGATAAAATCACAGGTCCTGGTAATATTTTCGTAACTCTTGCCAAAAAAGCAGTATATGGACATTGTGATATTGATATGCTAGCAGGTCCTAGTGAAATCTTGATTGTAGCAGATAAAACAGCAGACCCAGTATATACAGCAGCAGATATGTTAAGTCAGGCAGAACATGATATGCTCGCTTCTAGTATTGTACTCACTGATGATGAAGCCTTAGCAGATAAAGTTTTGGCAGAAGTAGAAAAACAATTAGCTAAATTGCCTAGAAAAGAAATTGCCAAAGCATCTTTAGAAAGAAACGGTCGCATTATTTTGACTGAAAATCTCATGCAGGCAATGGAACTTGCGAACTACTCTGCACCAGAACATATGGAAATTTTGACTGAAAATCCATTTAGTTTACTTCCTTATGTACGTCATGCAGGCGCAGTATTTTTAGGTGCTTATTCCCCTGAACCACTTGGAGATTATTTTGCAGGGCCAAACCATGTACTTCCTACAGGTGGCACAGCACGTTATTATTCTGTATTGAATACAGAAACATTTATGAAACGTACAAGCATAATTTCATATACACAAAAAGCTTTGCAAGAGGTAAGTTCTGATATCGTTCGTTTAGCTGAAGCAGAAGGATTACAAGCTCATGCAAATGCAATAAAATTAAGAGGTGAAAAAATTGATTAAATTAAAATATAGAACTGGTTTAAAAGATATGCCTAGCTACGATGTAGTGGAGCGTGATTGGGATATAAAGGTAAATGCAAATGAGTCTAATATGAATTTGCCACCGATAATTGAAGATAGATTGATGGCACGATTAGCTTCTGTAGCTTTTAACCGTTATCCTAATGAACAAGTTGAATTATTAGCAGAACAGATTGCTGATAATTTTAGATTAGATAAAGAAAATATTTTAATCGCTAATGGTTCAAGTGAAATTTTGGAAAAATTATTCTTCGCTTTTGGCGGTAGAGGTAGAAAAATAGTATATCCACAACCATCTTTTTCCATGTATAAAATCTATGCCAAATTTAGCGCTTCCATTGGTGTACCTGTGGATTTAAATGATGATTATACTTTCAATGCAAGTGATTTTGTCAATGCTGTAAAAGAAAATAAAGCTTCTCTTGCTGTCATTTGTTCCCCAAATAATCCTACTGGTACAAAAATTCCTATGGCAGATATTGAATATGTAGCCAAAAATATTGATTGTGCTTTAGTCATTGATGAAGCATATGTAGAATTTGATGGCGAGTCTGCAATGAGATTTTTAAAAGATTATCCACATTTGATGATTGCAAGAACTTTCTCTAAAGCTTATGGATTAGCTAGTGCGAGAGTAGGTTATTTGATTGCTGATAAAAAAATCATTGAAATGGTAGGCAAAGCTTGTATGCCATATCATGTAAATGTATTATCTGCTATCACTGCTGATATAGTGTATCAAATGAGAGACGAATATATTCCACGCATTCAAATGACAGTGGCAGAAAGAAAACGCATGAGCGAACAGTTGAGTAAAATTGATGGAATAACAGTTTATCCATCTGCAACTAATTTCATCTTGATAAAATATGATAAAGCTGTAGCTTTAAATGAATATCTTGAAAATATCGGTATTGGTGTGCGTTCTTTTGGCAATGCTCCAAGACTTGAAAATTGCTTGCGCATTTCTATGGGAACTAGACCAGAAAATGATGCTGTGTATAAAGCTATAAAAGATTTTGTAGAAAGTCAAAATTAAAAGGATTGAATGGTATGGATTTAAATAAAAAACGCTGTGGTGCTATAAAACGCACTACAGCAGAAACAGCTATTGATATAAAATTAAATCTTGATGGTACAGGAAAATCAAATATTAAGACTAAAATCGGCTTTTTTGACCATATGTTGACTCTATTATCAGCACATAGCTTGATAGATATGGAGATTTTCTGTGATGGTGATATAGAAGTTGATGGTCATCATAGCGTAGAAGATTGTGGTATTGCCTTAGGTCAAGCATTTAAAGAAGCTATTGGTGATAAACGTGGTATAAATCGCTATGGAACTTTTTATGTTCCTATGGATGAAGCGTTAGCTTTGGTGTCTTTAGATATAAGTGGTAGACCTTATTTAGTATGTGATATGGGTGAATTAGCTCCGATGATTGGCGATTTTGATACAGAACTTGTCGAAGAATTTATGCGAGCTTTTGCCTTTAATGCTGGAATTACATTGCATATAAAAGTGGTGTATGGAAAAAATTCTCATCATAAAGTAGAAGGTGTATTTAAAGCTTTAGGTCATGCTTTAAGACAAGCTGTAGAATTCGATCAAAGAGCATTAGATAAAATTCCTTCAACAAAAGGAGTATTAGAATAAGATAAAAATTTTTAGTTAAAGGAGTTATTCTAATGATTGCAATTGTAGATTATGGTGTAGGCAATTTATTTAGTGTGGAGAAAGCATTTTTGAAATTTTCTCCAGACGTAGTGCTTACAAGTGATGCCAAAGTAATAGAAAAAGCCGATAAAATTGTACTTCCTGGTGTAGGTGCTTTTGGTGATTGTATGAAAAATTTTGAGCAATCAGGCTTAAAAAATTCTGTTTTAGAAGCTATTGAACAAGGAAAACCTGTAATGGGAATTTGTGTAGGTGAACAAATCATGTTTGAAGGCAGTGAGGAGTCACCAGAAGTAAAAGGCTTAGGAATTTTTAAAGGCATGGTAAAAAAAATAAATGCTCCTGGGCTAAAAATTCCGCATATGGGTTGGAATTCTTTAGTTATTGATGAAAAAAATAATCAGAATGTGAATATTAATTTATTTGCAGGATTGAAAGAAGAACCATATGTTTATTTTGTACATAGCTATCAGGCTTGTCCAGAAGATAAATCCATAATTTTAGCTAAATCTAGTTATGGCGAAGAATTGGTAGCTGCTGTGGGAAAAGATAATGTAGTAGCGACACAATTTCACCCTGAAAAATCAGGTGATATTGGTTTAAAAATTATTAAAAATTTTGTAGAAGGGTGAATGAAGATTGATTATTTTTCCAGCGATAGATATTAGAAATGGTAAATGTGTACGCCTTGTAAAAGGTGATTTTAATCAGGAAACTGTATTTTCTGAACGTCCAGAAATCATGGCAAAAAAATGGGAAGATGAAGGCGGTCAATACCTTCATTTAGTTGATTTAGATGGAGCTTTAAAAGGAAAATCACAGAATTTAGATGTTGTAGAAATGATATTAAAAACAGTGAATATCCCTGTAGAACTCGGTGGCGGTATTCGCACTATGGAAAATATCAAGCAAGTTTTAGATATGGGTGTTAGTCGTGTTATTTTGGGTTCTGTAGCTGTAAAAGATCCGCAATTAGTAAAAGATGCTTGCAAAAAATATGGTAGTGAACGCATTGTTGTAGGTATTGATGCTAAAGATGGCATTGTAGCTGTTGATGGCTGGGGCGTATCTGGCAATGTGGAAGCGAAAGAATTAGCTAAAAAAATGGCTGAAGCTGGTGTAAAACATATTATTTATACAGATATTTCTCGTGATGGCACTTTATCTGGTGTAAATGCAAAAGCGACAGCAGAACTTGCAAGTTATAGTGGGGTAAAAGTAGTAGCTTCTGGCGGAGTATCTTCTATTGAAGATATTAAAATTTTAAAAGGTTATGAACAAGATGGCATTGAAGGCGTAATCGTAGGTAAAGCTATTTATACAGATAATTTATCTTTACAAGAGGCTATAAAAATAGCTAAGGAGGCTTAAAGCTGTTATAAATAATATATAATTTTATATAAAAATCTATAAATTGTTTAAAGATTATGATATAATACTATTGAGGTGATAATATGAAATATTACTCAATA
>OGNW01000396.1_pt1 | contig 40357 bp, 37 predicted proteins | sample 1573591 | NCBI WGS metagenome assembly OGNW01 (sample SAMEA2581894, study PRJEB24529) | metagenome | biome: Human gut stool | place: China | collected 2011
TTTAATTCCAATCCGTTTGCCGCCGCATTCTTTTTCAGGTGAATTTTCATGGCGTCAGCCATAAAGAAAATTCTCCTGAAAAAAGGAATAAATGCGGCTGGCAAATCAGGATTGGGATTTACCTTTGATATAAGGGATAGACTATATTTGATTAATCAAATTGAATTTCTATTTTTACCAGGAGTGTAAGTCTTTATTTGGAAGAAATCAATTTCAGAAAGGTATTGCCGATTGACATTTCAAATGATTGTCGGCTAAATGTTTGTATATCATTAACAATCAGATTATGCTTGGTGATTGTTTTACTTATGACATTAAAAAGGAAACGTTGTTCTTCAGCAAGGAGTTTTTGATACTTTTGTGGAAATTCACTCATATATTCATTTGCTGAGGATATGAATTGCATATAATGCAGTAATCCGATTTTATCCTGTTTGTCTGGGAAATTATGGATTGCCCGTTCAATAGGGTTCTTGTAATTCTGGATAAACTCACTCCATTCTTTATCTGCCAAAAGTTCCATTTCTGGAGATAGGGCAGATGAAGGAAAGAAACAATTTTCTATAACCGTGTTGACTAATTGATTTTTTGATGGAAAATAATGCATGACCGCTCCTTTAGACTTGTTTACAGCTACGGCTATATCACAAAATGAGGTGTGCTTTATTCCTTTAGAAATGAATAGCTTGTACGCTTCATTAATTATTCGTTGTCTTAAATTAGGGTCCATCTCATAGCTACGTTATATAAAATAATAGCACAGATGCAATCAACAACCCAAACGCGGTAGTGGAATACCTTAGAGATGAAGCTGACGCACCTGTGCTATATATGAATATAGCGCAAGCTGTCATATCCCATCTTATCTCTTTGAAATTTTCCACTTTTCGTTTGAAAGATGATATATGATACTATACTATGTCTTTTTTTATCTGTGCAAAAATAAGTGATTTATTGTTTATTTCCAAACTTAAACCACACTTAATAGTACTGTTCCATAAGAAAAACGTCCGCTTTCAGGAACAATCAGTAGTATTTTTTCGCCAGATTTAAGTTCGTGTGTGTTCCAGAACTCATCCAAAATCGCAAATATGGCTGCAGAAGCGATATTGCCGACCTTTGGTAAATTTGTGAACCATTTGCTTTCGTCAATTCCGATTCCTGCTTGTCTCATTTCATTTATAAGTTTATCATAAAAGAACATTGAGGAAAGATGAGGGAGCACATATGAGATTGTATCTGGTGATATATTGTGTTTATCCAGGCAAGATTTGATATGTTTTACGCAATATCGTACGACATTATCTCTTAATAGTTTTACATCTTGTTTTACGACAAATAATGAACGTTCTACCCTTTCTTGGTTACTGAATGATTTCCAGCCTTTCAGTTCTCCGTCATCGTTACTTTCTGCTCCCATGAACATACATGTGGGTAGTTCATTTGCAAATGAAGTCATCTCAATCCACTCTATTTTTAAAGCTTTTCCTTTTCCTGGATCATTTTGGAGCAATACAGCGCTGGCACCATCACTTAACATGAAACGTAGAAAATCTTTTTCAAGTGCCATATAGGGCTGTGTACCTAAGTCTGCGCACTTTTCATATTCCATATCATAATTTTTTGAGAGAAGAGTTGCAGATGTTAACTCAGAAGTGCTACATACTGCATTTCTTTTTTCTCCAGTAGCGATTGCCCAAAAGGCTGTCTTGAATGCCTGAAGGCATGATAAACAGATACCTGAAGCAGAAAATATTTCCATCGGCTTATTTCTTAGTAATCCATGAACCATAGAGGCATGAGATGGAAGCATCTGGTCTGGACTTGATGTCGCACATGTCAACAATTCAATATCCTGCTCTGAAACAGAAGCGGTCTGTAATAGTTGTCGTATTGAACTTGCTGCCATTCCTGCATTTGTATGTGTAATTTCTTGATTTTTTGTGAGTGCATAATAACGTTGTTTGATACCATTCTGTTTTAAAATAATAGGTTTGACTCTTGAATGTTTTCCAGCAATCAACCCTAAAAAGTCTTCCATGTCTTCATTTGAGACTGGTTTATTAGGGAAATAGCAAGATGTTCCCGTAATAAAAACATCATTTTTCATTTTTATTTGTTTTTGATTAAGAAATATGTAAAAAACAATTGTTCTCTTAAAGCATTCACATCCAGTCCATTCCTTAATGAATCTTGATATGATTTACCCAAGAAAATCAATCTGATTTGTTGAACAAGCAAATCGGTATTGCAAGTGCTACGTATTTCACCCTCTTTCTGTGCCTTAACAACAACAAGTTTTAATTGTGCTAATTCATTCCTTTCAATTTCATTCAATGCCTGATGAAATCCGGGATAATTTTTTTCAGCTTGCAAAATCAGAGTCATATACGCACGTGTTCCATTAATATTTGCTTCTGGTAGAACAATATGGGAAAGGTTTTCCATTACCTTTGCAATATTGTTAACGTATTGATTGAGGTATTCGAATAAAGACAGATTGGACAGATTGTTTGATGCCTGTTTTATTCTTTGCACATCTAAGATGTAGAAGTTGATTACATCAATAAACAATTCTTGTTTTGTCGGGTAATGATATGACATACATCCTCTTGACAAACTGAGACTGTTTTCTATATCCTTCAGAGGGACCATGCTGTAATCTTTTGTCAGAAACTGTTTTAATGCGGCCTCTCTGATTAATGCTTTTGTTTCTGAACCTTTTGTTCCTTTCATGACATTTGTTTTTAATATCTCACAAAAGTAGTTTTTTTGGGGGTGAAAATACATTTTATTTTCATATTATTAGTATGTATCTGTAAAAGAACCTAGTGAATAAAAGGCATTTATGAATCAAAAAGCTTTTTCATAATACCTTGTGCTACATCTTTTTATTTTTTTTATCCTTTATCGTAGCTCTTTTTTTTCTATATTTGTTTTAAATAAGCCGATTAGTCGGTTTGTTTGGCATAGAGGAACCCAAACAGAAAGTGGAATTTCAAATTGAGATGTTCCTCTATGTCTTTTTGTATTCCATCTTCTGCAATAAATCCTTTTATTTACCATAAAAAACCGACCAGACGGTTTTTATTGCAAAAATATAAATATTCCATATAAAAACAAAGGGAAAAGCCAATAATGCATCTTGCCAATTGGGATATATGGACAAAATTCATTATTGTTTTTCCCTGTGAGGAACGATATGTTATTGAATTTATCTTGGAATCATTTTTACCTTGACTTGTGTCCCCTGAGAGTTCAGAATGCGGACTGGAGTCTTTTCGCCTGCTTTCAGATAAAAAAGAAGATAATCTTTTGCACGTTGAGATTCGAACAGACCTTTTTCATGGTATTCAGCAATCCATCTTTGAATTACAGGAATTTGCCATCTGTTCATCAGCATATAGTATCCAAAACGATATTCCGGATCGCCCAAAAAGATATTGAGTTTCAGATAATCCCACCAAAACTGCTTCTTGTTTTTACTTTTGGCGTTAAGCATGACTACCTGATTATGGAAGGTTTCACGTGGATAATCCGGATAATATTCCCAAACAAACATGTCTGGAACAGCATTTTCATTGTCTTCCTTAGAAGGGATGAATGGCTGCAATACTTTCATGGAATCCTGTATTTTTTCATATGTCTGGTTTTCGTATTCCTTGTAGTATATTAGACAATCTCTTAAACGTGAGGATGTATGATGTATCAGTGCAGTCCGTGCCCCGGTACAAGATTGGGATTTGTTGTTTACGGTTGCCAGTTTTTTCATAAACCGGATTTCCGCTTCAGTCTGTTCCTCATGATCCTTTTTCATAAATGGATAATCCTGCCAAGCGATTTTCCTCATAGAACGGTGCAAGCTGGGAAGCTGCAAGGCTCCGTAAGCGCAGAAAATGGAATCACGGACAATCTTGTATATAGGGGTTCTGTCGCCTTCGTGTGCCACGTAAGGAAGATGATTTATGCTAAAGAGCTTTTCATCTTCCACAATTAAATCAGCTGAAATCGTCTTGCCTTCGTCCAAACGGCCTTGAATTTTGAAATTACGTTCTTCTTTACTGAAAAAGTCAACAGGTTGTACTGCCACTAACGTTACACAGTAATTGCCGTTATGTGGTGTGTAATCAACATTTTGCGGTGTCAATTTGGAAGCTAGTTCGTTCAGTAACTCAATTTTTCTGCTATCATTCATAGTTTGTTATCTAATAAAGTGAAACATATTGTTAACAATGCAAATGTAGGGATTGGTATTTGGATAAGAGTTCCAAATCTTGATAAAAATCATTGCAAGGTTAACTTGTTATTCGAAATATATAGTTTGTATCTGAAAATAATCATAAACTTCAATACTCCTACTTTGTTGTTTATATATTGGAATAAACTATATCAGAGACTTCAGTTATTGTGTTTATTTATATTAAAAAAGCACTCTATAAGTGTTTATAGAATGCTTTTTTATCATGCGTATTTATAAAGTTTGGATTTGTTGAATGTTGGATTGGAAAAATGAATCTTCATTATGAGGGAATCCCTGAGTTATAAAGATCTCTGGGGGAATATTTGCAGCATCACCAATATAATTAAGGAAGATATGCAAATTGACATCATAAGCATATACAGTATGTCCTACAAATTGAGGAAGTAAGGCAGAGTCAAAAGATGGTGTCATTCTGATGGTAAGGTTCGTTTTAGGTCTACCTCCATCATAAATAGTTTGTATGTTAGAGTAACTTGTATTCCATATTAGGTCTTCGCTATAAACTTGCACATTGGAATAGAGATTCTCTATCGCCTCAAGAATACAAGAATCAATTATATCTAGGGTATTCTTGTTGTATGTTGTCGTAAAAGGACGAGTATATATACTATTGTTCCTCCACAATCACATAAATGATGTTTAAATCTAAATCTAATTACTCTGGCTACTTTCCACTTTGAAAGTGGGAGCATTACTAATTGTACTTTAGGTATTGTCATAAGTTTCTTTTTTTTGTATGTAATTTTTTTTGATTTCTTTTCAAGGCATATTGATTTCTTTTTGTAAATGGCGAAAAAATAAAATAGGATACAAATAAAGAATCAAGTTAATATTAGTTAAACTGATTAAAAGTATAACCTGTTGAATACTTTACTTGCTGCAAATTATCCTCAATACTTTTTACATTTTTGAAGTTAGTATCTGTTAAGATATTAAATTGAAATTTGAATGTTGCAGAATCACTTGCAAGTACATAATGATCGTTCCATTCATAATCTATAATCGTTGGAAATTTGGAATCATCAATCAACGGTAAATCTGCGCGGAATATAAAACAATCTAAATCAACTTGAACAGAAACCTCAGATTGTATAAGTATCGTGTCGCTGGATATTTCTCTTATTGTATTGAATGAGCATGAAACTTTTTCTATATATGTAATTTCCGGATTTTCATATAATCCAGGGGCATAACCAGGATAGCTGTCGAAATCATTACTGGATATAAGATTATCAAGCATATCTTTAGAAATGTAATCTTGTATAAGTTGTATAAAATCTATATCTCCAAGGCCTCCATCCTGTTGTAATTGATTAAATTTCTCTTTAAGTTCAGTGGATCTGAGTATTATTTCATTGTCGATAAAGTTCTGTATGTCAGTAACCAGTCTGATAGAAGTAGTCGGTATACCATTAGAGATGCAATCTGCGATTAAATCTGTATGCAGGTCTTTTTTGTCTTTATCGGCAAAATCTTTGGAGTTTGCCGTAAGGAAAATAATTCCGCAATTAGAAGAATATTTCTGTGTATGCTCCATAACACTATCCCAAATCAATGCATCCCTGTATCCTTTTGTACTATCCTTAAAAGGCTTCTTTTTTCCTAGTTCTCGTGCAACCATTATTTTATGTCCTGTATTTGGGTATGGAATTATACCAATACCAAGTTGTTTTATACGATTATTAAGTTCGTTTCGATAATTGGATATAAAACCTTTCGCATCTATAGGTGTTTGAGTTATTGGTGATGTTGAAAGATCAGATAGTTTTTTGAGAGCCTTATTAAATGAATTAATATATTCTTCAGCTTTTTCGTCGTATTGTTTTACAATTTCGTCGATAACTACTTCCGGTATAAAAATCTCATGTCCGAGAATGGTTGATGTGTTGCAAAGCGTTACTATTCTTGCTTTATTTAACTTGAAATCAAGGTGTATGACATTAGTGTCTATTATTATATGATTCATGATTTTAGCGTTTAATATATCCAACATAATAAAAACTTAAAAAAACAAACCGTTCGGTCTGTTTTTTGCAAATATATGATTTTAAGTCAATAAAAGGGAATAATTATCCTATTATTTTTTCCAATTTTCATAAGGTGTTACTTGACACCTTGTCATTCGGTATTTGGAACCTATTCAAAAGAGTGGAATTGTATGGGGGATAAGCTACTCCTGATAAAACTCCTTGTGAGTGGTTGACAGCATCTGAAGCCCGTATCATTGAAAATGAGGCCGTCACTTCAAATTGAAGACAGCCTCATTATTTATGAAAAGTATAAGCCTGATATGTAGTGGAAATCTGTCATGTTAAAAAATAAAATTAACCGGCATTAAAAGGACGGATTTCGGAAAGGTTTTCATTGCCACTATCAATAAATCTATCAAGCACTTTAATCATAACAATAGGTATATTTTTCTTCCACAATATTTTTGCATTCAGCTCTGTACACACCAATGCAGCCTGTTTGAGTTTTTCCTCTAGATATGCTCCAGTTCTGATATATTCGTCAAGAAGATTTCTGCTCTCAGCTAATTTGATTACAGAGGCATACAGCTTATATTGCTCATTGATACATTCCAAATGGAACTTATCCTTAACCGCAGAAGGCGGATCAATTAATTTCAGTTTGGGTAAGTCTGACCTATTTAGAATAATTACGGTATTTGTAAATTCTATAGTGTAGTCTCCTGGCAAACTATACAATAATCTATTGTCTGGGGATTTGAACTGATAATCGTTTTCCTGTTGTAAATTCTGAGGGTAAGCATTGTACCAGTTAAAATGAAATCCGATGATTACCTGTTCGTCGGTCAACTTTAAAGCCTGAAAGGCCTTGTCAAGATTTTCTGGGAAAACCCTGTATTCTCTTTTAGATAGATATTGGAAACTTCGGAGCCAACAGTTTCTGAAAGAATGTAAGGTCGCGGCACTGAAAGATTCCTTGAAGTTGACATATCCTATTGTCTTGTCTATACAGAATGCTTCTGCTGGCATTAACTCCCGTATTCTTCCAATACAATCAAACTTGTTGTAGCTGATGTCTTCATCAGTGGTTATGTCAGATACTTTTGTGATCCACTCCATTTCCTGGTCAATACTATTTGATGCTATCTGATAAAAATCATGAATTTCGTCTTCAGACAACTGTTGAGTAATTTTTTGATGTTGGATTGCGGAAGTGAGTGAATGCGCAAGTATTTCCAGTTCTGTTTTCAATTTATTTTTAATCCTATAAATCTGTGACTGATCCAATGGTAGTATTGTTTTGACTTCTTCCAGTGGAATGGAGTTCTGTTCAATCTGTTTTAGAATAATTGGAACATTATCCAGCCATTCATGTTTCTTTGACAATGATTCAGGAAGAGCTGGCAGTGCATAAAAATCTTCGTAAGTATAAGAACGGTTAAGGGTTGACAGACGTAACATTAGGATATACAGATATTTCTGTATCCAACTGTTAATGATGCTGTTGTTGCGTACGCCAGCCTGAAGGCCAAAGAAAGGATATTTCTGCTCATACTTGTACATTGAATCGGGACTTGACGAAAGTAAATCCATATAGAGTGGAATGATTTCAGCTAGTGAACCTGGAATCAGTACATAGTGAGGGGGCTGGCTATTTGTGAAATACAGAAGCTGATTCAGAAGTTCGTGTTCCTTTCTAAATAATAAAAGTCCTCCTAATGCGATATGAAATTCCTTAAATTCATTTCGTTCTTTTTGTCTTAATTCTACCATTTTACTGTCAGCAACAACTTGTCCAGACGTGGTATAGGAAACGTTTATACGTTCTTCAAGTTGGATAGATGGAAGATGGAGAAACAGGTGTGAATGGGCAGCATTCCAATATTTGAGAATCCATTCACTGCGTTTGTAGAATAATTGCTGGTTCAAGCAAGTCCAGATTGTGCGGTAGGTATTCTGATGCATTATTGTAAACTGAAAATCATCCAGCATTGCATTAACAATGTCATTACCGTTTTTTATGGAAACCGCTTCCTTTTGTTGCATACATAGTTGCTCATTTACGGAGACAATACCTTCGTATAACTCTGGCGGATACTCCATTACAGTCCATTGTTTACCTGCACGTAAAGATACAATCCAGTCATACAATTCCTGATAACAATTGCGTAATACATCTACGTTATTTTGTTTAAGCATGGCAATAAAAAACTCGAACCATGCTTTTCTGGTCTCTTGTGGGATATTGTTTCTTTTTATAAGATGCTTTTGTAACCTTTCAGGCACGTTATAGATATAGATAAGCGTGAAAATCATAAATATGCTGATTGTCAATAGTACACAGAATATTGTAGCTAAAATAATGGCAGAATAGTCTATGTATTTTGTAAAAATCCCGAAATTATAATCGTTAGGCGGAGCTACCAGCTGATAGAACAGTAAAAGTATGGTAATAATCAACAGTCCAATAAAGCACTTTGTGCTTTTTTCATTCATGAAAATCTGTATTAGGCGAGTAGATTTATACTTATCGTCTATTCTTTGGATGACGCTAATTAACAGAGGAACGGCAATACCCAGAATAGCAGCTGTTATAGGTATAATAATGTCTTTAGAAAAAATATCCATAATGTGAAGTTTTTTAGTTATTTTTATGGTACTGGAGGAAACTTGATAAATCCTCTTTTTGTAATGGTACAGGATGAAGCTTCATCCTGTATTTTTTTAGAGATTCGAGTATAATTTGTTTCAGTTCGTGTTTTTAAATCTACCATTTCTTTCCAATCAAAGGTATGCTCTATATTAAAAACATTCTGTTCATTGGCTGAAGTAAATCGCATGGATGATTTTACATGGATATTACCCTCTTGAGACCGTACATTCCAGTTAAATCTGGGATGATATTGTAATTTTGCAGCGAGGCATAATCTTTCGACTGTTGCCTGAATTATACCTTTAGTCGTGTTTAAATCTTTCAGACTCTGGGAGTAATACCATTTGAATTCATCATAAACTTTGAAATCTAAAGGATTTTCAAATGGCTGGAATAACTTGTAAATTTCTGTACAAAAAGATGAGTCATAATCATGTAAGGATGCTGGAACTTCCTGATCCATTAAGACACGACAACCTTTGGCTCCTGCCTGTTCCAACTTGACAGCCTTGCTCACGGCATTGCCCAGCAGCATTTGTCCTAAATTGTTGTTATTGTCCTCAATAATATCTCCATAGGCAATTCCACCCCGACATAAAATTCCATTCTGTAAACAATCCCACATGATAGTATGACATGATAGTATGACATCTTTCATGTTTTCGGACCAGACGAAAGCGCAATCGGACAACTGGGTGAAATTCACTTTAGGGTACTTATTCTGGCAGTTTGTCAGGATTTCACGAAATATTATCAATATATTAGCAGCAAATTCCTGATTCCCTGAAGTCTGAAAATGTTTATAGACTTGCCAGATGTTAAAATCGTCTTCTGTAAGCTGGATTTTATCTTGAGTTAATGCTGTAAATCCTAATATATCTACATAGAAGACAAAACCTTTTATGTTATTCATACTTATAATATGTTGTTTATAATTGATTATTTTTTTTCTAGTAAAGTGTTTTTATATTTCGAACTACATGATACAGATGAGATGGTTAGGTGATTACTATGTTATATAAGTTTATACTATTCACATATATAGTATTTTTAAAATGGATAAAGAATCTCATTTACCTTGAACATAAATACCTTTCCAGTTTTCCGGGAAATGTTTTTCTGCCCACATACAGTTGAATCTTTGAGGTGAACAAATGGAATTTGTCGCATAAAAGACAGCGTAGAAAACAGAATACGAAGGATTCCCTTTATAGCCTTCAACATCTGCCAGAATTTCGTCCATAGTCCTGTTGAGTTCTTTTTCATCATTCACATATTTGAATTCGACTGCACACTCTAATGAAGGTATCAATATATCCGGATTATAACATTTGGCTGTTTGCTGAAATTTATAATGACTACAATCTTTATTGTCAGGAAATGCTGTCTTACAGATTTGTATCATGGGTTTATAGACTTCTGGCTCGGATGTTGGTCGTTTCCCAAGGGCGTTAAGTAGTGTAGCTGTACTATTTAATATATTTTCCAGAATGTCAAATTCTTTGCGAGCACCTATAATGCTGAAATCATCGAAAGCATCCAAATATTTTCTGAAAACAAGCATCAGCTCGCTCCCCATCTCTTCAGTATCTGATAGTATTTTTCTTTTTGTTTCGTAGAATGGTGTAATTTCTGCAAGAAAAGTATTATAATAGTTTGGCAGATGCTTTGCTTCAATATAAGCCTGTACTAAAGGGAGCAGTTTTTTTGCAATATAAATTAATGATTCTTCTTTTTCTTGTTCTTCCGTTTCATATGCATAACGTTCTTCTTCTGACAATTTGGAAAAATCAGGTGTTCCGTATTCTTTAAACATCATATAATCGTAGTGGCTACGGTCGAATGCAGTCATTATTCTTTTTATTTTCTCTGCTAAATGTTTCATATTTGTTTATTTTTAGGTTAAAATAGACCAAACGGTCTATTGCAAATATATTCCATAAAATTGAGAAAAGGAAATGTTATGGTGATAATTTAAACTGCTGGAAACGGGGTTATAGCCCGTAAGAAAGAAATCGTTACGGAGTATGGTATGTTCCATAACGATTTCTTAAAAATCAGAAGAATATACCTGAGAGTTTGAATAAATTTATTATAGTCAGTAAATGTGCTTCAGCCGACATTGGAGCGGACAGATTTCGGGGAGGTTTTATTATCACTTGTCTTTTATATGAAAATAAATCTGTTATTGGACTGTAATTTGTTTATGGCGAGTAATTGGCTATTTTCTATTTATTTTAAAGTCACGTTAAGTATAGTAATAAGAACTTACGATTTAGTAATAAAGGCAATGCCCGAATAGTGCGATGCTTTTATTTTAACAGGCACCAATACTGTCCTAAAATTAAGAATATTCCCAATATGCGACAAAAAGATTTTCTATATCTACATTTTTTATCTTGCCATATACATATATACTTCCGCTCATAAATGCAGAAATGCCTCTCATTCCAATTTCGTTAATTTGAAAAATGAAATCATATCCATCTTTTATCACTTTCCCATCATTATCCAATCCCCATTGTATTGGTATAACCTTCCCTCCAAATTTGAGAACATTATTTTTCTCAGGACCATCTATATCTTCTCCTATTTCATATAGAGAATAAATATCATCTATTTCTGGATGTTTAAATTTATTGCAATCACTCTGTTCGCTTATTTCATGTTCAATCAGTAAAACTTTACAATTTGGATATGAGTTATACTCTAAAGATTTATCAAAATCTGGAGTAAAAATTGAGTATTGTCTTTCCTTGTTTAATGGGCTTTGTAATGTTAAGTAGAAATAATATTTTTCTTTATCAGGAAAAGAAATATTATCTAATACTTTAGGTGCATTACCTCCAACCCAACTATTACAGTTTTCTTTATATTCACATATATCATAATATAAAGCGTTTTCTCTAGTTTTTAATATCTTTTCTATATTCATAATTTTATGATTTACATGTTATTAAATTGTTTGTTTTAGCATGTGATATTGCATCTTTTCTGAGCCTTTCGACTAATGCCGTTGCTTGTTCTTTCGCTGTTTTTCTATCTATGCCATCAGCTAATAACCCTTCCATTATTCCTCTACGTGTTAAAGCTGCATTTTTGTTTATATTTTCTAATGCAGATTGACCTTTTAAGTTTTTACCTTTCATCCCATATCTATTTTGAAGAGCAGTAATTCTATTATGTATTCCCCTTTCTCTTAATGCAATAGAAGGGTTTTCTTTAGAAATTAAATCAACTCCTCTATTTTTACTCGTGGGAAGTTTATTATTTTGTTCAAGCCATGCGTGCTGAAGAAGTTCATGTGCTGTTAAGTTATCACCAATATTATTTCTACAACTAATATTCTCATATGTGTTAATTTCAAATTCTTTAGCAGCAAGTCCAAAAATATCAATATAAAGGTTGATGTTGTTGACATAGTTATAAAATCTTTCACCTGCACTTAGTCCAATAGGATCTTGACTTATATAATTCCCATTTTGTGGGTCATAATACCTATATCTATTATAGTATAGTCCAGTTTCTTCATCCGCATATTGTCCCTGAAACCTGAATGGACAATCAAACTCCGTTCCGTTATCAACGGCAAGCACTTTTCCGTAAATATCCAACGTGCAGTCCCAAGTTTTGTTTCCCTGTCCGTCGTACATCTGGATGGGTGTACCCAAGTAGTCGGACACGATGGAATATTGTTTGCCATCCTGTATCTTTGCCGCAGGCACAAACGTGCCCTCCTCGAACACCCACGTGGTAATGTCATCAACAGATTCTTTTGGAGAGGTGTTTCCCTCTTCATCTTGTTGTATTTCCATTGCCTTATAGCTCCATTCATGTATAGGCACGTTTCCGTCCCACACCCAGCGTGTGATCTTTCCAAGATACCGTTTGGCAATGCGTCGTCCTAATGCGTCGTAGCGGAACTCTACAGGCCTACCGTCCGGACGCACGACCCGCTTGAGCATGCCATTGGATGCCCATTCGTAGAGCCATCCCATGCCCGTAGCCAGACAGCTGATGCTGCGTTCCTTCTCCATCTGCTTGCGGTTATGGACTATGCTGTTATCCCGCAACTCCTTGAACTCACGGAAAATGAGGTTTCCCTCGTCGTCGTAGTGGTAGAAGCATGATGGGTCTTCCAACAGTCGCCCTCCCGCACCGTATTTGCGGTCTTTCTTCTCTGGTGTCTCAAAGAGATTTCCCACGAAATCCGGTACACGGTAAATTACGTCTGTTTCGGAACCGTTTGTCATTTCCTGACGGATGAGGAAGTCGAAGCGGTCGTAGTCGTAGCGCATGACTGTTCCTGTCAGCTCGTTTTCTTTTGAAAGCAATTGGTTAGCAATGCCCCACTCATAACGGTATGCTCCACACTCGATGTTGCCAGTGCGCACTGATTTATGCTTCTCGCGTCCAAAACGGTCACGTTCTGTTCTAACAGTGACATTACCTGAATAAGTGCGTTGGACTTCCAGCCCTGTATTGTCACGTACCCATGAAGCTTGCCAGTTTTCTCCCGCCTGCATAATCTGCAAATTACCCTCATGATCGTATGTATGGCGTATGTCCGCTCCCAGATTGCTGGTAATGCGGGTACAGTTACCTTCGTTATCATAAGTGCGGTTGACGGTATATTCTCCCTGCTTTTCTTCGATAACCAATCCTGTTTTCTTGTCACGTGTAAACCTCAGCTTGTTTTCGTTGTTTTCAGCTTTGATAAGCAATCCATCCTTGTCGTATGCATATAATGCTGTTTCGCCATCGTATTGTTCTTCCTTTAGGATGTTGTCCAGTCCATCATACAAGTATTCCGTCCATTTGCCTCCGGGACGGTTCACACGTGTAACACGACCGGAACCATCACGTTCATATTCGCGCCTCAATCCATCAAAGCCTATCTCAGTAATGACTTGTCCCAGTCCGTCCAGCTCAAAGAAATAATTTTCACCAGCTTCGTTCCCAATACGTCGGAGCTGCAACTCGCTGTTGTAACCGAAGGTGATGCGGTGGCGTTCCTGCTCCCGGCTTTTCAATATGCCTAAAGCTCCGTAAGTAAATTTGACTTCACGGATATTGTCCTTGGCATGAATCATGTTGCCCATAGCATCGTACTCAAAATGGTGTACGTTGCCATCAGGTTCCTCTAAACGTATCAGGTTGTCTGCACGGTCGTATGCGTAACGTGTGATATTACCTTTTATATCTGTTGCTTCTATAAGACGTCCGCGGTTATCATAAAACCAGTGGCGGGAAAGTCCATTTGGAAAAACAAGTGATTCAAGTTCATAATGAGAACTGAATAATAATGTATATACATGTCCTTGCCCGTCTGTAATGGTATGAAGTAAGCCATCTTTATAAGAATATCTGATAGTTTGACCATTCATGGTAGTACGACTTACAAGTCTGTCCTGTTCGTCATACTTCCATGTGAGTTGTCTTCCTTCCGGTGTGCGCAAAGAAGTTAGATTGTGGTTGTTGTCGTATTGCAACCAGGTATCTTCACCGTTTTCATCTGTAATACGAACAGGGTATCCGAAATTATCACAAACAGTTTTTCTTGTATAGCCTTCGGGATTGATAGTTACCTCCAGCTCTTCAAAAACATTGTAACGGTAGCGAGTAATTCCGCCATTGGCATCGATAATTTTATAGATAAGTTTGTCAGAACCATAGAAATATTCAGTGACAGCATTTTCACCATTACGGGCATGTGTGTACCCTTTTCCATATTTGAAAAAGTACTCCATGACTCCTCCATCTCCCCATGTATGTATGCAACGTGCATTTTCATCATGTCCTTCATATTCCCAATGGAAAGACATTCCACCTTGGTTGGTAAGACGTGTCAGCAGATGCTGATCTTCATAGAAGAAATACTTGCTGACATCAAGGGAATCAATGGTTTCAACCATATTACCTTGATTGTCATATTTATAACGCACAAGTTTAATATCTTCATTATTCGGCTGTCTTAAAGAAACGCATAGAACGTGTCCTTGTTCATCTGTATCTATACTGAGGCGTTCTCCACGAGAAGAAATGATCTCAGCTAAATATCCTTTTGCCGTATAGCTGAAATGAATAGAAAAACCGTCACGGGTAGAAATGGATGATACCATATAATATCCATGAACGTTTTGAGGACCATTAAAACGATATTGGAAACCTTTGGCATCTGTTAACAGATATCCATCAGCATCATGTTTCCAATGTAGCTGTTCTTTACGGTCAAACCATTCACCATTCGGTAAAAGAACAGGAAGTCCTGATTCTCTGCCGTCAGCATGTCGAAGCAGAAAAGCTTCGTTGCCGAGTGGAAGAATTCCTATGTTGTAACTATGATGCCAACCAAAGCCAAGAGGACCATCTACCCAAGCATCACTGTAATAAGTGCGTTCCCAAACAAGAGGTATAGGGCCAGGTAACTCGAAGTCCACATTGGTGTGATATACACGACCTGTGGCTGCATCAACAGGTTCGCCAAGCACGAAACAGGCTGTTTTTTTCAGGATTTTTGTCAGATTTGGGTTTAATCCCAGGCTTTCAATGCATTGATGAACCTTATGAGTGAATTTCTTTGTGAAATTACGGAAACTCTTAAATCTTTTGCACAACCCTTTCAGCCCCAATTTCATGGTTAGGGCAAACAAATCTATGGTAGGCGGGCCGCCTACAAGCACAGGTTTTCCCACAGAAGTTATGGTTGAAAGCATGGAAGTCGGTGCCATCAGAGCTTTGCTTACCTTTTTAGGTTTTCCTTTACGTGGAATGGTAGGGATACCGACCAGATTACATGAAAGCGAAGGATGGGTAAGTGTGGAACAGGGAGCACCGTCTGCCAAGACTGTAGAACTTCCCATCCACATTTCAGATTCCGACATACCACTTACCAAAGGTGCCGGATGAAGTACAAAAGCCGGAAGATGTAAAATACTGATTCCTGCCTGCGCAATCCACTGATTATGTACCTTTACGGAAGGAGCCATTCCCTTCAATACATTGCATGCTACACCTGCTATACCAGAGGTTGCAGGTGGTATGGCAGCGGCAATTCCCGCCATAATATCCGCCATAAGGTCATAGATTTTCCCGACATGCGGAACCGGCATAACAGGAGAAGGCGGCGTAACAGTGGGATGCATATCAATACCTATGGAAAGGTCGCCAAATTTGGCAACAGGCATCCCGGGCATGGAAGGGAGCATTCCGCCCAACCCTGCCTGAATATTATCCAAAGCTGCTTTGGAGTCTGCGAAAAGGTCGGCAAATCCACGCTTGGCACTGCTGCTTTGAGCTAAATCATTGAATGGCATACAGGTAAGTTTTGAAGTGAAAAGGCAACCGGAAGTCAGAAAAGAAATCCCAGTTGCCTTCAGAAAAAGTTATTAAATTCAAGCATCCTGAGCATAGTCGCTGTTCCAGTCATTTTCATCATCACCCTTGGTTCCTTCAAGTTTGATTACAAAACTCTTTGCAGGGAAGTACGGAGTGAGGTGAATATCCAGGAAGATGCGGTCTTTCTGTTTCGGATCACGTTCAAAACGGAGAATCTTGAACTTTTCGATAAGACGGCCAGGACCTTGGATGCTATCAAGGAACTTGCTGATTTGACTGCGTAAATCTCTTTCGGCCTTACTGTTCCAGTTTTCAAATGCACGGCGGTTGAGGAAGTCCATTAATACTTTTGTAACCCAGTCGAATACGCGGACTACCGAATAAGTCTGTAAACCTAAGTTGTCACCATTGAAAAGTGTTTTGGCTGAGAATGCCATTACTTTACCGTATTCCTTAACCATCGGAATCAAACCAATCTTCTCGATTTCTGAAATTTCACTTTTCTTCAGATTGAAAGCAACTCCGTCAACTTCACTCATTGAACCATACTTCTTACCGGCTGTTACTTGTGCCATTACTGTCTTATAGACACTGCCTGCTAGTGCAGCAGAAGGAGGTACAAGCAGATCTTCGGTTTCACCCAGTTCCGCATAGCGTCCTCTGCCGACAAGGTAGTTACAAGTCATACATACATTTGACTTATAGATGTCGCCTCCTGATAAATTGGAGTCAAAGAACATTTCAATAACATCATCCGGCTTTTCAAGGTCGGCAAAGTCTGTGTAAATCATTACTTTGTTATCGTGTGCAATCTTTGCCCATTTCTCAACAACCTTGTTTGAACCCAGAAAACCAGGGATAACCAATAATGAGTAGTTTGTTCTTAAGTCAAGGCGGTCATAGTTGGCGCGAAGTTCATTGGCAATCGCGTCAATGAAGAATGAGTTGTCAAGATCTGTAAGCTGAGCCATAGATGCATTGACAATGGAAACATTCTTAATCTTGTCCGAGTCAGTGTTCTTGTAGAAGAGCATGACTGTACGGTACGATTTTTCCAATTGTTTGACTTCCTCTACCGCTTTAAGTTGGTTTTGTGAAAGTAAATCTGATACAGCTGCTGACTTTTTCTGACAAGCATCAATCATTTCTGTGATAGTTTTGCCGCTTTTCAGCATTTCTACCCACATTTCAATACTCTTTGCAAGTTCTTTACGTTCAGCCGCTTTTTCATTACTGGTCAAATAGATATTGCGTCTTGCTTTACGCTCTGGATTGAGGTTCTGTATTCCATCTACAGAAGATTCCAATACATTGAAACCACCAAATTTGGCAAGAGCCTGTAACTCAGTATTTAAGTTTCTGGTTTGTACGGCAGCAACTTGTTGTTCCGCAGCTTCTATTTTAGGATTCTGTTCACTCATAACTATCATTCATTTACAGAGTTAGACTTTTCGTTGTTTTTCAGTTCGTCCAGCATGACTGAAAGTGCATTGACAAAGGCGTCACGTGTAGTGGGATTCTCCAGAACCCGTTGCAGAACCTTGTTTGAACGCAAAGACTTTTCCATTCTGTCTGCAAATTGCTTTTCAGCATTCAGACTGGATAGAAAAGGACTATGTTCTGTCATCTTGGCAACAGAAAAGTCACCAACATTGTTAAAACGGAAGTTCTCCTCGACTGGTGCTCCGTCCGCATCAGAGAACTCAATATCTATTTCCGGCTGGAAATGTGCAAAGACTTCGTCAATGTTGGTAAGACCTGTTACAACTTCAGGTGCTACCGGTTCGTCCTTTGTCAATTGCTCAACCATTAAAGTTCGGTTTTGTGGAATATCCGCAATACCTTCGGATGCTTCGAGTTTTACCTCGTTTCCGCCGATTCCATAATTTCCAAGTTCCATACTATTCTAATTTTAAATTAAAAATATGTTAACTATTTCTCTTGATTTTAACTGAATATGTTCTTCTTTCTTCTGGCCTTGGCTTGTTGCATGGATGGGTTATCAACAAGTTCCCTCCAATCTTTGCCAAGCCATTCCTGTAATTGTTTTTCAAGTATTTCTATGTCTGAAGGAGCCCTTACTTGTTTACCTGTATGCAAAGCGAGATAAGCGGCATAGGTAAATGTCGAGTTTCTTCTAATGTTTTCAGGAAGATAACTTCCGCCTGCCAGTGATAGTAAAAAGAACTCGAAAGCACTTTCCATCTTGCCCTCTTCATAACGCAGGAATCCACACATACGGTAACCTTCCATCACATAGTAGGCATCTTTTTGCTCAACAGCTTTCAAGGCTATCTCCTTATATAGTGAAATCGCTTCGTCACGCTTCTTTTCTGCGGTAAGTATGGCAGCCTTCATGGAAGCCGCCATTTTCCAGTAGCTATATCCTGTCGTATCACCGCCCATCATAGCCTTTTGGGCTTCATTAAGAGTAATTTCACTGTACTTCATGCTGTCCTTATATTCCCTGATGGCATAGAATGCTTCAGATGCAATAAACAGTGAAGATATATTGATACCATTGTCTTTTAGTTCTTTGGCTATGTCCAAAAGTTTGTTGATTTCCCTTCCTAACAGTTTTTTATCCTGTTTTTGGGTACAGTCCATTACAACGGTAACCTGTTGTTTAAACTTGTTTTCGGGAGCTGTAAGGTCTCCTCCGGCATCTCCTTGTGCCATACGGTTGCGCAAAGCCTGAATCAGGTTGAATTTGGGATAAATACAGGCTACCATCCGCGAATTGTCAAGTCGTATGCTACGGTTTCCAGCTATATCGATAGTAGCTAACCGAATTTCTTGCGGTACACCTTCTGATAAGACTTTTGAAAACCATTCTGCACGTTGAGGACCTTTCAATTGTCCGGGAGGAAAATAGATGCAAAAGCTGGTGTCTTCCAGTCCGGAGATACAGGATTTTAGCCGTAGCATCTCCTGCCATAAGGCAACAGTAGTGTGAGGAATGTCTGTCCGGGGAAAATACTCTCCAGTTAATAGTCCGTCCTGTTTCAATGCCTTGAGAACATCATACTTTTCGTCAATTTCTTCTGTAAACCAGCTGACATATTCTTTCCAAAGTTGCTCTGTGAATTTTTCATCATCGCCCTCATATATCGAGTCAAAGCGGAAAAAAATGTCATCAAACTGTCCTACCGGGGAACGCTCTATTTCAAAAAAACGATCAATCAAATCTACGTCTGTAGCTTCGACAACCCATATTGCCAGCTTCCAGTCTTTACGGACTTCTATTTCAGCCCAGTAATCAACCGCTTTATAGTATTCTTGTATAACAGATGCTGATGCTCCCATATTAGTTTGTTTAAGAGTTTATTTTTACGATGCCTCCTGTTACGGTAACATCGGCTGTACCTTCTATGGACATGTTGTTGGCTGTAACTGTACCTGCTTTGCTGGTTTGCTCATATTGACTTTGTGCTTCAACCTTTATATTTGTCCCGGTTGTAGCTATGGCTGTCTTTTCTTTACTGATAATCAGATTTTCGTCACCAGAAACAAATGCAATGTTCTTTTCAGCTTCGAGACAGATTGTTTCGGCCTTCATGCCAATGGATTTATCCTCCATTGCAATTATTGATTCCGATTCGTTTGTGATAATCACACTCTTTTTCGCCATAATGGTAATGCTGTCCTTTCCATCAAGAAGAATCAGTTGTTTTCCTGTCTGGTCTGTTATGGTAATACTTCCTGCTTCATCATTGAAGATGATAGCATTACCACTACGGGTAATGATTGTTTTAAGCTGATTGTTATCACCTCCTCCTTGTCCCGATCCTGAGTGGAACATGGCTCCGGAAACATAGGGGCGGTCCGGGTTTCCATGTTCATAGCCAATCATGACCTGGTCACCAACCTCCGGTACGAATACAAGTCCGCGGTTTTTGCTTACGGCATCACTGGTTCCGGCATTAGGGCTTTGTACTCTGATCCAATTTGTAGTTTTGCTGCCTTTTTGCCATTGAAAGTGCACCTTAACTCTTCCTTGCCCTTTTTCATCTTTATTTTCCTGAACTGTAGCCAGCTCCGGCATTGCTGTAGGAAACCTGACATCAGATACGGGCAGATTTGTTGTATCGCTTGGAATTCCGAAAAATGTATTGGAGTAATGACCGTCCCGGTGTACTTCGTGAATAATTTCTGTTACAAGATATTTGCCGAGCGGAGAAAGTTTCATCTTGTCGGGGAACGAAACATCAATTATTTCGCCGATTCTGATACGGCAAGTCTTTCCTGTACCACTTATATTGAGCAGTCTTGCTCCAGAAGCATTTCGTACTCTTTTCATCTGGTCATCAAGTTCTGCCTTATCCTTGATATGTGGATTGGCTGGGGATATGACTTTTACTGGATATGCCTTTTCTGAACGTGTATGTGCAATAGATTGAAGATCGCTCATCCTTTCCGGTTTGGCTGGTGTATCCGCATTATGTTCTTTGTTCTCCTGCGCTACATAATCGTATCTTGCAGATTTTCCAGGAACCATATTGGCTATCAAACGAACTTCCTCAAGATCTACGTCATATTGAAGCTTTGCCGTATTAATATTTTCCGGTTTACCGAAGTAAATTTTATTGCCGTCATAATAGAACCACTCGCCATATAACAAAGAAAGGCGGTTCATGAATGCAAATGCACTTTCGTTGTATTGTGCCAGATATGAAATCGAGTTCGTATATTTAGGTGCAATAACTATTTTCTCGTTGCCATATTCTTGTGTCGCTTCATTAATGATTGCAGATAATGATTGTTCAGTCCATGAATCTAGTGTGCAGTTACTGTCGAACAGAATTGTGGGGCTTTCTCCATGAATCGCTATACCACCTGCCTCGCCTTCACTTCCAATCATTTCAACCTTAGTTACCACTCCTTCAAATACATAACTGTCACTAGTCTGTCGATGGGTAAACGAAATAGTGATAGTCTCTCCAATGAAATTGATGAATTTCTCCGGAGTCTGCTGGAAGGTATTGTTTGGTGAAAGATAGTTGACAATCACTGTAAAATCGTGATGTTTGTTGAAAGACTGATGGAGACGAAGGGAAACGAACTTCTGTTCCTCTCCTTTTATCGTCACCTTTGTAGCCACCAGATTCAGAAAACTTGCTCCCATATTATTAATTTCTATAAGGTTATTACATAAATAAACCGACTAGTCGGTATGTTTTGAGGTGCCAAAATAACCGGAATTGGTATATCCCGGCACCTCAAAACTTTAACCCAAAACTAACCATTAGTTATTTTCCGGCCAGTCTTGTGTAAATGTAACTTCGTTCATCTTTACTGTCTGAGCAGAAATAGTGAACTTGATTGTCATAGGATAATCATTAGCTACACTTAGTGCCTCCTCGTACTTAATGACATAACCGTTTTCAAATACCAGTTCTTTCATTTTAGCATCTTCATCAGCTTTCTTGAAGACGATGTTTCCGTTTACTGGCTGGTACTGTTTGAACATCTTGTCCAATACGATTGTGTCAGGAGTAGATTCGACTTCCACGTTAATGGTACCTCCATAAATGTCAGATGCCGGACGTCCTTTAGGATCTACATCACGGTTAAACTTGACATCCCATCTCAATACATCAAACTCTCTAGAGTCTGAAAACTTAAATGACGCTTTAAATGCCATGTTATTAAAGTTTTAAGTTAATAAATTGGTTCACTTTGAAATCCTCAAGGTAATCAGAATCCTGTTGCCATTTTCCTTTTCCTTTGAGATTTCTGGCGCAATGTGTGCTTTTTTTCGAATATTGCAAAGAAAATCGGATGTTTTTTTCGTACAATATGCTCATGAGCATAAAAAAATTGTCGGATAATGCATTGAATTTAATTTTTTACTTTTATATTTGCATTGTTCTCCTGCGCAATTTTTAAATCTTTATTGATTATGGATACAGGAGTTAGTTTCATTAATCTTGATGATTCTGTAAAAATTGCGCTTAACATAGCACAGGCAGTGGCTCGTGAGAATGCGAATGAGTATTATATGCCCTCGCATTTATTGAAGGCTCTACTCCATAAGGAAGTGGGGCTAAGAGATTTTATTGTTAGTATTGGAAAGGATTTGGGCTATCTGGAAGAGTGGGCTGATGTATATATTGAACAATGTCCCAAGTCTACCCAACTTTCCGAGATTAAACCTTCAGAAAAAATTGATTTTATATTTCGGGCTGCGGATGATGCCCGTATTCGTCTTGGATTATTTGATATAAATCCCATCTGTGTTCTTATTGCCTTGGTAAAACCAGGAGTCGCTTTTTCAAGTGACCAGTTGAGGTCTTTTCCGATTCAGGAAAGAGACATATTATCCCTATATGTTAATAACACAGAAAATCCTTCTGTGGAAAATCATCATGCAGCTTCGGTATCAGACAACTATGGTCCCGGAACAGGAATAGGAAGTTCATCATATCTTTCCAAATATTGTATTGATCTGATGGCTGCCGCTCCTGAAAGATTATTGCCGGTTATCAATAGAGACCGTGAGACCCGTATGGTCATGGAAGTGCTGGGTAGCCGAAGTAAATCAAACGTTTTGATTGTAGGTGATGCCGGAGTTGGAAAAACAGCTTTGGTTTATGGTCTGGCATGGGATATTGTTAATAAGAAGGTTCCTTCTTTTCTGGAAGGAGCCCGTATCTTCGAGTTGGACAATGCTTCGCTTATTGCCGGAGCCACCTATAAAGGAGAAATCGAAGACCGTTTGAAGAATGTATTGAAGGAACTTCGCCATATAGAAAATTCCATCCTGTTTATAGATGAAATACATGTTCTACTGGATAGTAGACAGGGTAATTCCGGAGCGGGTAATATCCTGAAGCCGGAGCTGTCACGTGGAGATTTGACCGTAATTGGTGCTACGACAATAGACGAGTATAGGAAGATTATCGAACCTGATCATGCGTTCAGTCGTAGATTTGAGGTCGTTCAGGTAAATGAGCCTGACTTAAAGTCTGCCATTCAGATGCTTCATAGTGTAAAGAAACAGTATACAGATTATCATCATGTCGGTATCAGCGATACTGCCGTGGCTGAATGTGTGCGTTTGGCCAAGCGTTATGTAAAGGAACGTCGGTTGCCTGACTCAGCCATTGGACTTTTGGATATGACCTTGTCTGCCATAAAGATGGTAAATGAAACAGGACAGCAGGACGTAAAAGAATTGCTTGATGAATTGGACACTATTGAAAAAGCCGAAACGGAAGAAAGTGAAAAAGTTGAGGACTTAAAGACTTTATTGTTTGTTATGCGCAATAGGCTAAGCCCTATCTTGCAAGGAGTGATAACCGATGAAACGGATGTGAATGAACTTCAGGATTATACTGAATTGAAGAGTTATCTGCTGAATGCGTTGAACTTGATGCGCGAATTTGCCGAAAAGAGAATCGAAGAGGTAGAAATATATGAAGTCGCTGCGGTGGTAGCAAGCAGAACCGGCATTCCAATAGGGAAAGTACAGTCACAGGAGAAGGAACGTCTGTTGAATATGGAGGACTATTTGCGTAGAAGAGTTGTCGGGCAGGATCAGGCCTTGAAAACACTTACGGATGCAATCCTTGAATCGCGTAGTGGAATGAATAAGCCGGGACAGCCAATCGGCTCCTTCTTCCTTTTAGGACCTACCGGTACAGGAAAAACAGAGTTGGCAAAGGCTTTGGCTGAGACATTGTTCAATGATGAAAAATCCATGATACGCTTTGATATGTCGGAATTTAAGGAAGAACACTCTGCGGCCCTTCTGTATGGTGCTCCTCCGGGATATGTAGGATATGAAGAAGGCGGTATGCTGGTAAACAAGATAAGACAGCAGCCTTATGCAGTGGTTCTTTTTGATGAAATAGAGAAAGCTCATCCATCGGTATATGATATATTCCTCCAAATAATGGATGAGGGCAAACTTCATGACCGTTTAGGCAAAGAAGGTGATTTTTCCAATTCCATTATTCTGTTTACATCCAATGTGGGCAGCGAATGGCTGACTAAACAGTTGGAATCGGGCAGCGTACCTTCTACCACACAGATAATGGAAGTGATGGGAAGACATTTCCGTCCGGAGTTTCTGGCCAGATTATCTGAAATTGTTCCATTCTCTCCTATCAGCGAGGATATTTTGTTGATGATATTCGACATACAGTTTAATGGCCTTAGAAAACTGCTTGACCGTCAAGGTATAGCAATTGAAATAAGTGATGATGCCCGTAAACTGCTTGCACATAAAGGATTTACCCCTAAATATGGAGCAAGGCAGGTTGCCGGTGTGATCCGTAATTATTTACGTAGGCCTATTTCCCGTCTTATAATAAAGGAAGAGTTATTGAAAGGCAAAATCTTGAAGGTAGGACTGGATGACGCGAATGAATTAACTTGGGATATTCACTGAAAATCAAGATTCTTATGTTTGGATATACAGTATTTTTAAAAATCGGCAATCTGGCAGCTACATCGCTGACGGATATGTATAAGGACAGCTATCAACTGATAGGGTGTGAATTTGGCTTCGCCCAAGGTATTGATTTTAAAGGTCAGGTACAAACAGAAGTTAAGGGAGGTACTTTCTATGTAACTTACCCTCATCTGCCTAACCGGGATATGATTCAGTGGATGTTGGATGCCCGCAAATATCAGAGTGGAGCTATTGTAGTTCATGATAACCAAGGTTCCGCTCTTGAAAAGATACTCTTTGAGAAAGCGACCTGTGTAGATATGGAAATCAGCTATATCCGGCAGGGAAAGAGCTATATCGCGACTAAACTTACTGTACAAGCACAGAAGTTAATGTTCGGTACAGAAGAATTTGAAAATCAGTGGGCACTCTAAAAAGAAAATGTTATGGGACTTTTTAATTTTCCGCAAGTGGACAGCAACGTGAATGTAACATTCTGTGTTGATGGTGACGAGTATGAAGTCGAACAGTTCAAAATCGGCTTTCACCAGCCTGTTGATGGTAATAAGAATCAACCAGAAGGTGAAGTTCGTGGAGGACGTATTATGATAACATTGTCACAAACCGTTAAAAATAACATCTACGGATGGGCAATCAAGCCCTGGGTGAAAAAAAACGGGGTGGTACAATTTAAGACTGGTACGTCTGGAGTCGTGTTTGAGGTGGCATTTATAAATGCATATTGTGTCAATCTAAAAAGAGTCATCAACGCTTTAGGACAAGGATTGTCAACTACTTTGATTCTGTCTCCTGAAAGTGTAAATGTGAACGGTATTGAATTTGATAACAGATGGGTCAAATAAGAAATTATGCGATATAAAACAAATCAAATAATATCATTTGAAGAGTATCTTTATTGGCAAAACATGGGATTGCCTTACACGGGTTTTGTCAAAGGAAAGGGGTATACTTTTCCTTATTATTCGCCTGTGCAGATACCTCTTGTTGAAAATAATAGGGTACAATGGAATACTTGGATTAATCATCCTGTTAGAACTCAAATTTGGGACACTTCTCCTCAAGCAATATTTAGGAGCATGGATTATTCTCCTGAAGATATTATTAATCATATAAAGAAAGATAATGGGGATGGAACTGTAACCTTTACATTAGGTATGGATAAAATTACGGTTCCATCAGACCCTAATAAACACAATATATATATTCAAATAGATGAGACATCCGACTCATATAGAGTGAGTGTTTGTATTCAAGATAAAGTAAACAACCAATCTTATTGTAGAACAATAACATATAATGAAGAAACTGTCAATAGTGTAGGTCAACAATCTAATAAAATAGGTGAGCAATCTAACAGCGCAAGGAACGATGTATTGGATATAATAAAGGATATTGAAAATTATAATACAGGTATTGGAGTTGCTGTTGGAACACTTGAGACTGGTTTAAAGCCTATAGTAGAGAAAATCCATCCACTCAGACCTCTTTATTATTCTGATGGTCCTATATATAAGCCTGCTTTACCTGGATATAATTGGCGGGGTATCTCTGGTGAATTTCTTGAAAAAAGTTTTAAAAATATAAAAATAATGGGGCGGTATTCTGGAGGATTGGGAATAGTATTAACTGGTGCAAGATTTTTTGATGAAGATTCTTCATGGGAGAAAGTTGCTGTAGATGAAGTATTTAATATTATAGGATTATTCTCACTGCCAGGCTTTATAATCTCAACAAGTTATACAGCTGTTGATGTTTTTTATCCTAACGGATGGAAAGGATTATTTGATGATATTTCAAAAAATCTATATGAAATGTATATGAATCAAGTAAATGAAAATGGGGTAATGATGGCTCCATGGATATTTGGAAAATAAAAAATGAGATATATGAATTGGTATAAATATTGGTATTATACGATTTTTTTTATTTATGATTCATTATGTAAAAATCTAGAATCAAACAAAAGTTTTGCTGTTGAATTATTTAGTGTAATCATATATATGATAATCGTAGTGATCAATGGTATTTTATATTCTATATTTAGTTATAGTTTAATGAGAAATCTATGCCACATATATTTCCATTTAATTTTATTTTCGGTTATTTATTTTTTTAATGGATTTCTTTTTTGGTCAGAAAAAAAAGCCAGATTGGAAAGAGGTCTTTATAGAGAGATAAGAACGCCCCAAAAAAACTTATTATTTGTAATACTGACAATAATTGTGTTTGCGGTATATTTCTACGTTTTATTTAATTATAGAGAATATTTTTTACTAATATATTAAGAATGAAACAATATAAAATAATAATAATTTACTCCGTTTCCAATAATGAACAAAAGAAGTCATTTGAAGAGGAGCTAGAGAAATATGGTTTGGAAAGATTGGGAGAGCAAGACATTTTTGCACTTCCCTTAGAGGAATATCGTACTAAGGTACAAGCATTCAAAGCCTACTTAAGAGCTTATTCCCGTAAGCATTTGGACAGCCAGGACACAGTCTTGTTTGTGGAATCACGTATGAATGAAGATCGTACACTGACCACTATGCTTGAAACAGATTTAATGAGAGATAATGAGTAAATTAGTATGAGTGCACAATCATATATCAAATTATGGACTGCTGAGCCATCGGAACATGAAGATGTTCAGGCTTATGACCTATTGGAATATGAATATGATTTCAGTCAGGATGCTGATAAGACTGGACGGGTAATCGGCAATATGCAAGGCGGAAAGATAGGTATTATAATATCAGGCTTTCCGACTGATAATTTATTGGCGTGGATGCTTAGTCCGCAAATCCATAAAAATGGAGAATTAATGAATTCTTCAGGTATTCTTGGAAGGCAGAAAGAAGTTATACGCTTCAGGGGTGCACAGTGTCTTGAAATGAATGTTCACTCTACAACCAAAGAATGTCGGACTAAACTTCTGATTCATTTTAAGGAAATGGAAACTGGAGATTCGTGCTACTTAAATATGTGAGTGTTATGAGCTGGTTCAATACCCTATTCAAAAAGAAGAATGTAATGGGAAATGATGACCATTACATAATGAAATTGTGCGTGGGTGAAGAAATATATGATATTGAAGACTTCAACCTACAATTTAAGCGTGATACTAATCGTATCGGTTTTCCGGAAGGGGAAGCATACGGTGGTATCATTATGTGTATGTTACAGGGAATGCCTGGTGATACCCTGTTAAGATGGGGAACTTTCACCCAAACATATATGAATGGGGAGATACGAGTATATCAGAAAGACCAGCCCAATCAGCAGGCTGCATTTGTAGCTCACTTTACGGATGGTAATTGCATTCAGTTCCAACGAAAGGTTGACAATGTCAATCATAAGCAATATATGCTTATAAGATTTGCTGCACGATTGTTGGAGTTTATCAATGATGAGTTTGAAAATCAATGGCGTTAGCAAATATGGAAACAAAATTCTGCAAATTACCTTTAGACTTTGGAGCATTGTTGAGCGAAGATGTCGAGAATAGCCGCCTGGAGTCCTGCTCGGAAATAGATTCCATTGATCAGTTTATTGAGCTGTTGATTAGTACAGCTCCAGGTGAGCATACCTTTGACAAGAAGTTTGGCTGTAAGATTTTTTATCTTGACTTCGAAAGTATTGTGTCACATACACGTTGGGAAGGACAGTTCTCCGAATATATCACTACAGCTGTTACCACATATGAAAAGAGACTGATCAATGTCAGCGTACGTGTAATTATAGACGACACAATGTTGCAGGACAGTATGTATGAAACATCAAGTATAAAGAAGAGGGTGCAGGTTTATGTATCTGGGAATCTGGTTCGTACAGGAGAAAGAAGGACATTTTATTATGTGATTTACTTAGGACCTATTTCAACACGATAACAGTATGAGTGAAGAAAAATACAATAAAGAGCAAATCAGGAACCGGATGCTGAAGTATGCAGCAGCATTTTGGGGTATAAAGAAGGTGGAAAATTTCGATCCGGTGGTCAAACTTATGTTGGAGGCTCTGGCGAATGAGGTTTACACACTCGGAGAGGATTTTACAGCAATTGAAACCAGATTGTTGGAAAAGACAGCCCACATACTTACACCAGGTATGCTGGCATCACCATTCCCTGCGCATGGTATTGTACATGCTTCCCCTATTGATCCTGAATACTTGATAACACGTGAATCTGGTATGTATTATGAAAGTGATGTGTTGAACAGAAAACTTTCCACAGGCACGCTTTCATTTTATCCGGCCTGTGATACGATGTTGCGCAAGGTTGAAGCCAAGTATATAATATCCGATGACCTGCTTTATGAAGTCAGTCATACTTTGGAGAAAACAATGGTAGCCCGTAGCGAGGTTAAAATGCCGTCAGACTTCGTGTGGATTGGGTTGACTGTTGATGAAGCTATCAACGGACTGGAAAATCTGTCATTTTATCTTGACTTTCCGAATTTAACGGACAACTATGAATATCTGTTCCTGTTACCTTGTACAGAATGGTATATGGATGGAAAAAGGATTGATATGCAGAAAGGCATTTATCAGAAAATGATACCATCCAGACACTCTGCTTATAGTTTTTTCCAGAACTATGATCTAATGGTTATGATAGATAAGGAAGTGATGGATATATACAACAAGCATTATCTTACCATTTCCCAGCAGCTTGTTATAGATGATAAGGATAAGGTCTCATTTCCTGAAGAGCTCACAGATTATTTCAAGGAGTCTGTCGTGGATAAAATGAAAGACAGGCTGATATGGGTAAAGGTGAGTTTCCCAGCACATTTCACACCAGATATATTAGAAGACCTGCATGTCGGAGTAAATGTTGTACCTGTAGAAAACAAGTTACTCCATGAACAAAATACGAATATAGAAGATACATTTAGGGTAATTCCATTGCGTACAGGAAAAAGTGAGTCTTTATTGGCAGTGCATAGCGTGAAGGACTCTAATGGCAAAAACTATTACGAGCTGATGTTCCAGCAGGAAAGCAGTATGGAGGATTGTGGAACTTATTCTTTGAGAAAGGGTGGCTGTGAACGTTTTGACTCCCGTTCGGCAAAGGAACTTCTTGTATATCTGCTTGACTTGCTTGATGACGAATCACATGCTTTTTCTGCTGTTTCCAGTGCAAAACTACAAGCGTTGGTTGGTCAGATGGAGCAATTGATGGAGCAAATGAAGCAGATAACAGAGCAAATGAATGAAACAAGGGAAACACCTTATTATTTAATGATAGACCGTATGAATGGGAACGGACAGATAACGGTGAAATACTGGACTACGAATTGCGAGATCGGTAACCAGATACAAGCCGGAGTCGAGTTGTCCCCTAATACCAATACCTATGTGAATCCAAAAACATTGGCACTTGTCAGTACGACTTATGGAGGTAAGCACTCTCCTAAAAACAGGGAACAAATAGAACATTACAAATATGGTTTTCTTTCTCATGGACGTGTTCTTACTCAGAATGATATAGCCAGTTTCTGCAAGAAAGAACTGGGAGAACTATTATTACGTACTGATATTCGTAATGGGGTGGCAATCAGTCCGATGCCCCATGAGGGATTGATACGTACAAAGGATGTTCATCTGATTCTGGGAACAAGATTGGATGAACCATTACAGGAAAAACGGATGAAAGACAATCTGCTTACCAAATTGGTAGCCTGCTCTCCGGATACTTTTAACTATAGGATATTTATTGAATATAATAACGCATAAACAGATTTTATATGAATCCAGTTGCACTACATTTTGTATCATCGTATTTGCTCATGCCTCTCCTTACCATAATATTTGGAGTTGTAGCATATTTTATTGCCAGGAAAAACAAACTGCTTAATAATAAGAGGCTTATTGTATATTTGCTTCTGAGTGGTATTGTACTAGCGTTACCGGGACTGGCGGGTTTCATGAACTATAGCTTTATGCCTTATATGTATATTTTATTGGTTGTAGTTTATTGGATTGCAGGATATTACAACAGGATGGTATTGAGAAAAGTCTTTTCATCCTCCAGTAATGAGCAACCTTCATTTGTAATCCAATTTCTGATTACAGTATCGGTTATGTTGTTTGGAGCCGGTCTTTTTTCATTGGTTTTCAATCTTTGCAATGAACTGCAATATGGAATATGGGCATCCACCTGTCTGCTTCCTTTTTCATTTCCTTTATTATATGCACAGACTGTTGACTGCTATTTTGCGATTCCTTTGGAAATCTATAAAGTCTGGAAATATTCAGAGGAGTATGATTCGGATACTTTGTATATCAATCGTGATAAGAGTATTGTGATTGATGTGGAGGTCTTTAAAAGTGTAAAAGATCCGGTTGCTGAACGAATTACCGGAAAAGCCTCGGAGGATGTCATATTCGGACAGTGGTTTCAGCGTATGATAAATGACTGTAATCTGAAGTCTCCGTCAGCTCCAATTGAATATCGTAATGAAGGTGGAACTTATTACGAATGGGTATTTTATACTAAACCGTCTTTCTTCAGAAGGAGATTCTATATAGATCCGGAAGTAACACTTGCAGAAAATAAGCTGAAAAGACATGATGTAATTATTGCCAAGCGTGTAGCAAACGAATTGGTAAAATATAGAGAATATTAATATTGTGGATTATGGCAACGAAACAGAATAAAAGGAAATCATATCCTCTGGTAAATTGGACAGACGGATTGCTTGTAAGGAAAAATCATTTGATGCAACTGGAAGATCATTTCATCAATCAGTTGTGTGAATATCAGTCGTATCATCTCAACAGAACAAACTATGGCTTTTTACCTTTCAGAAAAGGAGAACCTGTTTCCGGTGATTTCAGCATTACAGAGCTTGTTACAGGTACTCTCGAAGTCAGGTTGAAACGTTGCCATGCTGTTACTGCTGGGGGCTATCTTATAGATTATGATGCTGATGAAAATGAAGAACTGACAGCCAGCTTCCACATTTCTGTTGAAGATAGTGATGATAGAGAACAGAAATGGGATGTGATATTGATGGCAGATCCGTTTGAAAGACAGCCTTCCGGTACTCCGGATGAAACAGAAAGTGTACCCAGACAACCGGACGCATTGCCTAAATATCGCTTGAATGTATTGCCGGCAGGACAGGTTGATGGAGGGGAACTGGGAAGATATTATCTTGTAATCGGCCGATTGCGTAGGAATGGAAACCGTTGTGAAGTGGATGGTAATTTTATACCTCCATGCTCCAGTATGTCAAGTCATCCGGACCTGAAAGGTTATTATGCAAAATTCGGTCAACTTATAGATTCGATAGAAAAAGCTTCTATTGATATTCTGGCAAAAGTAGAGAACGCAGAGAAACAGACTGAATTAGCAGCAAATATAGGAATGTTATGCCGTCATGTTATGTTATATATATCTGATATATACTTTTCATTCCGTAATGAAGGACAGTATTATTCACCTATACGTTTCTTAAATGTATTTTCGACACTTGCGCACCGTTTATATATCTGTCTGGGCTTTATGGGTAAAGAAGAGAAAGAAGATTTGTTGAAGTATTTTTATGAATGGAATGGCGTCAAGCCCGGTGCTTACGAAGGCGTGCTCCGTGAAAATTGTGGAATGCGTTATGACCACCATGATATTCGTTTGCTGATGGTAACGACAGAGCGCTTTCTTTGCCTCTTTAATGATTTGTGGACTACGTTGAGCCGCCTTGAGTATATCGGTAAACATAAGGAAAACATTGTTGTGGCTGAGCGTTCACGTCAATCTAAGGAAACCACAGAAACACGCTGGAATATTTTGGATTAGTCTGTACTTAAACAGTTTTTGTATGGTAAAGGAAATAGATAACATTGTGAATTTTGATGAGAGTGTGCATGCATTCAATCAACCTGATACTGATTTCAAGGCTGAGGTTGTTGCCAGTGGATTGAAAGAACAGGGTTATGATGCAGAACGGACACTCATTTTAAGGCGTGGGGATATAAGACGCGGTTATTCAAAGGATATTCATGATATACATTCAGAATATTCACACTATGACTTGACTGATTATCTTTATCTGTATGTAAACAGGCGCAGTCTTTATGACATGTTACCTGAGTCTATATTTCATCGTAACCTTTATCAGACAGGAAAAATTTCAAAAGAGCAGGTCCTGGAGGAGATTCGTATCCATCGTGATGAAGAGTTCTTCGCAAGAAGATTTTTCAAACCTTTCGAGATTTCCTTGGATTATATGCTGGTTGCTTTTCAAAACAAGGAACGGCGTATTGATGAAATGAATGTTCATCGGGATTTTATAAATATATTCTCCCGGCAATGGCCAGTCCTTGATTTGCTTCCCGTCCATTTAGCTGTAATGCTGATTCACATGCTGACCTATCTGGAACAGATAACAGTAAGTACGGAGAATATAGGTAAATGTATGAGCATACTGATGGAAGTACCTGTATCCCTGAAAAAGGGTGGAAAATGCGTTACGGAAGTTGATCCAGACATTGTCCCGAAATTAGGTGAGTGTATTTTGGGAGACAATATGGTAATTGGCAATAGTTTTGATGACGGGACTTATGAAATGGAACTTGAAATCGGTCCTATCTCTGCATCCAGAATGGAAGGTTTCTCTCCGGGAGCCAAAGATTATCAGATATTGCAATCTTTGGTTGAGCTTTTTTTGCCAGCCGACAAAATAATAAATACACGTTACATAATCCAGCAGGAAGACTCTCGCTTCAAGCTTGGTTGCTCTTCTGAGCAAGGGACTTTTTTAGGAATAAGTAGTTACCTGTAAATAAAAAATAAAAGTATGAAACCTAGGAATAATTCAGAAGTAAGAAAAGCATATTTGAAGTTTGCCGCTTATTTAATGGCTTGCGTCATATTTGCCGTTTTAATTTTTGCCTGTTTCTTAAAGACATCAGGCGTTGAGGTTAAAAGAATAACAACGAAAACCCAGGAGTATGACCGGGTATATACCCGTGAAATAGCCCTTTCAAATAGTGTGGATTCTGTTTATCAATATATGAAACTGATGAACACTTCTCCACAGATTAATGATGTATTACTTCAGGGAGTAATCAGTACAAAAAAAATGAATATCCTTAAAAACATACAGGATATGGAAGAAAGGGACTGTAAATTGTACAGACAACTGCTTGGAAATATCAATCTGTTCTTAGGAGTTAAGGATTCTATCCGGTTACTGAAAATCCAGGAGGAAATGGTAAAAAATGATTTGATGCAATGTATCAAGGATAATTGGAAGACTCGTAGGAATCTTAATGTAGGCTCTGGTAATAACAAATAAAAATAGAGGATTATGGACAATAATAGAAATAACCTGAATAAACGGGAAGTCTTTATGGGACATGCCTATGTATTCCTGTTCTTTATCATAACAACTGTAATATGTTGCATTAGTATATTCATGTGGAATTCAGACTTCAGTATGTTTGAGCAGAAAGAGTTTGTAAAAGTAAAAATGAACCGTATCAAGGACTATCAACAAGAACAGGCAGATCATCAAGTCTCTGTTGATTCCTTGTTTCGTAAGATAGAGAAGTTTGAACCTGGCGTATATGCTCAATACGAGGAAGATGATATTCGTTATCTGATAAACAATCTGAAAAACACATACGAAAAAAACAATTGGGATAAGAGGTATAAATTATTTATGCAAATTGCTGATTTTTACGACATGTGGTTGTCGGATAAAAAGCAATTGTGGAGTATTCAGCAGAATATCATTACGTTCAAGGCAAATTTGGAGGAATGTGAAATTGGATTGCAGAAGAAACTCGAAGATCTGCGTTCCGGTACAAAAAAATAAATATTATGGGAAAGATTTATACGCGTAAATTTATGCTTGTTATAGGAGCTTTGTTGCTTTGTATAGTACTGGCTCTATTGATACGATTGTTGTTCTCAAGCAGGACAATCAGGATGACATTGAATCCTATAGAGGTAGAAGTCGGCGAACCTGTTCACTATTCAGACAGTACACGTAATGCAAAAAAATGGCTTTGGGAGTTCGGCAACGGAGACAAGTCAAACAAGCAAAGCGGGGAATATATTTTTATGGAGCCTGGACGTTATCAGATACGCCTCAGAATAGATGATGCGCTGGAAGAAAGCAAGATTGTGACTGTAAGAAGAAAAAAGAATGATTATGGAAGTGAGCAGTTGGTGAAAATTGAAGCCCCGTCAACTGCTATGCAAGGTGAGATTGTTACATTCAGAGGGTATGGTGTATCTAAGGAATGGAGATGGCAGTTTGGTGAGTCTGGCATTGTAGACTCAAGGGAGCAGAATCCATTATATTCTTATTCTGAGCCAGGCAAATATGAGGTGCAGCTTATGACTGAGAATACCCAATACCCGGTAAGACATACGATTGAAGTCATTCCTCAATATACCGAAAATGATTCAACAGACATATTAGTGGTTATAGGGAATGATATTCGTGAGCATTTGCAAGCTATCGTGGATGGAAAGCCATTCAACACTCATTATAACTATATATTGAAAAAATATTTGTGCGGTAATCCTGATGTGGCTGTCACTATAAACAATAACAAAAAGAATGATTTCTATTCTTATTGTCAAGGTCTGAAAATAATTGCCCGTAAAAAGACACTTATTGATGATGTATTTGTAGATATGGGTGATGATCTAAATAATGAATGTGTTATGCAGCTGATGGTAACTCAGCACGAACGGTTTTCAGAACAAAAAAGGTAAGTTATGAAAAGAAATAGATTGTCAAGTCTGTTCCATGCCGGATGTCTGTGCAGTTGTTTTATCGGTTTGATGGCAGCATGTGGTCCGGTAAATCGTTTTACGAGGGTAAAGAAAGTACCTCGTGAGTACGTGAACAATTATTTTATAGAAGGATTAAAAGCACCACGTGATTTTGCAGTATTCAAGGGTAATCCGTGGATTGTATTTGCTCAGGAATCTTCCTCTTCATACATGAGTCCAAGTGGAAAGAATGAGATGGATAATGTGGAGTATATGGATGCGTTTCTGGTCATAAAAGAGAAAGGTGACTGGTTGAAGCTGATAAAATATGATCCGTCTATCTTGAAGAATGGCAGATTAAAGGAGTGGAAAAAGGCGAAATATGTCGGTTGGATTAACAAGAATGAACTTTTGCTGACAAGGAATGGTATTACGGATGTCATGACAGGATTTAAAAACAAGATGGTTCTGTTGCCAAATGATACTACAATGTTTGTAAATGCCGAAAAATATTTTGCAAATGATTCCATAAAGCTATACGGAAACACAGACTTGACCAAAGAGATTGGTAAAATTCCAATGTATAGTCTTGTGTATCCTTACAAGAAAGCGGTAGATGGAACACATATACTTGTCGGTTGTAGCCCCGTGATTGATGCAGACAGCATTGATCTAAAAACTATTGGATGGATTGATAACAGATTGTTGACATCTTCCGGACAGCAGTTGCACATAGATGTAGCGTCATTGCCTAAGGACGTTTTCACCACGATTGATAAAGAAGAAGGAGATACGATAAACTTATGTGCCTCTGAAAGAATCAAAAGCCGGAATTTGTCTGTACTTAATCCAGCTATAAAATATAGTCCGGTACTTTCTTATAGAGAAAATGATACAACACTATGCTTCCGGACTCATCTTCCTATGCCGGTTATTGACAAGGGAGACAGTTATGTCTTGAATGTAAATGGAAATCCAATCTATTATGATACTTTTAAGAACAAAATCGAACAAGATTTACAACATATCAATATAGTATTTGTAGTGGAAGGGAAAGATATTACCATTGAACGTTTCCCGGCTTTGGTAAATGCAGTTCAAAGTTTGCAGTCTGTTCTGGTAAATGATGAAAGTTTTACATTCAGGTTTGGAGCGGTACTGACTTTTAATGAAGAAGGCAGCTTGAACGATCCTATCTGTAAATTGACCCCTGATTATATGGAGATGCTTGATTTCCTTTCAGCCAAAGCCAAAAATTCGGAAAAGCTGAAGCCTATATATGGCAGATTTGGAAGCTGGTCTGGGGTAAGAATAGGTGTAGATATGTTCAATCATCATAAAGATGAAACGAATGTCTTGGTCGTAATTGGTGATAAAGGCTATAATACTGAGTTCGCAGACTCTGCCTTAGTGAATCGGATGGTAAAAAACAATTGCCGTTTGTTGGGATTCCAACTGTACGGGGGTGAGCCTGATAATTTTAACAACTTTGTACTTCAACTTGGAAATATGATTGATTGTTATGCTCCACGGATCAGCCAGAAGAAAAGAGAACTGATGGTTTATCCGGATTTGATACGGAATGGCAATGAATATATGGAAGTAAATCATAATACTTATTGTCTGGACTTTCCAGATAGAAGTATGACTCAGGGATGGCTGGTATTTCCACAGAAGAATGAATCTTTGGAAATGGAAAGTCTGACTCAGGCTGTAGATTCCATGTTGTTGCAAGTGAAACTTGATAATACCATATTGTACAACCAATTGGAAAGAGCTTTTGCGGAGGTCGGTACAAATCGGTATAAACTTGATTCAACATTTGTAGCTTATCATCATATAAAGAAAACTGATAAACAGACCATAATGTCAGCATGTCCTTCTATAGAACCTGGATGGGCGCTTCCATTATCTCCTGTTGTATTACCTGACAGTCTGTCTTCTACATTGGATTATTATTTGCTGGTGAATGAAGATGAATTTAAACGACTCAGGAAATATATAGAAGAGCCAGCTAAGTTAGTGATTGATTATAAAGTTGAAGTTGTAAGAAAAAAGAAACAGGCTAAGGTTAGTATCTGTGATTGTCCGGAAGACTATATAACAGATAATAACGATGAAACAGCTATTAGTATAAAGAGAGACAGCCTGAATGTTCCTGAGTATGCTTCAACTCGTCGTGTCAGAAGAAAGCTAGTACGGCATTTCCTTTCTGAGAGAAATACAGATAAGTATTGTAAAATTAAAAGAAAGGCTTTCTTGAGAATGCCTATCTCTGAATCTTTACGAAGATTTATTTCATGTCCGGTGGACTATCCGTTTTTTGAGGTATATCGGATTAAGGACTTGAAGAAAAAGGAGATGATTACCGATGTAGAATTGGACAAACTGATTGAATATTTTAAGGAAAAGAAGAAACTGTTGGACGAAGTTGCCGGTAAATCATTTCAATCCAATGGGCAGACTTTCTATTGGATTAGTCGTGATCTGTTACCATAGTCATTCATTTGAAAATTTATCATTATGATATACCAAGCAATATTGAAAATTAGAGGCAGAGAGATACCAATACTTTATTATAGTTATCGGTGTCATATACAACATTGTGATGATCCTAATTTAAGGCGAATCATACAACTTCATATTGAGGCTTGTGAAAAGATAGGTAATCGAGAATACTTGCCTGTTGAAGGAGATCTGATTACACTTATGTTTGAATGTAGTGGTGACGAGCAGTTCTTTTATGACTGGCTGAATGAAGGAGTCATGCATAATGGAGAAATCCATTTTATATACAATGAAGTGGAGACTGCTGATATTTTTCAGTTTTGGGATTGCTTTTGCTTGAAGATAGAGGAAGGTATGAATACTGGATGTTCTCCGATGTTAATGACTGCTTATCTGTCACCAGGTATTATCAAGAGGAACAATCTGGAGCCTAGAGAGAAGGTTTGGAAAGTGTCTGAAATTTCACAAAAACCATTTATTTCGATAATATCTGATGAATCGAAAGAAGAAAAAAAAGCTGAAATAATAAAAATCTATTGGAAAAATAAAGATGGAATCATTAATGTACCACATTTGTTATTTGATTATACATTAGAAATTTATGCTGAAACTAAAAATACGTCAATAGGTGATATTGTAAAGTTTATTATTTCAGATGATTTAGGTCATACAATAGAAATACGAGGAGTTGTTGGTAAACAGGGAATAGCTAAATGTGAAAATGTGAACTTATTAGATATTAATTGATATGAGAAACATAAAAATAACAGCTCAATTACAAAATGGTAATAAAAAAGAGACCCCTATTATTGGGATTTTTGATTTTATTCCATTTGTAAAAATAGCGACGGATAGTTTAAACGATTGTAAAATAATAGAAGTTAAATTAGACGAAGCAAAAGTATTATCTAATCTTTTAGATAATGAAAAGCAAAAGATAAATGAGAAATTATTAGTTAGTAGTAAACAAGAATATACTGAATTCTATATTGAAGTCATTAAAGGTAGAAGTATTTACTTTTCATTAGATTATACTGGTGTGTTAAATTTGGAGCCATATTGTGTTTCAGTGATAGAACCTCAGTTGAAGATTCCAGTAAAAATTGGAGATAAAATTAAATTATGTATTAGGAATGATAGTATAAAAAAAGGTGCTTATATAGATTTTTTTGCAAGTGATGATGATTTAGTGTATTCTAGTATGACAAAAAAAATGCATTGTGGTAGAGTCTATATAGATATACAAAAAACATGCAAAATCATATTCAGCAGTAATTTAAATGAAAGACGTAAAAAGATTGTTTCTTTAAAAACTCTTAAATTATTAGAAGAAACAGGAATAAAATCAGATAATGATATGATAATTATAACTAGTACCATACGATATCCTCAACAACAAGCAGAAGCTATGTATTCGAATTTGTCTAGAGGAAAAAGGATTAGGTATAAGCGACCAGGAATGTTAGTAACAGAAATATATGATAATTATAAAGTTAAAGGAGCGAATAAGGAAGAAATAGTAAATGCTATGACAAAAAAAATTGAGCAGTTATCTGAACAAAATCAAAGAGTGTCATTACATTGTGTTTCTGAAAATGTTTATATGAAATGTAATGTGTTAGATATTTCAACTAACATGAATAATACTAAAGATTTTATTAATTTGTTAGCAAAAAATACATCAGTGATAAAAATTATTCATCCAATAAAAGGTATTTCAAACTCAAGTAAGGTTATGTTTGATACAGGTGAAGGAGCAATACACGTTGAAATTAAACAATAAACAATAATGAAAAAAAATAGATTTATAATTTTATTATTTGTCTGTTTATATGGTTGTTTACTATATGGACAAAATAATTGTGATACAATAATTGATGGTAAAACGATATATCCATTAGGTATTGCATGCTGGAAAGGAGAATTAGGAAGTGTGAAAAGAATGTTAGAATCAAAAGATTCTATAGCAATGTCTGATGAAATATATGAATATGATGTTTTTTATGCTGCTGTATATTGGGAGAAATGTGAAATATTAAAGTATTTACTACAGTGTAATAGTGGAAAGGTAAATGAAATATATACTGATACAGGATTGACTCTATTAGGATTGTCATGTATGTTATCTAATATTTCAATATCTAAAATTCTAATTGAATATGGAGCAAATGTAAATGGATATCAAACCCCATATTTAGAACATTTGATTTTTCCATTATTAGAAGCAATAAAAAATAATAATTTAGAATTAGTAGAACTATTATTAAAACATGGGGCTAAAATAGATATTGCAGATGAAGAAGGTAATACACCAATTTCTTTAGCTTACGATTTGAAACAAAAAAAAATAATTGAACTTATTACTAAATACAATGATACACAAAAATAAAAATTTTTTTTCACTTAATATGTCTTTCTTTGTAGATACTAATTGAAAAGTGCGCCGTATTCTAATTGAAAAGAGCTCCATCCA